>Ga0335396_10003313_pt1 | contig 18723 bp, 18 predicted proteins | sample FRY02_FD_205743 | JGI IMG/M metagenome (GOLD analysis project Ga0335396, IMG submission 205743) | Freshwater microbial communities from Lake Fryxell liftoff mats and glacier meltwater in Antarctica - FRY-02 (spades assembly) (version 2) | ecosystem: Environmental > Aquatic > Freshwater > Ice >... | reverse complement strand
AGCTCACCGAGCAGGTCGGTGCCCACGCCAAGGCGCATCTTGAAGCGCTGCAAACACGGCGTGAAGAGACTGCTCTGAGCATCGGTCAAGCACGCGTCATCGAGCAACGCATCAGCAACGTGATTGAGCAACTCCCTGCCGCCATCCAGCAGGCGCACGAGCGCATCATCGGCGCACGCCAAGTCAGCAACGAAGACAAAATCCTCAGCCTTTACGACGCCAAAGCAGAAGTCATCGTGCGCGGCAAAGCCAATGCTGAAGTGGAGTTCGGCAACAAGCTCACGCTAGTGGAAAGCTGGCAGGGAATGATCCTCGACTACCAGTTCCACGCAGGCAGGGAGAGAGCTGCATCTGACACAGAGCGCCATCAGTCACGCGATCAAATCCCTCGAAATCGATCTTGGCAGCCAGCTTTTTCACCGCCAGGGCAAGAGCGTGCATCTCACACATGCTGGACGCGAACTGTTACCCCATGCGGAGACGATTCTGCAATCCATGGGCCATGCGCGCGCCATTCTTGGCACTCTGGATCAAACACCGCGAGGCAAATTAAAGATCGGCTGCACCACGGCGGCGGCACAGTTCATCCTGCCGACGGTGTTTCGTGAGTTCAAAGAGTCGTTCCCCCCTTTATGAGATCAAGGTCGTCACTGGCGAGACTCCAGACACGATTGAGCGACTGGTGAAGAACCAGATCGACATCGCAGTCAGTTTGCGGCCACAGGTGGTGACGCGGTTGAACTGCCATCCGATCTTTGAGGACGAACTCGAGTTTCTCGTGTCGCCGTTGCACCCCTGGGCGCAGAAGGCCCCCAAACTGAAGGACACGGCCAGCGAGACCTTCATCGTCGCAAGCCGCAACAGTTTAACTTCACGCTGATCCAGGATTTTTTCATGAAGCAGGGCGTGCGGCTGAACAACTTCATCGAACTGGGCAGCTCGGAGGCCATGAAGGAGCTGGCAAAGCTGGGCATCGGCGTGGCCATCGCCGCGCGCTGGATCGCGCGTGGCGAGATCAAAGCCGGCCAGTTGATCGCGCAGCCGATGCCGAAAGGAAAACTCAAGCGGCGCTGGTCCGTCTCCACCATCAAAGACCGGCCGCTCAATCTGCCGGAGCGCACCTTCATCGGCCTATGCGAAGAGGTCGGCCGGCGCATGATGGCCGCGCAGGTCTGACAAAACGGTGCAGCAGGTGAGCAACTGCTGGCGCAGCACGGCAGCGCGAGCAGCAAGATCACGCTGCTCACGTTCATATTGGACACGGCCTTCTGCGGTTTCGATTTTCACCGCTTCATAGCCGAGAGCGCTCAGATCATAAGGGCTGGCACGCATGTCGAGATCACGCCCCGCATGCGCGAGCAAAAAGCAGTCGCCGATTAAGTCTGAACCGGTCCAGGGCCAGAGCTTGGAGGACCACTTGTACAAATCCATGTTGGCATGCAAGCAGGCGGCTTGTTCGAGATCTGGGCGGGAATCGAGCGTGGGCTGCAACGAGTTCAACGGTCGCGCTTCGGGCGTGAAGAAGCGAAACGCGTCGTAGTGCGAACAGCAGACGGGGAACGACTCCACGAATGCGGCAAGTTCGTGTGGCGGCAGGCGCAGCTCATAACCTTGATGCCGTACCTGCTCGGCAGACTGGCGATAAACCATGGCCCACTCATGCAGGCCGTAGCAGGTGAAGCGCCCTGCCCTGCCGAGGATGCGCGTGCAAAGGGTGGCGACCCAGGCGGAAAATTCACGTTCACGGGTGGCAAAGCGGCGTTCATCGAGACGCAGTAGGCCGTGCGCATGAATGAAGCGGTCGCCTTGCAGCCACGGGCAGGATGCGAGATCATCTGCGCTGACTTCGAGACTCACGCCGAGCGGCGGCATCCATTGTTTGAGCTTGGCAGGGGCAAAGCTGTAATAGGTGAAGAGAAAATCATGCACTGGATGCTGCGTGCCACGGCTGCGGCGGTCCACAAAGGCATCTGCATGCGCGGTGACACGTTCGAGATGCGCCTGCATGCGCGCCTGCCATTCATCGCGGCGCAGGACGATCATGGCACCAGCAGCGTCGCCAGACCGAGGAAGGTGCCCATGCTGATCACGTCCGTGGCGGTGGTGAGGAAGATGCTCGACGCGGTGGCCGGATCAGCACCGAATTTCCGCAAGGTGAGCGGAATCAGCGCGCCGCTCAGACCGCTGACGACGCAGCTCGCCACCATGGCCAGCCACACTACGAGAGCGAGCATGAGGGCGCTGGGATTCCCCTCGATTCGTGCATAAACATACATGCCGAGAGCGGCGGAAACGCCGACGAGCATGCCGTTAAACAAGCCGAGCAGACCTTCCTTACAGACGAGTTTGCGTTCTTCCCCGGCCTTTAAATCTCCCAGTGTCATGCCGCGCAGCGCCACCGCGAGCGCCTGGCAGCCGGTGTTACCGGACTGGCCCGCAAGCACCGGCAGAAACACCGCCAGCAGCACCATGCGGTCCAGCGTGCCCTGAAACACACCGACAACGGCAGCAGCCACGAAGCAGGTGACAAGATTGATCTGCAACCACGGATGGCGGAAGCGCAGACTGCGCAGCAGCGGCGTGGACAGGCGCTCCTCATTTTTCACCCCGACCATGGAACCAACCTGGGCGCTGATTTCGATGGCCCGGGCCTCAAACAAGGTCTGTCCGCGCACCAGACCAAGCAGCACGCCCTTTTTGTCGCACACGGGATAAACTGGGTAGTGCTTGTTCACGACCACCTTCATCGCATCGGTCAGCTCCATTTCAGGATCGAGCGTGAAGGGATCTGGCACCATCACGTCTGCAAGCCTGGCATCAGGCTCGGCGAGCATGAGGTCCCGCATCACCAGCAGGCCGAGCAGCCGGTCCTGGTCGTCGGTGATGTAGCCGTAAGTGATGAAGGCTTTCTTCGCCAGCTTGCGCACCTCCTTGATGGTGTCGCGTGCGGTGGCGGCGGGTTTAAAGACGGCCACGGGCGACTCCATCAGCCAGCCGACGCTGTCCTCAGGGTGCTCGCGGTTGCTGGCCCACTGCATGGCCTTTTCTTTCGGCACAAAGGTGATGGCAGCGGTGCGCGGCTCCTCCTCCATCTCCGCCATCACCTGCTGGGCGACCAGCGGGTTCAATGCTTCGAGCACTTTCGCCGCGTCTTCACCCGAAGCCCGCTCCAGCAGGTCGGCGGCGTCCTGCGCCCCATGTTTAGAGACGGCGGCAAGCAGGGATTCCGTGGTCGAGTTCATGCAGGTGGAAAAGCGTAACCGATTCCGTCCGGTTGTCATCGCCGACGATGAAAAAAACCTCGCGCCTGACGCTGGGGCGCGCACATTCCCGCTTATGGCCCTAGATGATCGAGATTACATGCGCGAGGCACCGCAACGTTCGCTGACGCGCACGTTGGGTGATCTCACGGCGTTTCAAATCATCTTCGGGCTGAACATCGCGGTGTTCGTGATGCAGTATCTGTTTGAAGTCGGGTCGATCCGGCATCCGTTGAGCGGCGAGGTGCTGCCGCTGGGCGGCGTCAGCGTGCATGAACTGGCCCAGGGCAAGGTGTGGACGCTATTCACCTACATGTTTGTGCATGGCAGCCTGGGACACCTGCTGTTGAACATGATTTTGGTGTGGTTCGCCGGGAAATCGGTGCAGCAACTGTTTGGCAGCCGTCACTTTGCCCTGATCTATTTGTTTGCGGGTATCGTGGGCGCGGCGGCGGAAATGGCGGTGAACAGCTGTGTGCAAAACGACACGACGACCACGCTGGTCGGTGCCTCGGCCTCGGCCTTTGGCCTGCTGATGGCGCTGGCGGTGGTGATGCCGGAGGAGGAGATCACCGCACTCATCTATTTCATCATTCCGGTGCGGCTGCGGCTGCGCACGCTGGCCAAGGGGCTGTTTGTCATCCAGTTGGTGTTCGGACTGGCGGGGGTACTGTTCAATGTGCTGCCCGAAGGCATGCAGATCGCCTACTTCGCGCATCTCGGCGGTGCGGCGCTGGGCTGGTTTTATGCGCGCAGCCTCGGCTACGGCGGCAGCCCGCTGACTTACGCCAGCCAGTGGCAGCCGCAGCGAGCTCGCAAACCCGAATTGGCACGCGCGCGTCTACGGCCGACGGTCGATCTGGAGAAGCCGCGCGGAGCCGCCACAACAGCACGCCCGGCTGATCCCATTGAAACGCTGATCGAAGACGAGGTGAACCCGATTCTCGACAAGATCGGCCAGCACGGCATCGGCAGCCTCACCAATGAGGAACGCCACACACTGGAACGCGCCAGCCGCGAGCTGGAACGCCGCAAGCAGGACACCTGAGCTTGAAAATAGCCGTTTCGCCTCATGCTCGCCTCCCGTTCCGCTCGACTCGCCGCCACGCTATTGCTGGCGCTGCTGTTTGGGTGGACGGTGCGGGCGTATCGGAAAGGCGACACCTCCGTCATGCCGATAACGCCACCATCTGAGACGATGCCGCTCAATGAACCGCCCAAGAGCGCTTTCCCTGATGAGTGACTCCATCGCATCTGACCTCTCACTTCTCACTTCTCACTTCTCACTTCTCACTTCTCACTTCTGCCCCCTCCCACATGTCCATCGCCACCCGTAAAGGAGACCAAGGCCAGACCGACCTGCTGTTCGGCTGCCGACTCGCCAAATCCCACCCCCGTGTTCACTCGCTCGGAGCAGTGGATGAGCTGAACGCCGCTCTTGGACCGCTGCGCATCGCTGCGGCACGCAGCGAGACCCAAGAAATCGTCCCGCAAGTGCAACGTTGGCTCATCGGCCTCATGGGCGAGGTGGCAACCCCGCCTGGCGATGAAACACGCTACGCCGAGACGCACCCGGACCGCATTTCGGCAACCAACGTGGCCTGGCTAGACGACTGGGTGGCCAAACTGGAGGCTGGTGGCGCTTTGAAGATCAAAGGCTGGGCGCTGCCCGGTGAAGCCGGTGTCATGAGCGGCGCTTACGCCGATCTGGCCCGCGTCGCCTGCCGCCGCGCCGAACGCAGTGTCATCGACTTGCAAGGAACGTGCGACGGCATGCCCAATGAGGAAATCATCCGCTTTTTGAACCGCCTTTCCGATGTGCTGTGGCTGCTGGCGCGGTGGGAGGAGCAGAATGTTGAGTCCGGCACCTAGAGCGACGCCTATCTCACTCCCGGGTGATGGTTTCGTCGAGATTCAGCATGACGCGGGCAACCGCCTGCCAGGCTTGGGCAGCAGTGGCACCTGAATCGCGCTCGACCTGCAGCAGATGGGTGAGTGATTGGCGTTCGGCGGCACTGAGCGGGCGGGCGACACAGAGCTGAAAGGCGTGGGTGATGCGGGTATCGTCGGTTTTGGCTTCTTTGATCAGGCGGACGGCCAATGCCTGGGCGAACTCGACGTAGGCGCTGTCGTTGAGCATTGTCAGAGCCTGGAGCGGTGTGTTGCTGCGAATGCGGCGGGTGCAGGTGCTGAAGCCATCCGGCGCATCGAAAACGCTGAGCGCGGGCGGTGGAGTGGCGCGGAAAATGAAGGTGTAGAGGCCGCGACGATAGCGGTCGCTGCCTTTGCTGAGAGGCCAAGCGCGTTTGACCTGGCCGAGGGACATGACGCCTTCAGGAATCGGCGGATAGACGGGTGCGCCACCCATTTTTGGCGAAAGCAGGCCGCTGGTGGCGAGGCAAACGTCGCGCACGATTTCGGCATCGAGGCGAAGGCGGTTTTGACGCCAGAGGAGGTCGTTGTTGGGGTCGGTTTGTAGTTCGACCTTGATGCCGTCGGTTTTTTCAGAACGGGCTAAAGCCCGAACTACGACCGAAGATTGCTGATAGGTGGCGCTGGTGACGATGAGGTGATGGAGGTGTTTTAGGCTCCAGCCGTGCTCCATGAAATCGACGGCGAGCCAGTCGAGCAGCTCGGGATGCGTGGGCGGGCGGCCCATGGTGCCGAAGTCGTTTTCAGTCTCGACGATGCCTTTGCCAAAGTACTGCTGCCAGATGCGGTTGACAATGACGCGGGCGGTGAGCGGGTTGCGGCGGTCGATGAGCCATTTGGCCAGGGCGAGTCGGTCGGGCTTGGCATCTTTTGGCAGGGAATGCAGGAAGGCGGGGACACCGGGCTGGACGACATCGGCGGGCCGGGTGAAGTCGCCTTTGATGAAGAGGGTGGTTTTTCGCGGCTCTGGCAGCTCCTTCATAACGAGGGTGGTGGTGCCGTTTTTGAGAATGCTGTCGAGCTCAAGGTGGCGGTCGTAGAGCGGATTGAAGACGCTGTCGGCGGTGCCGGTCATGGCCTTGAACAAGATGCGCTGATCGGCGGCGGCACGTTTGGCGGCGGGTTTGTCGAGAGATTTGAGCGCGTCTGCGGCGAGGAGTTTTTTCGATTTTTCACCGAGTGTGGTTTCCCATTCTTGCAGCACGGCGAGGCGGGCTTTGACGTGGGTGTCGATCTCCTTGAGCACATGGGCGTGCTCGGCTTTCAATTTCTCGAGGTTCTGGCCAGGATCGGGGACGGGGAGGGTGGGTTCGTCCTGGTTGTTGAGGAAGGCGAAGAACTGGTAGTACTCGATGTGGCTGATGGCGTCGAACTTGTGGTCGTGGCACTGCGCGCAGCCGATGGTGAGGCCGAGCCAGACGGTGCCGGTGGTGGCGACGCGGTCGAAGACGCTCTCAATGCGAAACTGCTCTTTGTCGATGCCGCCCTCTTGGTTGATCTGGGTGTTGCGGTGGAAGCCAGTGGCGATGAGCTGATCACGCGTGGGCTTGGGCAGCATGTCGCCGGCGAGTTGGTCGAGGGTGAACTGGTCAAAGGGCTGGTCATTATTGAGCGCGTTGACGACCCAGTCGCGATAGGGCCAGATGCTGCGAGGGGCGTCGATGCTGTAGCCGTTGCTGTCGCCATAGCGTGCCTGATCGAGCCACCAGCGGCCCCAGCGTTCGCCATAGTGCTTCGAAGCGAGAAGACGGGAGGCTAGATCCTGGATGCTGGATGCTGGATGCTGGATGAAAGCCGCGACTTCGGCTGGCGTGGGCGGGAGGCCGGTGAGATCGAGGTGGAGGCGGCGGATGAAAGTCGCGGGTGAGGCTGGAGGGGAAGGTTGCAGGCCAGCTTTAGCGAGGTGGGCGTGGATGAAGGCATCGATAGGATGCGTGGTACCATTTTGCGGCAGCGGGGCTTTGACGGGAGCGATGTAGGCCCAGTGGCGGTCATCGCTGGCAACTTCGTCAGCGGGAGAGTGGGCTCCTTCGGCGATCCATTGGCGGATGAGAGCGATTTGCGCGGAGTCGAGCGGGCCACGCTTGTAGGGCATCTGCGGGATTTCGTCGTGCGTGCCGGAGATGGCCTGAATAAGGAGGTCAGGCAGGGCGGAACCACGCTTGCCACCGGTGCGGGCGGCGGCGGCGGTATCGAGCCTGAGGCCGGACTTCTGCGTGGTGGCACCGTGACATTTCACGCAGTGCTGCTGGAGCAGGGGCTTGATCTGCACGGTGTAATCGACAGCAGCAGCGGCGGTGCTGAGCAGCAGGACTGGAAGTAGGCGGTAAAGCATGCGGAGAAAAGGAACCACGCCAAGGCGTGTACAACGTACGTCCGGTGACAGACCCGTGCTTTCGAGATGGGCAAGAAAAACGCCGCACTCGCGCGGGGCGGGTGCGGCGTGATGACTGATCAAGTCAACAAGAGGCGCGGATTAGACGTTTTTCTTTTTCTTCGGAGCGACGATGAACTCTTCCTTGGAGAGGGAGCCGTCGCTGTTCTTGTCCTTCTTGCTGAACATTTCGCCGGCCTTGGCGGCGTCTTTCTTGCCCTGCGGGGAGGCCAGGAATTCTTCCTTGCTGACGGAGCCGTTGCCGTCTTTGTCGAGCTTCTTGAAGGCTTCTTCAGGATTCATCTTGGGCTTGCCGGCTTCTGGCTTCTTGGCGTCGCCTTCGGCGGCGTTCAGGGAGACGGAAAGAGTAAGGATGGCGAGGATGGATGCGATTGCTTTCATGTTACGTTGATGATGTTGGTTGAGTTAACAGAACGCGGGGGTTGGTTTGCCAAGCCTGCGTGTGGCAGCGTTAAACGCAAAGACCCCGACTCCGTTTCAATAAAAATTGGGCAAATATTTGCGATCTGAATTTCCACAATGAATTCAACTCACAGCAGCCGTGCCCCCGCCTCCGCCAAAGCACTGCGTTCCCCCTTCACCAGCGGGACGTGAGCGGCGAAAGCCTGGCCGCGCATGCGCTGGCGGGTGTACACGAGACCGTTGCTGCGGCTATCCACATAGGGGTTGTCGATCTGCGCCGGATCACCGACGAGGACGAGCTTGGAGCCGCGTGACATGCGGGTGACGATGGTTTTGGCCTCCAAGGGCGTGAGCTGCTGGGCCTCATCCAGGATGAAGAAGCGGTCGGGAATGCTGCGGCCACGGATGTAGCAGAGTGCCTCCACTTCAATGACACCCTGCTGGATGAGATGGTCATACGGCGCTGCGGGAGTCTGGATCTGCTGGGGATCGGGCATGAACCGGTTCTTTTTCCGTGCCGGTCCCTGCGGCTGGCCTTCCAGCGGGCGCATCAGCAGATCGAGCGCGTCATACACCGGCTGCAGCCACGGCCGCATTTTTTCCTGCAACGATCCCGGCAGGAAGCCGACCGTCTGCCCCATCGCGACGATGGGACGGCTGACGGTGACGCCATGATAGGTGCGGTCAAACACCTGCTGCAGGGCGGCGGCGACCGCGAGCAGCGTCTTGCCCGTGCCTGCCTGACCATAACAGGTGACCAGACTAATGTCAGGATCGAGCAAGGCATCCAGCAGGCAGGCCTGGCCGAGATTCATCGGCTTGATGGAGCGGCCCTGACCGACCTTGATCGACTCCGGCGTGTGATGCAGACGGGTGAACTCCCCATGCGCATTTAGCTTGGCGGGCATGGTGGCCTTGTCACCGGCGGAGAGCAGTGCGTAATCATTCACCACCATACCGGCGATGCGGTGCTCCGGCAACGTCACTAGCCCGCTGCTGGCGAAGCGCTGCAGCTCGTGCTGGCTGACCTCGACACGGGCGATGTCAAAATTCGCCACCTCACGCGGCTCCACCTTGTCGTGCAGGTAGTCCTCACACTCGATGCCCACGGCACGCGCCTTGAGCTGCATGTTGAGGTCTTTGCTCACCAGAATGACCGGCGGCGAGGTCTGCTCCCGCAGCCACAGCGTGCAGGCGAGGATGCGGTGGTCCGCCTTGTCCAAGGCGGGGAAGATGCGCTGAAATTCCTGCACGCTGCGGACTTCGCAGGCCACGTCAGGGTCATAAACCACGACGCGGATGCTGCCGCCGCCGTCCGTAGGCACCCCTTCCGTCACAGAAGCTCCCTTCGTCGCGAAAATTTTCATCAACGCTCGATGCACCTCGCGGGCATTCGCCCCACGCTCGGTCATTTCGTTTTTGAAGCGGTCCAGCTCGCTGAGCACATCCACCGGGATGCAGATGTGATGCTCGGCAAAGCGATAGATGCAGGCCGGGTCGTGCAGCAGCACGTTCGTGTCGAGCACGAAGGTCTTGGTGGCGACGACGGGACCAGAGCGTCGTCGGCGGGAAGAGGTGGGGGAAAGCGAGGCGGAAACGGAATCAGCGGAACGGGTGTCAATGAGGGTGGGGGCTACCGAAGCTGGATGGTCATCGCGGTCCATAGTAATTGAGTAGTGATGGTTGCTGCCTGCGTTGAAAGGGCGGGGACGATTTTTCTTTGGCGCATGGGGAGTGCCAAGCCTGTCGATCCCAGAATGTGATTTTTTGATTGAATCACGGTCATTCCAAAGATTGTCAGAACGTGAAGATGCTGGCAAGAAGTTATTCACATTGTTGAAGTTTATTCACCATCGTCTGGCCGTTGCTGCCACATTTGTCCTTCCATCCTTCACCTCTCCTTATGCGCCTCGTTCTCCAACGCGTCTCTTCCGCCGCCGTCACCGTCGATGGTGCAATCACCGGTCAAATCGCTGCCGGATTGCTCATTCTCGTCGGCATCGAGAGCGCTGACACGCACAATGACGCAGCTTGGCTGACGCAAAAAGTCACGCAGATGCGCATCTTCTCCGATGCGGAGGGCAAGATGAACCTGTGTGTGAAGGACATCGGCGGTGATCTGCTGGTGGTGAGCCAGTTCACGCTGTATGCGAGCACCAAAAAGGGCAATCGGCCCAGCTTCATCCGGGCGGCACGGCCCGAGACGGCGATTCCGCTCTATGCGCAGTTTTTGGCAATGCTGGAGGCCGAGATGGGCAAACCGGTGGCACGCGGCGTTTTCGGAGCCGACATGCAGGTGGCGCTGGTCAACGACGGCCCGGTGACGATCTGCCTCGACTCACGGGCAAGAGAGTAAGGCCGGTCAGGACGGCCTACGGAACACACAGAAGGCACGAAAATCCAAAATCTGACTGATCCATGCCGTCTGTTCCGTGCTTTCCGTAGGCCATAAAAAAGGGCGGACCGGAGTCCGCCCTCGTGTGGGTTCTGGGGGATAAATCAATCTAGGCTTGGCTTCAACAGCGTCTCCAAGCGGTTCACACCACGGCGAATGCGCGCCTTGATGGTGCCCAGCGGCTCGTGCAATTTTCCGGCCACCTCGGCTTGGGTCAAACCACTGAAGTAGGTGAGTTCGATGGCTTCGCGCTGGTCATCAGTGAGCCGGGAAACGGCGCTATGCAGGATACCGACACGCTCCTTGTCTTCGAGATTCTCGTGGCCGGATGGCTCGAACTCGAACTGATCCTTCTTGTTCTCCGTTTCAAAATCGTCATTGAGCTTCGAGCGGCGCTGCTTGGAGCGAATGCGGTCGATGGCACGGTTGCGGGCCATGGTCGTCAGCCAAGTCAGCGGCTTGCCTTTGCGTGACTCATAGAGGTGCGCCTTGTTCCAAACCTGCACCAGGACCTCCTGCAGCACGTCTTCGGTGTCATGATGGTCGTTCAGCACGTTGGAGATTGTGGCATAGACAAGACCCTTGTATTTCTTGTAGAGGGCCTGAAAACTGGCCGCATCTCGCTCCGCAATGCGCTTCAGGAGGCGGATGTCTTCGGCAAGGTTGGCATCGACTTCAGCAGAGGGTTCGATCGTCTTCATGTAGATGGATAATTGCGACAAAAGTTAGATCGTCAAAGATTTATTTCAAATTTGTCTAGAAATAATCGACACAAACCGCGTTTCGTCTAATTTTTGTCGATGATTCAAGGGTATGACGGAAAACCGCGCTGCTTATTCCCCTGTCCTACAATATCGTCGAAAAAAGGCACGCCAATGACCCTGCTGCCAGCAGGGCGAGTCGGAGAACGGTCCAATTTCTTGTGAGTCAGGTGGGAACTACTTTTTTGCCGCCTTGCCTTTGGCAGCTTTGGGAACAGGCGCTCCACGGCCATTCGGCTGCGCGGGATCATACCCGGCGTTTGGAGTCGTCATCAATGCCCCCACATCCTGCTGCCAGGCTTTGAGTTCGGCGAGCAAAGTTTTGACCCGCTTGGGTTCTACTGCGGCGAGATCGTTGGTTTCGCCAATGTCCGCCTTCAGATTATACAGTTCCGGCTGCTCCCGTTCGAACCACCAGATGAGTTTCCAGTCGCCCCTACGGATCGCCGCACCGGGTGCGCCACCTTGATTGCCGTAGTGCGGGTAGTGCCAGCATAAGGAGCGCTCCGGCAGATCACCGCTACCGTCCAGCAGCGGGCGCAGGCTGACGCCGTCGATCTTGGCCGTTGGCTTGCTGCCGGTCACATCCGCCAACGTGGCGAAGTAATCCGGGCTGCTCACCGGCGTGCCGACCACCGCGCCGGCTTTCACCACCGCCGGCCAGCGCACGATGAGTGGTTCGCGGATGCCACCTTCATAGAGCCAGCCTTTGCCGCCACGCAGCGGCAGGTTCGAGGTGGGCGAGCCTTCGCTCGTGCTCAAACCGCCGTTGTCCGAGGTGAAAATGACCAGCGTGTTCTTCGCGAGACCGAGTTCGTCCAGCTTGCCCAGCACCTTGCCCACAGCGGCGTCCATCGCCTCCACCATGCCCGCGTAAACCGCGTGCTCCTGCACGAGGCGTACGTCGCGTGGCTCCTCACGGCCAAATTTCGGCTCTAGGCCGAGCTTTTGCTTCTTCGCCTCATACTTGGCCTGCAAGTCGGGGCGCGACTGCAAGGGCGTATGCACAGAATAGAACGAGAAGAAGGCAAAGAACGGCTGGTTCTTGTTGGTCTCGATGAACTTGTTCGCCTCGCTGGCCAAACGATCCGGCAGATGCTCGCCAGACGGGCCGTCAGACAGACGCGGATTGCCATAAGGCACGAAGTACTTGCCCGGACCATAGGGGCCGCCGCGATCAATGCCGCCCATGTTGATGTCGTAGCCCTGGTTCTCCGGCCAGAAGCCCTCGGGTCCGAGATGCCACTTGCCCGCGAAGAACGTGGCGTAACCCGCGCCCTTCATCAGTTCGCCGAGCGTCACCTCTTCATGCGCCAGGCGGTCTGAATACGGCGCAGGCAGCAGCATCGTGTTCCGCTTCCAGCCTTCTGGCTTCAACGGCGAACCGATGTAGTCCGTGATGCCCGTGCGCTGCGGCCAGCGCCCCGTCTGCACCGCCGCACGCGTGGGCGAGCACACCGGACAGGCCGCATAGCCATCGGTGAATAGCGCCCCATCTTTGGCAAGGCGGTCGATGTTCGGCGTCTCGTAAAACGTGCTGCCGTAGCAGCCGAGATCGCGCTGACCGAGGTCATCGACGAGGAAAAAAACGACGTTGGGTTTTTCAGCAGCAGCGAGCACTGAACCGAACACGGAGAGAAAAGGAAGAGCGCGTAACATATCTGATGGGAACGAGACGCACCCGGCCAAACTTGCCACGGCTTGCCTTCACCGCATCAAAACCGCCACGTCACCTGCGATGCCAGCAGGTGCTCCGCGTTTGCAGCGGGGCTGTTTTCGTGGCCATAGCTGTATTGCAGCTTGAGCTGGAGGCTGCGGTTGAAGCGATAGCCCACCGCTGTGTCGATGCGCAGAATGCGCGACTCCCAAGTGGCATTGCCACCCGCGCCGTTTGGCACGGTATCAAAGAACTGCTGGTTCCAGCGCAACGCGGCGAACAAGCTCTCGGTGAGCTTGTACTTCGCCTCAATGAAGTAGGACAAGGAATCGGCGTTGCCGACGTTCGGCACCTCGAAACGCGACACGATGACCTCGCTCCACAGTTGCAGGTGGCCGTGGGCATAGCTCGCGTCGAGACCGAGCGTGCTCTGCTGGTAGTCATCGCGCTCCGTGCCTGCGGGCAACGCCGCCGAGTCGGCGGTCATGTAAGCGCCCGTGCTGCCGCTGATGCCGAGATTCCACGCGGCATCGGGCCGGAAGCCCAGACGGCCGGTGTAACTCGGCGCGTTGAACCCAACCTCATCGGCACGCCAGGACGCGGGCCGTGAAGAGAGGCTCGCGTTCTTGACCTCAAAGGCATAATCAAACCGCTCCACGCGGCCAAATAGGGACGCGCCGGTCGCATACGACGGCCCCCAGATCACCGGCAGCCACGATCTCTTGGTGTCGGTGCGATTGCGTCGCGCCAGAAATCCCGCTGCTGTGGGCGCAGCGGCGGCATCTGTCATGATCAGCACATTTTCATAGGCCAGCGGAGCGGTGATGAACGGATTGTCCCACGCGAGGTGACGTTGCACCCAGTTCCCGAACACTGTGGCGAATTTTCCCGCCTGAAGATTGATCACCGGCGCATCCAACGGCGTCCAGCGCAGAAAATACTCGTCCACCCGCCCTTTGCCGCCCGCAGTCAGGCCGGGATCGAAACCACGATCAATCCGCGCCTGCGCAAACGCGTACCAGTGGCTGCCGAGATGCACGTCCGCGAACAATGACACACGCGGATTGAAGAACATCCCGTCATCGGCAAACAGCAGGCCGGGCGGCGCTCCGTCGGCCAAGTAGCTCTCCAGGTCGATGCGTCCGCTCAAGCTCGCCTGCACCGGCCAGTCACGCGGCAGCAGCTCGGCCGCCGTCGCGGATGTGGCGCACAGCAGCAGGAACGAGAGGTGGAAAAACTTCATGGGGCGATAATTCGACGAAATCATGCAACGGGGACGACGGCTTCGGCAAGGCTCAATCGAAATGCCGCCACTGGCTGGCGAAAGCCTTTCAGCGGCATCGGCTTGACCGGCTCCGCTTCGCATGCACCGTGCAAACCCGCATAAGTGGCCTCGTCGATCAACAATTCGGCCACACCCGCCTTTGAGCAGAGACGCGAGGCCAAGTTCACGCGCTCGCCGAGCACGGTGTAGTTCAGCCGGTCGTCAGAGCCCATGCAGCCAGCCACCATTTCTCCCGTGGCGATGCCGATGCCCATCTCCATGCGTTGTTTCGCCGTCGCGTTCAGCCTGCGGCGCACGGCCAGCATCTCCAGCGCACAATCCACCGCCAGCCGCGTGTCATCGCCATAGCTTTTCGGCACGCCAAAGATCGCCATAATCAGATCACCGACGAATTTGTCCACGACACCATGATGCGCGTGAACGACGCGCGTCATCGCCGTCATGTGGTCGTTCATCAGCTTGATCACCTCCTGCGGCGGCATGCCTTCCGTGAGCGCGGTGAAGCCGCGGATGTCGCAGAACAGCACGCTGGCCTGCCGCACCTCGCCGCCGAGCGCCACGCGGCCATGCACCAGTGCGTCGGCCACCTGCGGATCGCTCACTTGCGCCAGCAGAAGCTTGTAGCGCTCCTTTTGCGCCAGCTCAGCGGCCATGTCATTGAAGGCGGCGGCCAGGGCACCGATTTCGTCGCGCCCATGCACTGGCACGCGCACGGTAAAATTCCCTGCGGAGATGCGCCGCGTCCCGGCGGCCAGCGTCTCGATGGGGCGGCTGAAGCCGTGCGAAAGCCATAGAATCAACGCCATGCCCGCGACCAGCGCCGCAACGCCAAAGCCAAAAATGCGCGCACGAAGCTGCTGCTGCTCGCGCAGCGTCTCCGCCATTGAATACAATCCCACCTGCGCTGCCGGTGGGAACAGCGATCCCGGATTCAGCACGCGGTGAAACAGCAGATGCGGCACCTCGCCGACGCGGATCATCTCCCGGCTCGTGCCGCTGGCCGTGTTCTTCATTTCTTGCGCCACACGCGCGGCCAGCATCCCGTGCAGCGCCGCTGGAATCGTCTGCGAATGGATGCGTTCATCCAGCCAGATGCCGCTGAGCGGCGCCTGACGGCTGGACTCGTGCATCGCGCGCTCACCGTGGTCGCTTAGCGGAAAAGCCATCACCAGCGCGCCGAGCACATCATCCTTCGCCTGATTCACCAGCGGCGTCACGATGCACTCGCCCAGCGCCGCTCCCACCAGCTCGATGAAGCCGATTTCCAGCCTTCGTTCCTCGCCTTCACTCATCCGCACCACCAGCCGGCCCAGCGGGCTCTCACGGCCGTCACCCGTGCCATGCGGCAAAAAATAAGGCCGTGTGGTCTTCGGCACGAGGGCGCGTCCGGTCGGATCAATCACGGTGATGGACGGATTGTCCGCCGCCTCGGTCAGCAGAGAGATTTCCGTGTCCAGATTGTCGTAAAAGAGGTCGGAATCGTTCTCCATGAGCGCCTCCTCCAGCGCGGAGGTGATGCGCACGGACCCGGCGACTTTTTGACAGCGCTTCGCGATCTCGCCAAGCTGCTGCACGCGGCGCTCGCTGAAAAAGGTGAGCTGCAGGCGGAACTGGTCCTCAAACTGCCGTTGATACGCGGCCTGCACCCGCTGCTGTGTCACATACAGAGTCGAACCGGTCACGGCGGCGACGGTCAGCGACATGGCTAGGATCAGTTTGGTGCGGAAAGACGGCGCGGTCATCGCAGGGCAAAATTCAGCGGGTGCTGGCGGTGTGAACGCCGGAGAAATTCACGCGCTGGGTTTTGCCCGCCGTGACGGTCACCTCCTGCATGATCGTGGTTTTCTCGCTCAGCCACGCCTTGAGCTGAAACGTGCCCGCTGGCACGCCGGTGAGCCGGTAGCGGCCCTCCGCGTCCGTGATGGCAAAAAACGGCGTGTCCAGCACGAGAATCACCCCGCGCATGTGTTGGTGGATCTCGCAGTAGAGCCGCACCTCGCCCGCTTTGTCGAAGACCAGTGCTGGCGGTGTTTCGTTTTTGCGGAACCGTCCCAGATCAAAACGTTGCGCCTTCGAGAAAGAAAAGACGTTGTGCTAGTCGCTGTCCTCATTGGGAAACACCACCTTCGTACCGGTTTGCACCGCCAGCACCCCTGGGGCAAACTGGTACCCGCTCTGCACCATCACGAGCGGTTTCACCGGCGGCGTCCCTTTCGCTCCCGGCACTTCGAGATAGACCACGGCCAGTTGTTTCGGTGAGGCGGCCACCTGGCCTGCGTTCAATCCGTACTGAGTAGCCGGTGGTGGCCCCATCGGCCGCCCTGTCAGCGTTACCGCTCCCGTAATCACCCCCTGGGCACACAATGAGCCGCCACCGACGGCCAGAAACAGGGCAAGGAAGAAAAGACGCGTCATGATGTCGGCCAGACTAACAGCTTACCCTGCCTGCGGCCAGAGGGTTTTTGCCCCCGCCTTCCCCCTTGCGCGCAGGCCGAATCCGCCGACTATACGCGCCCTTTTTCCGCCATGATCCCGAACGCCTTCCGTACCATCCACTGCAACACCGTCCGCAAAGAGCAGATCGGTCAAACCGTCACACTCTGTGGCTGGGTGAATTCGGCCCGTGACCATGGTGGCGTGATCTTCATCGACTTGCGCGACCGTGAAGGCCTGACCCAGGTGGTGTTCCGCCCGGAAGAAAACGCCGAACTGGCCGCGCAAAGCCATCACCTGCGTGATGAAGACGTGTTGCAAATAACCGGCAAAGTCGCCGCACGTCTCACCGGCACGGAGAACACCAAGCTGAGCACTGGCGATGTCGAAATCGTCGCGACTGAATTCAACGTGCTCAACAAGGCCGACGTGCTGCCCTTCCATCTCGACCGCGAGCTGTCGAATGAGGATCTGCGGATGAAATACCGCTACCTCGACCTGCGCCGCGAGCGCATGAACAAAAACATCCGCACGCGTCACAAGATCACCAACGCCGCGCGCAATCACCTCGACGCCGCTGGCTTCATCGAGGTCGAAACGCCGATCCTGAGCAATCCGACGCCCGAAGGCGCGCGCGACTTCCTCGTGCCTGCCCGCTTGAACCCTGGCCGCTTCTACGCACTGCCGCAGGCCCCGCAGCAGTACAAGCAGCTCATGATGGTTGCCGGCTTGGAGCGCTATTTCCAAATCGCCCGCTGCTTCCGCGATGAAGATCTGCGCGCCGACCGTCAGCCCGAATTCACCCAGATCGACATCGAAGCCAGCTTCATCGTACGCGACGACATCCTGAACCTCGTCGAAGGGCTACTCGTCAGCATGTTCAAAGTCGGGACTGGCCGCGAGATCCCTGCGCCCTTCCCGCGCATGACTTATCAGGAGGCGATGGACCGCTACGGCTCCGACAAGCCCGACACACGCTACGGCAACGAGATCGCAGACATGGCCGACGTCTTCGCCAGCAGCGGCTTCAAAATCTTCCGTAGCACCATCGAAAACGGTGGTGTCGTGCGTGCCATCAACGCCAAGGGCTTTGCCGGCATCACCACCGGCCAGATGATCCGCCTCAACGAGATTGCCACCCAGGCTGGCATGAAAGTAAAGCAACTCGCCTTCATCAAGGTGGAGCGCGACGCCAACGGCGTGCTCGAATACAAGAGTCCACTGTGGAAATTCTTCAGCGAGGACGAGCAGAAGGCGCTCATCGCCAAGCTCGGCGTCGAAGAAAACGACCTCATCTTCTTCTACGCCGGCACCTGGCAAGAAGCCTGCGACATCCTCGGCCGCGTGCGTGTCGAGATCGCCAACATGACCGCGCTGACGAAGGACAGCACCGCGCTGAACTTCCTCTGGGTCGTCGATTTCCCGCTGCTCGCCCACGATACCGAAACGCAGAGCTGGGTCGCCGTGCATCATCCCTTCACCCGCCCAAAAACGGAAGACATCCCGCTCATGGAAGCTGGCGAATACGGCAAGGTGCGCGCCGAAGCCTATGATGTGGTCCTCAACGGCTACGAACTCGGCGGCGGCTCGATCCGAATTCACGAGCGTGATTTGCAGGCCAAAATGTTCAGCGTCCTCGGCGTGAACGAAGAAGAGCAGGCCCACAAATTCGGCCATCTCCTTGATGCCTTCCGCTTCGGCGCTCCGCCACACGGCGGTCTCGCCCTCGGTCTCGACCGCATCGCCATGCTCGTGAGCGGCGAGGACAGCATCCGCGAAGTCATCGCGTTCCCGAAGAACAACAAAGGCAGCGACATGATGACCGACAGCCCAACGCAAATCGACTTCAAAACGCTCCGCGAAATCTACATCCAGAGCACCTGGAAGGAGAAGAAGCCAGAGGCTGCTGCTCCGGTTGCGTAAGTGGAGCGCATGCGTCTCGCGTGCCATTTCCCGCGTCCTCGCGGGAAATCGTCTCCTGATCAGCGCTTGCCCCCACGTTAACGTGAGAGGATAAGATGTACTCGAACGGCATTCAGCGGGGACGCTGAATGCAACACGCGGGACGCGTGCGCCCGTGCGCTGTGGAGTGTCACGACCCTCCGAGGTGGAATACCTCGGCCATCTGGAACCGTGTTCTGGGTGAGAACTTGAAGTAACTGCGTCGCCGCGAGGCGGGGTGGAGAGCAACGAAGAGAACCTG
>Ga0335396_10003295_pt1 | contig 18776 bp, 9 predicted proteins | sample FRY02_FD_205743 | JGI IMG/M metagenome (GOLD analysis project Ga0335396, IMG submission 205743) | Freshwater microbial communities from Lake Fryxell liftoff mats and glacier meltwater in Antarctica - FRY-02 (spades assembly) (version 2) | ecosystem: Environmental > Aquatic > Freshwater > Ice >... | reverse complement strand
CCTGACCTTTGGGAAATCTCTATTTGGGGAAAACAATTCTTCGACCTTTCAATGGGAGCCAATATTACTTCCATGAGCTTCAATTTCAGAAACGAAACAGGCAGCATAGTCGTTAAGAATCCAGATACAGGTCAAGATTTTCAAATAACACCAAACTGTAATAACTAACTCAAATAACTTACTAATGATACTAAAAAAGATAGGATTAATTATTTTTCTTTCCGTTTGGGGCGCTTTCTTCGGCTATGGACAAGAAATTACCATTTCGGGGGTCGTTACCTCTGAATCCGATAATATGCCACTTCCTTTAGCTAATGTGTTGGTCAAAGGAAAGTCGATAGGAACTACCACTGATTTTGACGGAAAATACTCTTTAAGAGTACCTAGCATCAATGATGTTTTGATTTTTAGATACCAAGGCTTTAAAACGCAGGAAATTATAATTGGAAATCAGACAGCAATCAACATATCCCTAAAAGATGACACCGCTCTACTTGATGAAATTGTAGTTATTGGCTATGGTAGCTCAAGACGAAAAGATCTTACAGGAGCGATTAGCTCTATTAAAGCAGAAGATCTTCAGGCAGTACAAGCAACCTCCGCAGACGATTTTTTGCAAGGCCGAGTTTCTGGTCTTTTATTGACACAGACCTCCGGACAACCTGGTGCAGCTACAACAGTTCGTATTCGAGGAAGCGGATCTATAAATGCAAGTAACGAACCTTTATATGTAATAGATGGTTTCCCAGTTGCAAATAACAACGCCTCCGCAGGCGTAGCAGAAGGTCCATTCTTAAATCCTTTAGCCTCTATTAGTCCTAATGATATAGCATCAATTGATGTTTTAAAAGACGCTTCGGCTACTGCTATATACGGCGCAAGAGGAGCAAACGGAGTCATTATTATTAATACCAAAAGAGGAGCTATTGGGGAGGCAAAGATAACTTATGATACCTATGTAGGTATTAATGAGGTAGCTAAAAAATTTGATCTGCTAAATGCAAGTCAATTTGCTTTATACAATAATGAAGCTAGGTACAATGGTGCTGGTAGTCCCCGATTTTATACCAATCCAAGTTCTTTTGGAGAAGGTACAGACTGGCAGGATTCAGTATTCAGAACTGCAATTACTACAAGTCACGATCTCTCCATCAGAGGTGGAAATAATGATATACGATATGCTATTGCAGGATCTTATTTAGATCAGGAAGGTATTATTATTGACTCAGATTTTCAACGTTACAATTTGCGAATTAACTTGGACATTAAGGCCACTAAAAGATTATCAATCGAAAACACTACAAATTTAAGTAGAACTGTTGCCAATACAGTAAGGACAGACACACCTGGAGGCCTTGGCGTAAGCAGTTCCACTCTTGGCGCATACTTCATGAGTCCATTAGTGCCTGTTTTCGATTCTGAAGGGAATTTTACAGTTGGAAACTTTGTGGTTCAAAATGATGGGACTTTTTTAAATGATGTAAGTAATACGAACGAATATATACCTGATTTTGCAAGTCCTGTTGCCTATATTAATTTAAACGATAGTAGATCGGTTACTACCAGAATAATTGAAAATTTGGCATTTAAATGGAATGTAGCCAAAAACTTAAACTTTAAAACTTTGCTTGGTGCAGATGTTATTATCAATGAAGAAATAGCCTTTAATACAGCCAGACTAGATTTCGGAAATACTAGAGACGCTTTTGCTAATCAAGGAAAAGTAATTTCAACTAACTTACTAGCAGAAAGCACCTTAAACTACACAAATACCATAAATGATGTGCATCAACTAGACATACTTGCTGGTATTTCTTGGCAAGATTTCGGGATTCAAGGTTTATACGGTAGTGCTTTGGGATTACCCACAGAGAATTTTGGGGCTAATTCTTTCGTAGGTGCGAGAGCTCCAGGAACATTCACGACAGTAATAGATAATTTTCTTCATTCCTATTTTGGAAGGTTAAATTATATTTTTGATGATCGTTATATTTTAACCGCTGCCTTTAGAGCTGATGGCTCTTCAAAATTCGGTGATGGTCAAAAATTTGGATATTTTCCGTCGGGAGCATTTGCTTGGAACATTTCAGAGGAAGAATTCATGAAAGATTCCAATGTATATATGAAAATGCGTTTAGGATATGGTATAACGGGCAATCAAGAAATTGGCAGCTATCGCTCAGTAGGTAGTTTTGACCCAACTTACCACACTTTTGACCAAACGGAGGTGGTTGGGCAATTACCAAGAACTCCAGCTAATGAAAATTTAAAATGGGAAGAGACCACTCAATACAATTTAGGACTCGATCTTGCATTTTTTAATGAACGACTAAGCATCACTACAGATATTTACCGTAAGGATACCGATGACCTGTTATTGGATCTTCCAGTGGCGTTTCAAACTGGATATGTTTCTTCGCTAATTAACGTTGGTAGTGTACGAAACCAAGGGGTTGAATTGGCCATTAATACCAACAACATAAAAGGCGCATTCAATTGGGACACCAATTTAAATGTTGCTTATAATGAAAATGAAATTATAAGTCTTGCTGGTTTGAAAGATATTCCAACAGGAGCTACGATTCAAAATTTCGAATTATGGCAACGGTTGTTCCAGGGCGGTGAAATTGGTGCTTACTACGGTTATGTAGCTGACGGCATTCAGCAAATAACCGATAACCCAGCGAATACGCCTAGATTTGTAACGGACAGGTTCACTCCTGGAGAAAGAAAATACAAGGATCTTAACGGAGACGGAATTATAAATGCAGACGGCGACCGTACGGTATTAGGTAATCCAATCCCAGAGTGGACTTTTGGTCTGAACAATACTTTTAATTGGAAGGGATTTGATCTTAATATTTTTATGACAGGGGTTTATGGTAATGAAATAGCAAATTTCACCCGAGTTAATCTTGAAAATTTCAACGGGCGAAACAATGTACTATTATCAGCGTACTCCAATCGATGGACGCCAGAAAACCCAAGTAATACACTTGCTCGCGCTTCAACAGGTATTCGTAACAATCCTTTTGCATCTAACTTTATTGAAGATGGCTCCTTTTTACGACTGAAATCTTTGACCCTTGGATATTCGCTTCCCACTAGTTTTCTCTCTGATTTGAAAATCAATAAATTGAGGATATTTGTTACAGGCAGAAACCTGCATATCTGGACCAACTATAGTGGGGTTGACCCTGAAGTAAGCTGGGGAGGACCAACAAGACAATTAGGGCAAGGAGCAGATTTTGGCGGTTATCCTAACCAAAGAACTTTTTTGGTAGGACTTAATGTAAACTTTTAATCAAAAATAGCTAGACCATGAAAATGTTAAAATTATATAAAAAAATTATGTTAGTAGTAGCAATTCCGCTATGTATTAATTGTGAAACAATTTTAGAGGAAGAAGTAAAAAATTTTTTTACCGAAGATACTTTCTATAAAACCGAAGTAGATGCGAAATTGGCCATCAATGGCATATATGGCCATTTGGGCGCCACATTTGATGGCTCACCCAATGCAACTGGCCTTTATTTTACCAACTACTGGACGACAAATGCCCTGATGAGCGATGAAGGAAATGCAAACTTCCTTGGAAATGGCTTTGATGAAATGGCAGTTTTTCGGCAAACACCTGAAAACCCAATAGTTTCTCAAATTTGGGCTAATGTCTATCTAGGCATAAACGCTACAAATTTAGCCATTAAAAATATCCCAAACATTCAAATGAATGAAGAATTAAAGGACAATCTTTTGGGAGAGGCATATTTTATGCGTGGCCTCTTATATTTCGAATTAGTTCGTTTTTATGGTGAAGTTCCTTTAGTTCTTGAAGCAGCCAAGAGTTTTACTTCTGATTCCTATGCGGCAAGATCTAAAATCAGCGAGGTATATACTCAAATTCTTTCCGATTTGGCAGTAGCAGAAAATAGCCTTCCAAACATTCAAAGTGGGAGAGATTTCGGGAGACCAACCCGTTGGTCTGCCAAAGCATATCTTGCCAAGGCGGCATTGCAGCAAGGTGTTAATTTTCCTTTAGCCAGAACCAAATTAGAAGAAATAATCAGTAGCGGTCAGTTTGGGCTTTGGGAAGATTACAATCAAGTTTTTAAGATTTCAAATAATTTTGGAAAAGAAGTGCTTTTCGCTATGAGCTTTAAGGAGGGTAGAGATTTATTTACAACCTTATGGGAAGGTGGACACTTAGTTTTTAGAACGCTCCCAGGAGGGGTTTACGGTGGAAGACCAAATGGTGGTGGTTTAGAATCTCCAACACTTAATTTATTTAATGCATATGAAGATTTAGATCGTAGAAAAGAAGTGATTTTCTTATCGCGAGATGTTATTAAGGGAAAATTGGTAGAATTCGATGGGCCACAGATAATTAAATATTGGGATCGTGTGGCAGAACCTTTGGTAAACAACACTGAAAATGACTTACAGTTAATTCGGTATGCAGATGTATTATTAATGTACGCAGAAGTTTTGAACGAAATTCAACAAGGTTCATCAGCTATTTCTTTAAATGCCATAAATCAGGTTAGGAAACGCGCTCGATTTGCAAATGGCGTTGAAAGAACAGGGGTGCTGCCCAATCTGACGGCTTTAGGATATCAACAGTTTAAGGATGCTATTTTAGCAGAAAGAAGATTAGAACTTTCTTGGGAAGGACATCGTTGGTTTGATTTAGTGCGCCATGGTAAATTAGCTGAAAAAGCAAGAGCTGCTAAACCAGCTGTGACGGTTTCTGAAAAACATAACTTATTGCCAATTCCGCAAAGAGAAAGAGATATCAATAAAAAACTAACTCAGAATCCCGGATATTAAGCTTCGGCAATTTTACAACAAAATATGAAAATGCTAAAGATGAAAGTGGCAAGTAAATATAGGTGGATGTTAATTTTGATAATAATCTCAATTACACCCCATGCTATTAACTCCCAGAATATTGCGTCAAAAGCTAGAATAACTGTATCTACTCAGCTCGATGGGAGTCCTGCCACAAATGTTGCCGATGGAATAATTAGAATTGATGGTATTGGCGAATGGGCAAGCAATGGCGACTATAAAGCGTGGGGATTTTACGAACTTCCTTGGATTAAATTAGAATGGCCTACCGTACAATCAATCGAAAAAATTATTCTTTTTGATCGACCATCTCACCTAACGCAAATTGGTAGTGGCTCTTTAGTCTTTAGTGATGGGAGTAAAATTCATGTACCTGCCATTTCCAACGATGGGTCTCCAAAAATGGTATTGTTTCCAACTAAGGAGGTAACATGGGTTCGTTTTGATGTTACCGACGGTGAAGGATTGGGCATGGGTCTTTCTGAAATAGAAGTTTTTGCGGCTCGAGGCGCTAATGATGATGTGCTTTCATGGGTAGATCCTTTCATAGAATCGGCCAAAGGAAGGTATTTTTTCTTTACCCCAGCAGCCAGACCCATGGGTATGGTAGCCGCAGCCCCAATAACCCGTAACAAAAACCAGTATGGAGGAGGATATAATTACAATTCAACTGATGTTTTAGGTTTTGAGCAAATTCATGGCTGGTCTCTTTCAGGACTTCAGGTAATGCCTACCACTGGAAATATAGATTTCACTAAAGGAGCACAAGCTTGGAAATCTAGTTTTAGCCATGACGATGAAATTGCTGTACCAGGTTATCAAAGACTTTATTTAAAAGATCATAATCTTTGGGTTGACTATACGAGCACTGCACGGACTAATATATATCGCTTTAAATTTACCAAAAAAGGAGAGTCTAATATCCTTGCTAATTTAGGCGGCTATTTGGGGAATACTACTATGATCAATGCAGACGTTAAAAAAGTAAGCAATACAGAGTTTGTTGGTTCATTTGATTCGTCAGGTCGCTTTTGGGGAGGTCCTGAAAACGTAAAAATTTACTTTACTGTACAGTTCAACAAGCCGTTTAAGACTTTAAATGGCTGGAACGAAAAAGAAATCTTGACTAACATCACAGCACTTAAAGGTACATCGGAAATGACCCGTAGAGATTCCGTTGTATTCGCAAATATTACCCAAAGTTATTGGAACGCTCCAACCACAGGGGTTTCCGCTAATTATGACGTCGAAGCCGGAGACGAAATACAAATGAAAATTTCCATTTCCTATACCAGTATTGATAACGCTAGGAACAATTTGAATACAGAAGCCTCCCATTGGGATTTCGAGGAATATAAGAAGCAATCTCTTGATATTTGGAACGAAAAACTTGGGAAAATAAAAATAAAAGGAGGCACTTACAATCAAAAAGTAAAATTTTATACCGATTTATGGCATGTTTTGTTGGGCCGGCGTATTTTGAATGATGTTAGTGGGGATTATCCCGATTACACCCAAGGCGAAAGATATGGCAATTTTACCAAAGCAAAACTAAAAGTCAGAAGACTTCCATTAGACGCATCAGGCAAAGCAGTATTTAACATGTATAATTTTGATGCTTTATGGCTAACACAATGGAACCTAAACATTTTATGGGGTCTCGCTTGGCCAGAAATATTAGATGATTTTTCGGCCTCATTGGTACAGTATGCTGATAATGGCGGGTTACTTCCGAGAGGTGGAATAGCAGGTGGCTATTCCTATATTATGACTGGCTGCCCTGCCTCAAATATGCTTGTTAGCACCTATATGAAAAATTTGATGACAAAGACAAGTCCAGAACGAGCCTTTAAGGCCATGAAACAAAATCATATGCCTGGCGGTATGATGGGAGATACGCCAGAAGAATTAGCATTTTATATAAAAAATGGTTGGTGTCCAAATAATGCTGGTAAAACTATTGAGTGGACTTTTCAAGATTGGTCACTTGCCCAAATGGCTAGTAAAATGGGGAAACACAAAGATCATAAGTATTTTTTGAAAAGATCTGAGGGCTGGAAGAATTTATTTAACCCATCACAAAATCTTATTTTTACCAAAGATGACAATGGGGAATGGACACATGAAGACCCGTTAAGTAATTCGGGTTGGATTGAAGCAAACGCATGGCAGGGAACTTGGTCTGTTTCCCACGGGATCCAAGAACTTTCAAAAATGATGGGTGGAAATGAAATACTCTCCAACAAATTAAATCATGCTTTCGAACAGGCCGAAACTGAAGATTTCGTCTTTGGTTATGGCAGTGGCTACGTCAGTTACGCCAACCAACCAGGATGTAGTAATGCACATGTCTTTAACCATGTAGGCAAACCATGGCTTACCCAATACTGGGTTCGTAAGGTCAATGAACAGGCCTATGGAGGCGTTACTGTTGATAGTGGTTACGGGGGTCATGATGAAGATGAAGGGCAAATGGGTGGTGTTAGCGCCCTTATGTCTATGGGCATTTTTAGTCTTAAAGGAACAAATGATATAGACCCCAGATATGAATTGACAAGTCCAGTCTTCGATGAAATTACTATAGCTCTAGATAGCAACTATTATTCTGGAAAAGAGTTTAAAATAACCACAGTCAACAATTCCGCAGAGAACATGTATATTCAGAACGCACAATTAAACAAAACCCCTTTGAATACCTATTGGTTTTTACATGAAGATTTTCAAAAAGGTGGAGAATTGAATATTGTACTTGGCTCCAAGCCTAATAAGGATTGGGGAAAGGAATAAAAAAAATTTGGTTACATACAGATATAAAAATTTTAAATTAAATGCGATACTACTTCTTTACCTTGATTTCCAAACCAATTTGGATAGTTGTCAAATGGGGCAGCAATTTGTCGTTGATTTTTTTTGTTACACAAACGAAAAAGATTGTACTTATAAATTAGAGGAAGCAGTCGATTTCTAAATTTCTGACGTACTATCGAAAACTTTGGACTATCGCTGGAATGGATTAACAAACTAAGCCTAGTCAAAATCATTTCAATTATAATCAACAAAACAAAAGGTATAAACTTGGTTGATTTATAAATTCATACCTAATGCAGATAAAGCGGTATTTTGGAAATTTTTTTTTATTGTTTCTTTTGATTTATTTCTGTTTTTCATGCCAAGAAAAATCGAAGGAGCAGGGCACTGTTTTTAAACAAGTTTTTCATAAAGATACGGGTATTGATTTTTCAAATAATCTTATCTTGGATGACAAGTTGAATGTACTCAATTATATTTACTATTTCAATGGTGGTGGTGTTGCTGCGGGGGATATTAACAATGATGGATTTATCGACCTTTTTTTTACAGGCAATCAGGTCAGCAATGAACTTTATCTTAATAAAGGAAATCTCAAATTTGAAAATTATACTAAAAAAGCTGGAGTTGAATCAAAAGGATGGTCATCAGGTGCTACAATGGTTGATATCAATGCCGATGGCTGGCTAGATATCTATGTATGTAAATCAGGCTCTCCAAAACCAGAGGAAAGGAAAAACCTTTTGTACATCAATCAAAAAGACGGAACATTTAAGGAGGAAGGTAACAAATACGGATTAGATGACACTTCTTATTCCACTCAAGCAGCATTTTTTGATTATGATCTTGATGGAGATCTTGATATGTATTTGCTAAACCACATGCACCAAATGGGTGCCCTGAATCAACCTAAAAGCAAAAAATTGAAAGGAGAATCCGAAAACACGGATAAACTTTATCAAAATGAGGGGATTGGTGCTGATGGTCAGCCTAAGTTTATTGATGTTTCCTCCAAGGCAGGAATTACCATTGAAGGTTTCGGTCTTGGCATTGGAATCAGCGACATCAACCACGATGGACTTCCCGATATCTACGTGTCCAACGATTTTGTGTCCAACGATATTCTATACATGAACCAGGGAGACGGCACCTTTAAAAATCGGATTTCCGAATATATAAACCATCAGAGTCACAATGGTATGGGTAACGATTTGGCGGATATAAACAATGATGGACTTACCGATATTTTGGTCATGGATATGTTACCTTCCACGAATGAGAGAAGAAAGAAAATGCTCAACAAACCTAATCATGATTTTTTTTCCTACGGCGTCAATATGGGTTATGAGCCTCAATACATGCGCAATACCCTTCAATTAAATCAGGGAACTTTAGATGGTATTACCCATTTTGGAGAAATCGGACAATTCTCTGGCATCAGCAGTACCGATTGGAGCTGGGCAGGTCTTTTTGCAGATTATGATCTTGACGGTAATAAAGATTTATTCGTAACCAATGGTTACCTAAAGGACATGACCAATCTAGACTTCATAAATTATAGGAGAAGACAATCAAAATTTAGAACCGAAGAAGAAGCCGACAGTTTGTATTTGGCTAGTGTCAACAGACTTCCTGAAGTGGCGCTTCAAAATTTTTTTTTTAAGAACAATGGCGATTTGACATTTGCAAATGTCTCTACCCAATGGGCACCGAAATCCCTAGGGTTTTCAAATGGGGCAGTCTATGCAGATCTAGATAATGATGGCGACCTTGACATTATTACCAATAATATTAACGAAAAAGCTAGTGTTCTTAAAAATACAATGCGAAATAATGAAACCTCTGGCAACCACTTTTTGAGTTTACATTTCAAGGGCTCAGAGAACAATACTTACGGCATTGGCGCTAAAATCTGGGTCTTTTCGCAAAATGGCTTTCAGTATGCGGAGAATTATACATCACGAGGTTTTCAATCGGCCATGGCACCAACTCTTAATTTCGGATTCAAATCTGATACTACATTAGACAGTCTAAAAATCGAATGGGCAGGCGGAAAAAGTAAAACCCTCTATAATTTAAAATTGGATACGCAAATATTGCTTTCTTATGCGGATGCAGAAACGGTGGTTAAAACGGTAATGCCTGTTGCAGTTAAGCCTTTTATAAAAACCAACGCCGTTGAGGCTTCACAAAAAGATCTTGAATATTCAGACTACCGTATAGAACCCCTATTACCCCGTAAATTTTCTAACGATGGCCCTGCGATTGCGGTATCTGACATAAATGGGGATGGTCTTGACGATTTCTTTATTGGTGGATCTTATACATTCTCTGGTCAACTATTTGTACAGTTACCTAATGGAGCTTTCAAAAATCAGACTTGGGAAGTAGATCCGGATTATGAAGATATGGGTTCTTTATTTTTTGATGCCGACGGTGACGGAGATGAAGATCTCTATGTGGTCAGTGGAAGCAACGAATTTAGAAACGACTTAGAAAAATATCAGGACAGGCTTTACCTGAACAATGGAAAGGGAAAATTTACCATCAACCCCGAGGCACTTCCCGAAAACCGAACTAGTGGAAGCTGTGTTATAGCGGCTGATTATGATAAAGATGGTCAGCTTGATTTGTTTGTTGGTGGCAGGGTAATTCCTGATAATTATGGGGGATCGCCAAAAAGTTATTTACTTAAAAATAAAAATGGACGATTTTTCGACGCCACTAAAGAAATTTTGGGAGAAGATTTCCTAGGCATGGTGACCTCGGCATTATGGACTGATGTTGATAACAACGGATGGGTAGATCTGATTTTAGTTGGCGAATGGATGCCCATCACAGTATTTATGAATGATAACGGAAATCTATCTCGGAAAATAACCCTTGAAAATTCAAATGGCTGGTGGAATAGCATAAATGGCGGCGATTTCGACAACGATGGCGATATTGATTATATCGTTGGTAATTTAGGTGAAAATTCAATTTTTAAGGCAGATGTTAATTATCCCATGGAACTCCATCTAGGCGATTTTAACAGAGACGGAAGGAACGACCCTATTATAACTTGTTATTCCATTGATGAAGATGGAAAAAAAAGAAGTTATCCCTTTGTTTCTAGAGATTTACTCTCAGAACAAATAAATTTTGTTAAAAGCCAGTTCAAATTCTATGAAGATTATGCAAAAGCTCAGATAAATGATATAATTCCTGAACAATATTTTGCATCCGCACAAAAATTAAAATGTAATTATTTACAAAGTGCCTACGTTGAAAACACTGGTGATGGTCGTTTTAAAATACATGCTCTACCTAAAGAGGCACAGCTATCCCCCGTTATGGGTACTACAATAGCAGATTTTAATCTAGATGGAAACTTAGATGTTTTATTGGTAGGCAATTTTTATCATGCCGAAGTGGGTTATGGCCAATATGATGCCTCCAAGGGTTTACTATTGACCGGTAACGGGAATGGAAACTTCTTAGCGTCTGACTTTTCTGAGACTGGATTTTTGGTGGATGGAGATGCCCGTTCGCTGGTACGTCTTTCATCCTCCAATAGTCAATTAATCTTGGCAGGAAGAAACAATAACAGCATTGTCTCCTATGTTCAAAATCCTGTCAAAACAAAAAAAATAGTCCCACCGAAAAATGTAGAGTATGCCATCATTAAACACGCAAACGGAAAAAAAACTAAATTGGAATTTTATAGAGGCGAAGGCTATTTGTCTCAATCTTCTAGAACAATAAACCTGCCTATGGATGCTACTATAACTTGGGGTAAGTTCAAAAGCAAAAGCGAATAACCATGATTAAAAAAAACAAATATATAATGCTTTTACTTACACTACTCTTTAGTGTCGGATGCGAGCAAAAGAAACCTCTGAATACCGCTAGTGATTTAAAGGAACAGTTGCCAAATATTGTTTTTATACTTGCTGACGATCTAGGCTACGGAGATGTAGAAAAATTCAATCCTGAATCCAAAATACCTACCCCAAACCTCAATAAATTAGCAAAAGATGGAATTTCATTTACAAATGCGCATGCACCTTCCGCAGTATGTACACCCACACGCTATAGTTTTCTGACAGGAAGATATCCTTGGCGTGGTGAAAGTAAAAATGGTGTTCTATGGGTATGGGATTCACCAATTATCAAAAATGAAACTTTTACAATTGGTAAAATGTTACAACAAAAAGGTTATCATACGGCCTGTATAGGCAAATGGCATCTTGGTTGGCATTGGCCGACAATTGATGGAAAACCAGCGACCTTAAAGAATAAAGGAAAAAATGTGGACTATACCAAGTTGATTACTGGTGGTCCGACCGAAAAGGGATTCGATTATTATTATGGTGACGATGTACCAGGATTTCCTCCGCATGCCTTTATTGAAAATAATAAGACTACTCAAATCCCAGATCAGTGGTATGAAATGTACCCCTTTTTGGCAGGAGCTTCGGAAAGGGGTTGGAAATATGAAAATCTATTGGCAAAAACGACTGACAAAGCCAAAGCTTATATAATAGAACGTGCAAATGAACCAACCAAAACGCCTTTTTTTCTTTTTTTTTCGATGACAGCACCACATACCCCTATAGCACCTAGCCCCAAATTTTTGGGTAAGACAAAAGCAGGCATATATGGAGATTTTGTTCACGAAATGGATGATAGTGTTGGAAAAATTATTAAGGTTTTAGACAGTTTGAAACTTTCCGAAAACACCTTGATTATATTCACAAGTGACAATGGATCTACGACTCAGGACGGCAAGGGATATGTTGGAGAAATTGGCAGTATGATGGAAAATTATGCACATGACGGCAGCGGAGGACTTAGAGGAGTTAAGGCCGATGCCTACGAAGGCGGACATAGAGTTCCTTTCATAGTCAAATGGACAGGTAAAATAAATCCAAATATTAATTCAACAGCAAAGCTTCAGCATACTGATATGCTTCATACTTTTGCTTCCCTTGTAGACTTCCAATTGCCCGATTCAGTTGCAGAAGATAGTTTTGATGTACTATCGGCCTTAATGGGGATTTCAAAAAAAAGTGATAGACCTGCCTTGATAACCCAGTCAAGTAAAGGAGTTATTGCCATTCAAAAAGATAATTATAAACTTATTATGTCATCTGGAAGCGGAGGTCATTGGACTAAACCTTTTGGAGAATACCCTATTCTTACCGAAAATAGAACAGAAAAAATTTGGAAAAATGTACAGTTGTACAATTTGGATAAAGATCTCAAGGAAATTGATAATATAGCTAAAATAAATCCTGGAAAAGTAAACGAATTAGCCCTACTACTTGGACGCTATATAGTTAATGGACACAGCCGTCCGTTGCATTCTAAAATTAAATATCAAAAGGATTTATGGGAACAGGTGGAATGGGTAAATTATCTAAAAATATAAAATAAAAGTAATAGCATGAACAAAAAATACGCATTGGGAATGGACGTTGGCGGAAGTCATTTAGCAACGGCCATTGTTGATATAGCATCAAAAAAAATCATACCTGAAACAAAAAAAATCATACCAATAAATAGTAAAGATGGTGCCAAACCTATTCTGGAAGCAATGGCTGAATGCCTTGCTCATTCGCTTCAAAACTTTAATCAGCCTATTGAAGGCATAGGCATTTCAGTTCCAGGACCATTCGATTACGAGAATGGTATTTGCGAAATATATAACTGTAACAAATATGAAAGCCTATACGGAGTTGACATTCGAACCTACTTAGGAAATCAATTACACCCAACAATCAAAAACGTAAATGATATTGTTTTTGCAAATGATGCCAGTTGCTTTCTATCGGGCGAAGCCTGGATTAACTCGCTAAGCGATACGAACGTAGCAGCTATTACTCTGGGTACAGGCGTGGGGTCTAGCTTTATGGTTAATGGAAAAATTATTAAAATCGGAGACCATATACCGCCTAATGGAGAAGTTTATAATTTACCTTTTAAAGGAAAACGAGCAGAAGATTGGTTGGGAACTCAATGGTTCTTGAGTGCCTACAAGGATTTATTCGGTAAAGAAACTGAAAATGTAAAAAGCATAGCAGAAAATGCGCCTACCAGCGAAAAAGCCGAACATATCTTCCTGGAATTCGGAGCCAATCTGGGCGATTTTTTATTGCCAATATTGAGTTCTTTTAAAGCAGAGCATTTAATTTTTGGAGGCAATATTTGCAAAAGCTTTCCGCTGTTCGAGTCTAGTTTCATCAGTAAGTTTAATGGAAATCTACCCAAAATATTACTTGCTTCACCTACGGAGGATTCTGCAATTTTAGGCGCGGTTTATCAATTGATAACCAAAGATAATTCTGAACCTAAAAAAGGCCATACAAGTCAGTATCCAATGCCTATTATTACCAATAAGGAAACTAAAGATAGTTACGAGGTTTTTCCTAATTTTCCAATATCAAATGGCGCTATAGAGCGAAGCTTTAAAAGTCTGGCTAAGGAAATTGTTAATCAAAAAAATGTTTTAATTGATGGCTACATGGGCATCTATTGGGATGAGTTTATCCTAGAAATTACAAAAGAATTGAAGGCACTTAACAAAAAAAGTATTCCCTTTTCAATGTCCTCGGCCTATAAATCAACCAAAGAAATAGACCGATTGATTACACCTTATCTAGGAGGTGATGATCCTGTTTTTGGAAGATTATTTGATGGAGAGTTAAAGGATTTTTTCGATATGGAAAAACTGGAACGCATACAAGAGGATAAGGATTGTATCAACATTCTTTATGGTACTGGAGCATTTCTATCAAACTGGGATGGTATACGTATTTATATTGATCTTCCAAAGGACGAGATTCAATATAGATCAAGGGCAGGAACTGTTCTAAACTTAGGTGCAGCATTACCAATTCCTCCTAAATTGCAATACAAAAGAATGTTTTTTATTGATTGGCCTGTCTTAAACAGACATAAAGCTTGTATAATAAACCAATTGGACTATATAGTGGATGGGCAGTATACCTCAGATATTTCATGGTGTACCGGAGAAACACTAAAACTAGGTCTTCAAGAAATGTCGCAAAACGCTTTCCGCGCCAGACCATGGTTTTCCCCTGGGGTGTGGGGAGGTGATTGGATGAAAGATCGTTTTGATCAACTAAACCAAGAGGTTGTAAACTATGCCTGGTCTTTTGAACTAATTGTTCCTGAAAATGGAATTGTATTATCAAAAAATGGTATCTGTTTAGAAGTATCTTTTGATATGCTAATGTATAATGATCATAAAGCAATTCTTGGAAATGCTTCGCAAACTTTTGGATATGAATTTCCAATTAGATTTAATTATTTAGATACTTATGATGGAGAAAATCTTTCCCTTCAATGTCATCCTACTCCAAAGTATGTCCGTGAAAATTTCGGAGATAAATTCACTCAAGATGAAACTTATTATATCTTGGATTGCGAACCTGGAGCTGAAGTTTATCTAGGATTTAAAGAAGGTGTGAAAAGAGAAGAGTTTCATCACGCTTTATTGAAAAGCCACGAGGCAGCAAAAGTAATGGATGTGGATAAATACGTGCAGAAATTTCTAGCTAAAAAACATGATCTTTTTTTGATTCCAAATGGAACCATTCATTGTTCGGGTATTAATAACATGGTGCTAGAAATAAGCAGCACCAAATATCTATACACGTTTAAAATGTATGATTGGATGCGAATGGATCTAGATGGCAGTCCTAGACCCTTAAATATAGAGCGGGGCATGGATAATGTCAATTTTGATTGTATTGGTAAGCGTGTAAAAGAAGATTATATTTCCAAAGAAACTATTATTGATGAGGGCAGCAACTATAAAACTAAACGATTGAGCACACATTCTAAACATTTCTACGAACTGTTCCGTTTTGAATTCAATGATGAAATTGAAATAGCTACCAATAATCAATGTCACATTCTTAATTTGGTTGAAGGTTCAAAAATTAAAGTAAATACAGGCGAAAAAAGTATGATTATACAATATGCTGAAACTTTTGTAATCCCAGCGAAAACAAAAAAATATACAATGATAAATCTAGGTTCAACGGCTGCAAAAGTAGTTCAAGCCAATATTAAGCCAGAGTTCTGTAACACAAAATTATAAAACTAAAAATTCATTTGATTTCAATTTAATTCGCCAAAAAATTAACTAAAATAGCCAAAGATGGAAAAAAAGAAATATTTAATTATGGTAACACTCATTGGAGCATTAGGAGGTCTTTTGTTTGGTTATGACACTGCAGTAATTTCTGGCGCCATTGGTTTTTTGGAAATCAAGTTTCAACTATCACCCAATATGAAGGGTTGGGCAGTATCCAGTGCCATTTGGGGATGTATTCTTGGAGTTGCGCTTGCCGGTTTTGTGGCAGATAAAATTGGTCGTAAAAAAACATTAATTATCACTGCTTTTTTGTTTGCTATTTCGGCAATTGGCTCTGCGATTGCCGACAACCTAACATTTTTTGTTGTTGCAAGAATAATTGGCGGCATTGGCGTGGGAGCAGCCTCAATGTTATCTCCGCTTTATATTTCGGAAATTGCTCCAGCACATAAAAGAGGCATGTTAGTTTCATTATACCAGCTGGCAATTGTAGTGGGAATCAACATTGTCTTTTTCTTCAACTACAAAGTCGCACAATACAGTACAGAAGCTTGGAACATTGAAACTGGTTGGCGCTATATGGTGGGATCGGAAATAGTACCTGCTATCTTATTTTTCATTGCATTATTTTTTGTTCCTGAAAGTCCAAGATGGCTTTCAAAAGTTGGAAGGGATGCCGAAGCTTTGGATATCTTAGGACGCATAAATTCTGAGGAAATAGCGAAGGAAGTTCATAGAGAAATTAAAAATGCCTTAGGTCAGGAAAAGGGCACCTTATCGGAATTATTTCAACCAGGGCTAAGAGTCGCCATGATTATTGGCGTCTTTTTGGCCTTATTTTCACAAATTACAGGAATCAATGCAATCATGTATTATGCACCAGAAATACTTAAAAAAGCTGGATTTGGTGTTGACTCTGCCCTCATGCAAACGGTAATAATTGGAGTTGTCAATACTATTTTCACCTTTGTTGCTATTAAATACATAGATAAACTTGGAAGAAGAACACTCTTACTCTGGGGAGTCTCTGGTATGATTTTATGTCTTTTCGGTATTGGACTTTTATATCAATTTAACATGACATCAGGACCTTGGTTATTGGTTCTCATTTTAGGTTTTGTCGGATGCTTTGGCTCCTCATTAGGGCCTATTCCATGGGTATTAATTTCAGAAATATTTCCTACCAAGACTAGAGGCATTGCGATGTCTTTATCCATTGTCGTTTTATGGGTTGGGGTGGTTTTGATATCACAATTCACACCTATATTATTGGAAATAGGAGAAACTATGACCTTTTGGATATTTATGGTAAATGCCATTATTCTTTTGATATTCACCTATAAAGTTATACCAGAAACTAAAGGAAAAACTTTAGAGGAGATTGAGCAAAGCTGGAAAAAATAATAAAGTCAGATTTAATTAGATACTTATTCTCAAAATGCCACATCATTTATATTTCACTTTAATAAACCTTGGATGATAAATAGATGCATCTTTTTGAATATCTTCCCAAAAATTAAAGGTTATAGTATTGTAAGTAATTAACAATTCTCCTGGTTTTGATAGATGGTAATGTGCTTTTGCATTATAGGGTAGTAGATTTTTCTCTTTATATTCTGGCGTCGTATAAACTTCATGAACTTTTCCAAAAGGTCCAACCGGACTTTCCCCTACCTGAATACCAATTTTATCAGAAATTCCCATAACTTGGTATGTTAGTAAATAGCGACCATCGCCAGTAGGGGTAACACTTAATTCATTAGAAACACCATCTGCCAATGCTACAACTTCTTGTTTATCACTTACCCAGCCATTGCCGTTCCAATAAGTGTACTTGGCGAAATCTTCAATATTTTTTGGCAAAGTTCTTGCAACAATTAAAGATTTAGTGCCTTCTATTATCCCATAGATATAGACGTATCCATCTGGATTTGGTGCATTTGCTGATTTAGTATTTACGAAAATTCCACTTCCAAAAAAGATGCGTTTTTCAGTGGCTTCATGAATGAAACCCAAAGGAGTTGGAATTTGTATTTGGATTTTAATCCCCTCTTTGGTTGGATTTTCTATTTTCAATAAACTTATATTGGTCTGTTCAAAATCAAAAACATTGGGCCCTGTTTTATGAACGTGATATGCAAAAATATAAAGTGTATTTTTTTTCTCCCTATTGATAAATCCATCTCCTAACCAAAAATATTCGTTTGCTTTTGCCAGACCACCATCTGGGGTAAAATAAGATTTCGGTTTTCCATTTCTATTAATATTAAACTCGAAATCGATATTTGATTTGATCGGTTCATTCCCAGTCATCCAAGCTGTACTATTATTCACCATCACATTGCCGACTTTTGGCACTCCATTTTCCACTTCGCCGATATAGGTATCACTAAAAATAAAAAGTGTCTTTTTGTTTTTGATGTTTTGAACTTCCTTCCCATCCAAAGGAATAGAAAAAATACCATCAGCTCCAAACCAACCAGAAGTGCGCTCCATCAAAGCCGTCCATTCGGGTGCAGCTTCCGCTGCAAAGGTCAATTCCTTTTGTGGGCGAGATTGGTTACTTTCAGAAATTTTACATCCTAAAAAAAGAATAACAAGGGCAATATAAATGTATTTTAATTTTTTCATAATTGATATTATTTGATTGTATTCCATCCTGTGACATTGACAAATCGGGATTTGTAATTGCCTGAACCTTTCACTCGAGCCACATGCAAATATATGGACATCGTTTCACGCCGTGCACGGTAAATATAATTAAAGCCATCTTCTTGTAACAAGAAAGCTCCATAATTAATACCCATAAATGAAATAAGTCTCTGTGTCGAAATAAATTTTAAATCTGGTAGAGAAAGTATTATCAAATCTATCTCTTTGTAATCAAACCCGATGCCAATATCTTTTTCTGGCTTTCCGGGTGCAAACATGACAAGCTGTAATCCATTTTCATAAATTTAACCATGGCCTGTCCAATACCACCAAGACGTTTCAGGTGGTTTCAAAAAAG
>Ga0335396_10003284_pt1 | contig 18818 bp, 16 predicted proteins | sample FRY02_FD_205743 | JGI IMG/M metagenome (GOLD analysis project Ga0335396, IMG submission 205743) | Freshwater microbial communities from Lake Fryxell liftoff mats and glacier meltwater in Antarctica - FRY-02 (spades assembly) (version 2) | ecosystem: Environmental > Aquatic > Freshwater > Ice >... | reverse complement strand
AACAGCGACCTCAAAACGCAACTTCTCGAATCCAAAGATCAAATCATTGCCCTAACCACTCAACTTCTCAAAAAAAAGTAGGAAACGACACAAATACAACACACTCCCAATAATGCCGAATGCCATTGGCTTGACTTACAGTACTTACTCCCGAAGGTTCAATTTCCAGCGGGATCACTAGTAAAAGCAAAGCGAAGGCCCTCAACGAGGGCCTTTTTGATTTCTAGAAAATCTGCGCAAGCTTGCATGCAGGCAGATTTTTAAAAATCAAAATAAAATGCGAAGCATTCGCTTTGCTTTTTCCACTCGGAGCGAGATGGGAAGGCCGAGCGAAGCGATGGCAATCCCAATCCCATTTTTTTTTAAAGCATGCCTACCGATCTTTTTTCATTTGCAATCCGGATAAGCTGGGAAAGCCGAGCTCATTCCTGGAAAATAAAATCAAATCAGCAAATGCACCCGTATCATCATAAATTCCAAAGAAAAGTTAAATTGTAAAATTATTCGAGGTATGATCCCGCTGGGATTCGAACCTAGGATTAATACATCACCTCATTTTTCAAGTTTTTTTTGTGAATGATTTTCCGATGTCAGTAATTGACTTTTTAAAAGCATTCAATGAAATAAAATCTAATTTATACCGACGTTACATATTAAATAGTCCAATAGATTAAACTTACGTCCATGGAAGTCGGCAATACTCTATAAATTTTTGGACTGAAATGTAATTACAATTGGTATTAGAAAAAAAATGATTTTATAAATTAACAATTCACGTCTGACCATTTATAAAGATCCGTCAATGTAAGACCCATTGATCGAATCGATGTTTTAAGATGCATTGCAGGTATTTCTTTTTCATTGCCCCAAACCGGAATGGTTCTACGTCCATTTTTTGTCCATTGATAATGACTGCCTTTAATCCGGCTCATTTTATAACCTTTTAAAGACAAAAAAGATTCCCAACAAGACACTGGTAATGGACGAAAATTATTCATAAAACTTAAAATTCAAGCACACCCATTTCAACATCATTTTCAACAGCATTGAAATCTTGTAAATGCCCACTCATATCAATAAAAGATTTTGAAAACTCCTTGCTCCTAATTTTATCGTGAACCCAACCTAAGTTTGACATTTCAATTTCAAGTTTCTCTTTTGACATAGACATTAACAAAAGAAAATATTCATTGATGGAAAAATTCAACATTTCTTCTGCCGTAGATTCATTGGAACCATAGCCTGTAATTTCAATTGAAGGAATGTAGATTACAATTTGTCTAGTGTCCTTGTCTCTGAAACGAATAAACTTCAATTCAGCAACAACTTTTCCTAAGCGCTTGTTAATCCTAATCGTATCATTAATAGGCAAGCCGTCTAATGATTCTACTTTCAGTGTCATAATTTATATAAAGTACTAATAATACGTTATATTCATCTTTTTGTTGTGGCAAAGAAACGACAAACTGGATCAACATTCCAAACCGTTCGCCAAATCACCGAGCATTTTTTACAATGACAAAAACGTGTACCAGAGGCTTTTATTATTTACACAAAGGTAACATTCTAAAAAACAAGCTACTAAAACCTTTCTAAAAAGAAGCAATGAAAAGCTAAGTTGCTTGAGACGATAATATGACAGTTTGAGAGTAAATACTAAACTTTTAAATTTTCATCTCATTTCATTTGTTAATGGTTGTATTTCCCTTCGCTCGAATGTATTCAAAAGATCGTGAATGGATATTTCATTTGCAATCCGGATAAGCTTGGAAGGCCGAAGGAATTCCTGGAAATAACTAAAAAAAAATTAAATCAGCCTCTCGCCACCTGTTTAAACCCGTGGCTGTTGAATGAGTAGTAAATTTTCTAAATTTGTCTACCATGTCCCCCACCATTCCCATCCACGATCTCGACGAAAGTGAAAAGAAAGTTATCAAGATCATTGAGCTTGATAAAGAGTTATTGAATGATGCGAACGAAGCGCATCGTCATAATTATTTTGAGTGTTTTGTGTTTTTGAAAGGCGGAGGTACGCATACTGTCGATTTTGTTGAGTTTCCTATTTTGCCATATTCCATCCATATTATTACACCCGGACAAGTGCATCAGGTGAAAAGAAAAAAGAATTCAACGGGCTTCGTTTTTCTATTTGATCTTTTGCCTTTCGAACAGGCGAAGAGTATCGAAAACTTTTTATTGGATCATACCTGTTTTGATGTGAGTGAATTTTCACCCTGCTATCACTTCGCTCCTGCTTTTTCGAATGACTTGGAAGCCATCGCCATTTCTGCTTGGAAAGAATATGGTTCTCATCAAGCCTTGAAAAATCATTTGATTTTGAATCATCTCTCCACCCTCATTTTGTATTGCATGCGTACGCGTATTCAAGCGGAAGAAAATACGCTTGCTAAACATTCAGATATTTATACTTTATTCAGACGTTTATTGCAGCAGGAATTTAAAGCGATGAAGAAGGTGAAAGAATATGCCGCGGCCTTAAACATCACGGAGAAAAACTTGAATGAAATTATTTTAAAGCGCAGTGGAGAAACCGCCAGTGCACTCATCAACAAGCAAATTATTTTAGAAGCCAAACGATTATTAAATACCGGAATTTCCGCTAAGGAAGTGGGGTATCTATTGAATTATTCGGATCCCGCTCATTTCAGTAAATTCTTTAAAACACAATCGGGATTTTCGCCCAGCGTTTTTAAAAACAGACATGAATAAGTCGTAATTGTACATGGTTTGAAACTGGAACAGTACATAGCTTTGACCTAATTAAAATGAACTAAAATGAAAAACATGAAATTTCTGATTGCCTTGCTGCTGCTTCTCGCTCAAATACACGTAAAGGCACAAACTTGGTTTCCCATCGCAAGTGGCACTTCTAAAAATTTAAACAGCATTCATTTTCCCTCTGCAAACGTGGGTTATATTTGCGGAGATGATAGTCTGCTCTTGAAAACAACTGATGGCGGTTTGACATGGAATCCCATTAATTTTTCGGGTATCAATCTCACCGGATGGAATAATAACATCTTAAATTTACAATTCCTTACTGATTCCATCGGCTATCTCGCTGCGGGTCCCTACTCCGATACGTACAAAACAGTGGATGGCGGATTAAACTGGACTGTGAATGCTAGTGGAGGAGCCAATTGTTATAATCAAGGGATGTTTTTCTTTGATGCAGACAATGGTTTCATTGGCGGCTCAGGATGTTTTCAAGGTGAACTTATTGAACGCTTAGCGAATGGAATTTGGACGCCAGCGACGATGAACAGCCCTACCGGGAATAGCAGTAATCTTATTGTAGACATTGATTTTTACAATGCTCAATTAGGTTTGGCAGCCAGTGCCGGAGGACTCATTTTCCGCACTAGCGACGGGGGACTCAATTGGGATAGCATTTCAGTAACACCGGATTTGAATCCGCTCACCTCCGTGCTTATGGTAAATGACACACTCGCTTATGCCGGTTATATTTCATTAAGCCTTGGATTTGGACTGTACATCTCTACGGATGGTGGTTTAACCTGGGCACAAGATTTAAATTCTGCAACCTTCTTCTATCCCGATTTTTTAGCGCTGCATAAATCAGGCGATGGAAAAATATACAGCGGTGGTTTTTCACAAGGCAGCGCCACCGGTTTAATCTTTAGTAGTCCGGGAGATGTTATTACCTGGAACTACGATCAAGTAACACAAAGTATAAATTCTATTTCGTCCTACAACGATTCCATCGTATTTGCCGTAGGCGATAGCGGCCTCATCGTAGTCAATAAAACGCTTACCAGTCTTCCTGTATTCGAGTTAAGCCCTGCCGCATTACACATTGATATTTTCCCAAATCCAGCACATCACAGCATTCAGTTAACGCTACCGAATGGTATTGAATCCAAAGGAGCCGTTGTAAGCATTTATTCCTTGGCGGGACAATTAATTTCCATAAATCCTCTGAAAGGCAGTATCGATATAAGCACACTCGCTGCGGGTGAGTATATCATCGAAGTTCTTTCGGCAAATAAAAGGGCTGTGGGAAGGTTTTTGGTGAAATAGTTGGGTAGATGTGATTCAGATAGAATTACAAGGCAGCCACGGGATTTATTCTGTGGCTGCTGTGCTTTATTTATGGGTTGGTTCGGGTCTCGCTGGGATTGCCTTAGGCTTTCCCAACTCATCCGTATTGCAAATAAAAAAAGATCGTTGCGCTCATTTTTCATTAAAGGAAAGAGACCTCCTTCGGAAGTCTCTTTTTTACTTATCAGTGATCCTGCTGGAACTCGAATTGAGAGCTTCCCTCCTATTTTTTCAACATTATGGGATTTTCAATACCGCCATTTTGTTGATTCGATAACGCTTACTATATTTGGGTTCAATTAAATTTTAGGGTTTTTATGGGAAGGTTATTTTATGGAGATGGTTTTTTTGGGGGGAGATGGGAGCTCTGCAACTTTCAAGAGAAATATTACGGGAAATCATTTTGCATCTTAATTTTATCAGATGAAAGATTGAATTCTAACAATATTTGCCTAAATATAAACTTTAATCATTATTATTAAGCTTTAAATGAATAAGAAAACGGTTAAGATAAAGTACGCGAATTTATCGTTATCGGCAAGCCTAAGAAACGATAGTGCAACTATAAACAGACGACTAAAAACTGAACATTAATACAAAGACAAACCATTTTGACAGGTGGAAAACATACAGACCATATTTCAACTCGACAACTGTTAAGCCGACACTCCAGCCGACCCAATGTTTTTTATTTTTTTCCCCACCGCACTTTTTTAAAAACAATTTTAGCCTGCCGCATCCCGAAAGCTTTCGGGAGCACATTTGGTTTTGCCCGACACACAAGCCGACCCTTCGCAAAACCAAAAGAGCCACTTCTTGGCAACGCACCAATGACATTTCTGCCAAGGACAAGCTTTTTTTTACGTATTTTGACAAACTATAATTTAATAATCGAAGAACGACCTTGAAGAACGAAAAACTGACAAGGAAAGAAATCATTGACAACCGCTTAAAAAAGGCGGGGTGGAATGTGACTGACCGAACTCATGTAATTGAGGAGTTTGACATTCACCTCACTGTGGTTCAAGAACCTGCAACTCCATACGCAGGACATCAATTCAGCGACTATGTTTTATTAGGTAAAGACGGTAAACCGCTTGCAGTTGTGGAAGCCAAGAAAACTGCCGTTGATGCTGCCATTGGTAGAGAACAAGCAAAACAATATTGCAACAATATTCAAAAAACACAAGGGGGAGAACTCCCCTTTTGCTTTTATACAAACGGACACGACATTTTCTTTTGGGACTTGGACAATTACCCCCCGAAAAAAGTACACGGGTTTCCAACCCGTGATGATTTGGAACGCTACTCTTACATTCGTAAGTCACGGAAAACTTTAGCAGGTGAACTTATCAATACCAAAATTGCAGGACGGGATTATCAAATCCGTTCTATTCGTGCCGTGATGGAAGCGGTTGAAAAACGCAAACGCAAATTTTTACTGGTAATGGCAACAGGCACGGGTAAAACCCGAACCTGCATTGCCCTTGTAGATGCACTGATGCGGGCAGGTTGGGCAGAGAGAGTTTTGTTTTTAGTTGACAGAATTGCTTTGAGAGACCAAGCCCTTGAAGCGTTCAAAGAATTTTTGCCCAACGAACCAAGGTGGCCAAAACAAGGCGAAAAAAATATTGCAACAGACAGACGAATTTATGTTTCCACTTACCCAACAATGTTGAACGTGATTCGTGATAAAAAAGATTTTTTGTCGCCACACTTTTTTGATTTGGTGGTGGTGGACGAAAGCCACCGCAGCATTTACAATACTTACGGTGAAATTCTTGACTACTTCAATACAATTACTTTGGGATTGACAGCAACACCAACCGATGTAATTGATCACAACACATTTCAGTTATTTGAAACCGATGATGGAGTTCCAACTTTTGCGTATTCGTATGATGAGGCGGTAAACCACATTCCACCCTACTTGTGCAACTTTCAGGTAATGAAAATCAAAACAAAATTTCAACAAGAAGGAATCAGCAAGCGAACAATTTCTTTGGAAGACCAACAGAAATTAATTTTAGAAGGAAAAGAAATTGAAGAAATAAATTACGAAGGAACAGAGATTGAAAAGAAAGTAATCAATCGGGGAACAAACGCTTTGATAGTTCGTGAGTTCATGGAAGAATGTATCAAAGACAACAACGGAGTATTGCCAGGCAAAACAATTTTCTTTTGTTCAACCAAAGCACATGCAAGGCGAATGGAAGAAATTTTTGATTCGCTTTATCCTGAATACAAAGGTGAGTTGGCAAAAGTTTTAGTGAGTGAAGACCCTCGTGTGTATGGCAAAGGCGGCTTGCTTGACCAGTTCATACATAACGACATGCCCCGTGTTGCGTTGAGTGTGGACATGCTTGACACAGGCATTGATGTTCGTGAGTTGGTGAATTTAGTTTTTGCAAAACCAGTTTACAGCTACACTAAATTTTGGCAAATGATAGGGAGAGGAACTCGTTTGCTTGAGCCCACAAAAATGAAATCGTGGTGCACCTTTAAAGATTCGTTTCTCATTTTAGATTGTTGGGACAACTTTGAATATTTCAAACTTAATCCGAGAGGAAAAGAATTGAAACCGCAAATTCCTTTGCCAGTGCGTTTGTTTGGTTTGCGATTAAATAAAATTGAAGAAGCACAATCAACAGCACAAACAGTAATTGTAAACAAAGAAATTCAGAAACTGAAAAAACAAGTTGCAACACTTCCGCAAAATTCTGTAGTGATAATGGAAGCTAAACACGAATTGCAAAGATTGGATGATGAAAATTTTTGGAACAACTTAACGCAAGACAAGATTGAATTTTTAGATGCAGTTGTAAAACCATTATTCAGAACCGTTGCAGATGCTGATTATAAAGCCATGCGATTTGAAAAAGATATTGTGGAAGTTTCATTGGCAGGTTTAAAAGCAGAGAAGGAAAAATTCGAAACACTGAAAGAAAGCATCATTGAAGAAATTGGAGAACTTCCTTTAAGCATCAACATAGTTTCAAGAGAAGAACAACTAATACGGCAAGCACAAACAAATAATTTTTGGGCAACCATCACAGAAGAGAAGTTTGACGAACTCATTCAGAAACTTTCACCGCTGATGAAATTTCGTGAAGCAATAATTCCATTAGCACCTGCAAAATTTAATTTCAAAGACCTTGTAAGCGAAAAGGAATTTATAGAGTTTGGACCCGAACACCAAGCGTTAAGCATTGCAAAATATCGTGAGTTGGTAGAGCAAAAAGTAAACGAATTGGTTTCTGCAAATCCTATTTTGCAAAAACTAAAGGAAGGAAAAGAAATTTCGGCAGACGAAGCCAACCAACTTGCGGAAGAACTGCATGACGAACATCCACACATAACCATTGATTTATTGCGGAGAGTTTACAACCACCGCAAAGCGGTGTTTGTGCAATTCATCAAACACATTTTAGGTATCACCATTTTAGAAACTTATCCCGAAACAGTTTCAAAAGCATTTGACAATTTTATTGCATCACATACTTATCTTGCAAGCCGACAATTACAGTTTTTAGATTTGCTTCGCAAATTCATTATAGACACAGGAGCTTTGTCAAAGAAAAATTTAATTGAATCACCGTTCACACTTCTGCATCCAGAAGGAATCAGGGGCATTTTCAATCAAAAAGAGATTGATGAAATTTTATCATTCACCGAAAAACTAATTGCAGCATAATATGGCAAAGAAAATAGTAGAGAAATTTAATCCAGAAAAATATATGCAAATGGCTATTGATGCCATGAATGATTCAATAGAAGAACCAAGGACAGATGGTAAAGTAAGTCCAAAAGTGGGTGCAGTTTTGATTAAACCAGACGGAACAATTGAATCTGCAAGCAGAGGTGAATTACGATTTGGTGACCATGCAGAATTTACGTTGTTAGAAAGAAAAAACCGTTCAGAAAAATTAGACGATAGTATATTGTTCACCACACTTGAGCCTTGTGCCCCTGGTGCAAGACGCCATCCAAAATTAGGTTGTGCAGAAAGAATTGTAAACGCAAGGGTAAAAGAAGTTTGGATTGGAATTGAAGACCCTGACCCTGATGTGGACAGGAAAGGCATAAAATTCCTTGAAGAAAATGGAATCAAAGTCCACATGTTTTACCCTCAGTTTCAAAAAAAGATAAAGGAAATAAATAGGGAGTTTTTGAAGCAAGCAACTGAAAGGGCTAATGATAGAAAGGAAAAAAAGGAAGTGGTTCTTTCAAAATTAGAAAACACCATACCTACAATGGATTTAAAACAGTTTTCGGAGAAAGCCATTCAGTATTACATTGACCAATCTAAACTTCCTCATGCGATAAACTCAAATGAATTGTGGCTGCATTTTGAACATGCTGGAATCGTTCAGCGTGTTAATGTAAATGATGGAACAAAGTATATTCCTACTGGGTTTGGTATTCTTTTATTTGGCAATAACCCACGCGAAAAATATCAGCAAGCAGTTATTAAGGCGAAAGTTAAATACGGAAACAACGCTTCCATTCCTAAAGATTTTGAAGGCCCTCTTGTTTTGATTCCAAAGGAAATTGAATTATGGCTTGAACAAGTTTTACATTCAGAAGTTAGCCGAAAGCAATTTCAACGAAAAACAAATACACTCTTCCCAATTGAACCTTTACGTGAAGCTATAATAAACGCATTGGTTCACCGAGACTATGAACAAGAAGGAGCAAAAACCTACATTGAAATTGATGATGATAAAATTGTAGTCAAAAGTGCGGGCTTACCAGTTTCCCCAATATCGCTTGAAGATGTTAAAGCTTTCCGTGCTCCATCATTGAGTCGAAATCCTAAAATTACTTATGTGTTCAATAGAATGGGATTGATGGAAGAATCGGAACTTGGAATGGAAACTTTTAGGGGCATGCAAGAGAAGTATGAATTGCCTTTGCCTTTCTACGATTACAAAGCTCCTTATTTGTCTTTAACTTTTTCAAGAAGCATAGAAGCATCCAAAACAGTTTCAGGGAATGAAGCTTTGGGCGATTTGAAAATAGATGAAATTGCTGGAATAAATTGGATAAAGTCAATTGGAAACACTACAGTAATTAAATACGCTGAACATTTTGGATTCAATGAAAAGAAAGCTCAAAGGCATTTAGCAAAATTCAAAGCCAAAGAGTTTATTCATTTAAAAGGAAGAGGCAAAAATGCAACCTATGAATATGTGGGTAAATAATGTTATTCCAAATTCCAAAGACATTTCCAAAGACAGCATGTCTCTGGAAACAAATGATTTATTGAATCTTTATTTCCGAAGGACATTTCCAAGGACATTATGTCTTTGGAGTGGATTTCCGCTAAAATCAACCATCATGGACATTCACATGGACATTGTGTCCATGATGAAAAACAACCATGGACAAACGCATGGACAAAGTGTCTGTGCTTAAAAAAATAGAAAACAATATGTTACAAAACAACTCCGCTTTAAAATCTCTCATTGATAAACTTTGGCAAAACTTCTGGGAAGGAGGCATTGCCAATCCATTGACTGCCATTGAGCAAATTACCTATTTAATTTTTATGAAACGCTTGGATGATTTGGAAGCGAAGCGTGAAAGAGATGCAGATTTCACAGGAGAAAAATATACTTCACGGTTCAAAGGAAAATATAAAGTTGCAGGCAGCAACGAAGAAGTTGACAAAACAGAATTGCGCTGGAGCAACTTTAAGCACCGACCTGCTGATGAAATGTTGTTGCATGTGCAAACAAAAGTTTTTCCGTTTATGAAAGATTTGAACGGTGAAACGTCTCCATTCACCAAACACATGGCAAATGCAGTTTTCATAATGCCGAAAGCAAGTTTGTTGGTTTCTGCCATCAACATTGTAGAAGATATTTTTAAAGAGATTGAAAAAGATGCTACCGAAGGCGGACATGCTTTTCAAGACATACAAGGCGATGTGTATGAAATGTTGTTGAGTGAAATTGCAACCGCAGGAAAGAACGGACAGTTTAGAACACCACGACACATTATTAAACTAATGGCTGAATTGGTTGCACCGCAATTAGGACAACGCATTGCAGACCCTGCATGTGGCACAGGTGGTTTTTTGTTGGGAGCATATCAATATATTCTCACCGACCTTGTAAGGCATAAAGACAAAAAGAAATTAACGCTTGACGAAGATGGTTTTGAAAGAGCAACCATGAGTGCAGCACTCACCGAAAAAGTAAAAGACATTTTACAAGACAGCTTTTTTGGTTTTGATATTGACACAACAATGGTTCGTTTGGGCTTAATGAATCTGATGATGCACGGCATTGATGAACCCAACATTGATTACAAAGACACACTAAGCAAAACTTACAATGAGGATAGCCAATTTGATATAGTAATGGCAAACCCACCGTTTACAGGCAACATTGACAAAGGGGACATCAACGAAAATTTAAAACTGCCTACCACAAAAACAGAATTGCTTTTTGTTGAACGCATTTTTACAATGCTGAAAATGGGAGGCACAGCAGCAGTAATTGTTCCTTCGGGTGTAATTCAAAATTCCGGAAAAGCATTTGAAGCAGTGCGAAAAATGCTGATTGAAAAAGCAGAACTGAAAGCGGTAATAGCAATGCCAAGCGGAGTGTTTAAGCCGTATGCAGGTGTAAGCACAGCAATTCTATTATTTACAAAAGGAGGTGAAACAAACAATGTTTGGTTTTACGATATGAAGGCAGACGGTTACTCTTTGGACGATAAGAGAAATAAACTTACTGAAAGTGATTTGCCTGATATTGTAAAGCGATACAAAGCACATAACGGAAAAGAGGAGAACGACAGAAAAAATAAATTCTTTTTTGTTGACAAGAAAGAAATTGTTGGCAACGATTACGATTTGAATTTAAGCACTTACAAAGAGGAAGTTTATGAGGAGGTGAAATATGATAAACCAAAAATAATATTTGGAAAATTGGAAACGATTGAAGAAAGTATTCAAAAAGGTTTGGAAGAATTAAAACCGTTTGTGCTATGAAGTTTGAAAGAATAGGAAATATTTGTAGAGTTAGAAATGGTTACGCATTTAAAAGCGAACAGTTTGTTGATGCTGGAGTTCCGATAATTCGTATTTCTGATATTAACAGCAATGCAGTTAAAAGTAAAAATGCTGTCAGAATAAAATACAATCCAGTTTTTGAAAATTTTAAAATAATAAATGGAGATTTACTTATTGCAATGTCAGGAGCAACAACAGGGAAATACGGGATTTACAACTCTGATGAAGTTGCTTTTCAAAATCAACGGGTTGGTTGTTTTGTTATAAAGGATGAAGAGAAACTTAGTAGACAATATCTTCTGCAAGCACTAAGATTTTTGAAACCAGTAATTGAAAGAAAAGCTCATGGTAGTGGACAACCAAATATTTCAGGAACTAATATTGAAGATCTTGAAATTCCACTCCCTTCCCTTTCCGACCAAATCCAAATTGCAAATATTTTAAGCAAAGCCGAAACACTTATTGAACAACGCAAACAAAGTATTGCCTTACTTGATGAATTATTGAAGAGTTCTTTTTTGGAAATGTTTGGTGATCCTTCAAAAAACAATAAAGGTTTTCCATTTACTGAACTTGAAAATTTTTGTTCTGTAATTGTTGATTGCCCCCATTCCACTCCAGTTAAATCAGACATAGAAACAAATTATCCTTGTATTAGGACATCTGAATTAACAGACGGATATATTTCTTGGGATTCAATGCAATACTTGGATGAAACAGAATATAAAAAGAGAACCTTGAGATTGATTCCACAAGCAGGTGATATTGTTTACGGCAGAGAAGGAACTTACGGAGAAGCGATAAGAATTCCTGCAACGCATAAATTTTCATTAGGGCAGAGAACAATGTTATTCAGGCCTGATTTGAAAAAGACAAACAGTATTTTTCTTTGGGCAATGGTTCGTTCAGATTTTGTTTATAGGCAAGCCACAAAAAAGAATAGTGGTTCGACTGTTGGACATGTTAATGTAAAAGACATCAAACAATTTCAAATTCTGAATCCACCAATAGAACTGCAAATCCAATTTGCCCAACTTGTAGAAAAAACCGAAGCACTAAAAGAGCAATACAAAAACAGTTTGCAAGAGTTGAAAAATTTGTATGGTTCACTTTCACAGAGAGCATTCAAAGGCGAATTAAATTTTCCAACAAAAACATCATGAAAATAAAATACAAAGAGCCAAAAGAAATTATGAATGATTTGTTGTTCCAAAGTTTTGAGAACAACCAATATTTCAAATTCTCTGACTTTGCTCAAAAAGTAAATTCAACACAAAGCCACTACCCGATTGATTACGATATGATGAAAGATTTTATTTACGAAATGATTGACGATAAAAAAATTATGCAGGAGTTTGTTTTCGACAATCAAAATAATTTTTTGCCAGTTGATACAAGAGCAAATGCAAAAGATAAATCCGTTCACTTCAAAATAATTACAGCAGAGCAATGAAGATTAACCGACTGAAAATATTAACGCAGTTCAGAGGTTTGAAACCAAACTATGAAGTAGTGTTCAATAATCTTCCAAACAAAGAACGGATTGAACCACTTTGTTTTGTTGGCTTGAATGGTTCGGGTAAGTCAAATGTGTTGGAAGCAATTTCTGAATGCTTTTATTATTTGGAAGCGTATTCAGAAGAACAATCAAAAGAAGCATTGAAAAAATATAAAACCAGTTTTGGTTTTGATATTGAATTTGAATTGAACCCTGCATGGCAGGAATTAAATATTTCATGGGAGAAGTTAGGAGATTTTACATGGAGTGGAATTGGTAATTTGAAAATTCAATACATAAAAGAAAAAGACCAACTCCCGAAAATGATTTTGCGTGAAGGAGAAAAGTCAGTTACACTTTACGACAGGAAAGAATTTGTTCTTCCTAACAGAATTATCGGTTACAGTTCAGGTATGAATGAGTTAATCAGTAATCCATTTATCAAGATTGATTTTTTTTATTTGGAAAAACTTCGTGAGCAATCAAAGGGAATTGACACAAGAGCATTGCAGTTGAACAGAATGTTTTTAATGGACTATGAAGCAAATAAAATCATTACAGTTTGCACACAGATTTTTAAGAAGGACAACAACATAAATATTTTGAATCATGAGATAAGTGTAAAAGACATTGACTCATTTTCAATTTATCTACGGACACAGCGTCCAAATTATGTAAATTTTAAATTTCCATCTTCTATTCTTTCAATCATTGACAAACTGAAAAATTGTGCTTCAACAATTGAGAACATTGATGCCTTCAAAGCCAAACTTGGTTTTAAGATAGACGAAAACACAAGAGAAGCATTTTTTGAAAACTGGAAAAATGCTTATGAATTGTTCCGTGATTTATACCAGTTGCGATTGATGAATTTGTTTCTGATGCCTGACAGACAAATAAAAATGGCAAGAGATATTGAACATGGAAAAAATATTTCAGCATGGTTGAACAAAACAACACCCGTTCAACAGATTTTTTTCATGGATGAAATTTGCTTCACAGGAATTTATGGAGATAAAATTCCTTACAAACATTTATCAGACGGAGAGCATCAACTCATTCATGCGTTAAGCGGACTCATGTTACTTGAAACAAGAAATTCCATTTTCATTTTAGACGAACCCGATACACATTTCAATCCTGAATGGCGTTCACGATTTATTTCTCTATTGAATGAAGTGCTAAAAGATAAAATTAAAGAGCAACTTATTTTCGTTACATCACATTCACCGTTTGTTGTTTCGGATTGCAAGGCAGAAAATGTTTTCTTCTTCAAGAAAAATGAAGATGCCAAAACAGCAAAGGATATTGAGTTCAACACTTACGGAGCAAGCATTGACAATATTCTGAAAAACTTTTTTGGCAGCAAAAATTTAATTTCAAAATACTCACTTGATAAGCTGAAACAAGTTATTGCAGAAGGAACAGTTGAAGAATTGAGAAGTGCGGTTGAAGAATTTGGAGAATCCAGTGAGAAACAATTTTTATTCAGGAAACTTTACGAAAAAACAAACGCTGATAATGCTGGTTAATCTTGTTCCGATAAACTCACAGTTGATAAGGTTACAAGAAATTCCTGCAACCTTTTTTCAAAACATTGAAGCAGCAATTGCTTTTGATGATAATTTATTTCCTGCATGGACTGAAACAGCATTCGCAGGAACAGATTTGAAAGCTAAGTTCAAAACGATTTACGATAAATACAAACTCATTCCTTCACTTGCATACCGCCAAATAATTATTGATGCTTTTACTCACAATAATCAAATTGAAAATTTATGTCGCAACCAAGCGGGAGTTCTTTGTATTCCTTTGACCGACTTAGATGCAAGTATACAAACAGAGATTGACACAACATTTCTTTATTTATACAATACTGCAATAAATTATCACGGCTTCACGGATTTTGTTGTAGACAATTTGAGGGATGCGATAAACAGATTTATCACAACAAACCGTATACAAGTTTGTCCTCTATGCGGATTAGAGGGTTACACAAACTTGGAAGGACAATCAAGAATTGCTTTAGACCATTGGCTTTGCAAGGACATTTTTTCAGTAACAGCAGTCAACTTTGAAAATCTAATTCCTATTGGCGACAAGTGTAATGGCAGACCAGCAAAAGGAGCAAAAAATATTTTGATTGATGCACTTGGAAATAGAATTGCAGCATTTTATCCTTTTGCAAATCATCACAGCATAAGTACAACTTTTACATTCATTCACGAACCAACTATTACTCCAATCACTGATGCTGATTGGAACTTGAATGTTTCACCATTTGAAGCAATCGAGCAAAATTTGTTTGACAGTTGGAATTCCATTTTCAATATTGAAGTTCGCTACCAAGATTATTTCAGACAAGTTATTTTACCCTTGTGGGAAAACGACTACAAAACATTTATTGAAGATGCGGGAATTGGACATGCAAACGATGTTGCAGAGCTAAGAGTTAAGTTTGGAATTTGGAAAGGTTCATTCCCAAGCAAAGCAAGAAGCGGAGCAATACTTTACAAAGCATTTCTTGACAATATGATTAACAACGCATCGGAAGCGTATCTATATTCTTTATGCGAAAACTTTAGACGATGATGAAAATCAGCCCACAGGTGTAAGCACATTTGCAAGCCGCACAAGCCCAAGCACAGACCAAAGCTTGCAAAAGAGCTTCCACCTTATCCTACGCCAAATGCAATTTTTCGGATGAATTTCTCTGTTTTTTAATATTACCTCCCTCATCTCCTCTTAAATTCGATTATATTTGTTCGAGAATGGGAGTTCTTAGACGGACTGACGTTATAGCCAATGGTAGGACGACCGTGCAACAACGAACAGACGAACTAAAATTTAAACATTAAAGAAAAGACAAACCATTTTGACAAGTGGCATCATAAACGATAGAATAGAGTAATTATGGCAAAAGAAAATCAATATTATTGTGTAGGTTTTTTCTGGTATGGTAGCGAACCTGAAAACCAATTACCCCGATTTCAAAAGGAAGGGATTTGGGAAAACGGTTTTGACGATAAATATCTGGACAAAGTGAAAAGCGTTCCTATAGGCAGTCAAATCGCTGCCAAGACAAGTTACACAAGAAAGAAAGACGGCAAAACTATTTCAGTTCTTGTAGTGCATGGAATTGGAACTGTAAAAGCAAATCAAGGTGACGGAAAAATATTAAAAGTTGAATGGAAGAAAGACTTCAAACCGTTTACCATTGATGGTCGTGGTGCTTACAGGTCAACCATAAGTAAAGTAAACCATCCTGAAAATATTGAATTAATTTTTGGAAACAAGAAAAAAACCGAAAACGATGCACTTGCTTTTGATGAAAAAGATATACAGTCAGAATTTGCATTGAATCAAATTTTGTTTGGCCCTCCTGGAACAGGAAAGACATATAACACAATCAACAAAGCTGTTGCTATTGTAGACAATTTGAAAGAAACGGCTTTGAATATTTATTATGAGGAACGAGGAGATTTAAAAGAACGTTTTGATGAGTTATTAATTGATGACTGGGAAAACCCAAATGGACAAATTGGTTTTGTTACATTTCATCAAAGTATGAGTTATGAAGATTTTATTGAAGGAATTAAGCCCGGCTTGAATGATGAACAAAATGTTATTTATGACATTGAGCCCGGAGTTTTCAAAATGATGGCATCTATTGCTAGAGATAATTGGTTAGATGCAAATAAAGGAACAAAGGAGCAACTATCATTTGAGGAGGCATTCACTAAGTTCAAGGAAGAATGGCAAGAAAATCAGGAAATGAAATTTCCATTGAAAAGAGAAGGAAACGAATACACTATTCTTGGATTTACTAAATCATCAATTAAGTTCAAGAAAGCAAGCGGTGGCACTGGACATACACTTAGTATCTCAACGTTAAGGGATTATTTCTACAAAAGAAGAGAAGTAAGACAAACAGGAGTTGGAATTTATTACCCTGCAATTTTGGATAAACTTAAATCTTATCAACCTTCATTGATTGTTGAAAAGGAAGAAAAAAATTATGTGCTTATCATTGATGAAATAAATCGTGGAAATGTATCTCAAATCTTTGGTGAACTGATAACCTTAATAGAAGAAGATAAACGCTTAGGAAATGCCGAAGCATTGGAAGTAACACTTCCATACAGCAAAGAAAAGTTTGGCGTTCCACCAAATCTTCACATCATCGGCACAATGAATACAGCAGACAGAAGTGTTGAAGCTTTGGATGCTGCATTACGCAGACGATTTAATTTTGAAGAAATGCCGCCAAGACCTTTGTTGATAGCTACAGAAGGGAAGATGAAAGAAGAAAAAGGAATTTTAGAAACAATTAATTTACCGCTTTTACTAAACACGATTAATAAACGAATTGAAAAACTACTAGACAAAGACCATCAAATCGGACACAGTTATTTTATGTCGGTTACCAAGTTGAGTGAACTGAAAGAAGCATTTCAAAATAAAATCATTCCACTACTGCAAGAATATTTTTTCGGTGATTGCGGCAAAATTGGTTTGGTAGTAGGTAAAGGTTTTTTTGAATCAGTTGAAGCCGTTCAAGAAAATTTCTTTGCTGAGTTTAACGATTACGATTCATCAGAATTCGCTGAGAGAACTATATATAAAATCAGAGACATAAATAAAATGACAGAGGCCGATTTCAAAAGAACTCTTAATGATTTACTGAAAAAATAAATTGAAGAAGCACAGAAAACATATCACCGTTTTTGAACACGAATACCTTCGCACTGATAGAGGTGAGCAGAAATTATCTGACATTCAGTTGAAATCCCTTCAAACATATTTTGGCGAAAGCGGTGTTCCATATTTTTCTCTAATTCACAAAGGAGTTCGCTTCAATGAATTTGTTGGTGTAATTCAGGTAGGTGAATTAGTAATTGAAGTTTTACCCAAATCAGATGCTGCATTTGCTGGTGAGAATGAGAAAAAGCATTGGCGTGATATTTTAATTGATATGCTTTTTGCTGTTGGAGTATTTGACATTCATGCAGCAAGCAGTAGTTCATTAAAACTAAAATCAAATTCAATACTTGATTTGTATTTTGAAATTTTCATCAACGAAATTGAATCCCTACTTCACAGAGGTTTGATAAAGCAATACAGAAAAAAAGAAGGAAATGTAACTTCCCTAAAAGGCAGTTTACATTTTGGCAAACACATACAACAAAACCTAACGCATCAAGAAAGGTTTTTTGTTAGGCATACAACTTATGATGTAGAACATCAACTGCATTTTATTATTTACAAAACTATTTGCTTACTTAGACAGATAAACACGAATGTGAATTTGCACAGTCGTATTGGTGCATTGATGCTTCACTTTCCTGAAATGCCCGCCATAAAAGTTACGGAGACAACTTTTGAAAGAATAGTTTTCTCAAGAAAAACAGAATCATATAAAAAGGCAATTGAGATTTCTAAGCTGTTGCTATTGCAATATCATCCCGATGTGAGCAGAGGGAGAAATAATGTTATAGCATTGATGTTTGATATGAATAAACTTTGGGAGCAATTTGTTTTTGTGAGTTTGAGAAAACATAAAAAGGAAAACACAACAATATCAGGACAGACATCTAAATTCTTTTGGAAACCGCAAAGCGGCTATCGCGTAAAGATGCGACCAGACATTGTAGTAAACAAAGACAGAAGTGATTGTGCTGTTTTGGACACAAAGTGGAAAAACTTAAATGGTAACAATCCTTCGCCTGACGACTTGAGGCAGATGTATGTATATCACACTTACTACGAAGCAAATAAAGTTGCATTGGTATATCCAGGTAAAGAAACTTCTAAATCAAATGGAAACTATTTAGACCCGTTTACAAGAAAGGAAACCGAAAAAGAATGCAGCGTTATTTCTTTTTTAGTTGAACCAAGGATAAAAATTTGGCAGAAGAAAATTTTCACTGAACTTGAAAGTTGGTGGAGTTTGCCACATCAAAAAACTTAATTAACTCAACTAACATCTGACAACGACAATGACAAATAAACTCAATATTGACAATGGTTTGCAGACACAGTGGACAGAAGGCCAGCTTATAACAGCTAAGGATTCGTTGCGTCTGAAAGATCTGCCTGCCCGCCTCGGCGGGTCCAATGAAGCCCCTACCTTCAGTAGGCAGGTATGTTGCACGGAACATTTGATAGTTTTTATACTTATGGGGATTTCGTTGAAGAAGGTAGGTGTATAAA
>Ga0335396_10003282_pt1 | contig 18841 bp, 9 predicted proteins | sample FRY02_FD_205743 | JGI IMG/M metagenome (GOLD analysis project Ga0335396, IMG submission 205743) | Freshwater microbial communities from Lake Fryxell liftoff mats and glacier meltwater in Antarctica - FRY-02 (spades assembly) (version 2) | ecosystem: Environmental > Aquatic > Freshwater > Ice >... | reverse complement strand
GATGAGCAATAGGTTGTGTTTTCATATCTATTAATTCTGGTAGCTAGCAATTTAGTGTATTTAGACTACATAATTTATGGGACTCAACTTATTGCTTTTACATAGGTGCTACAAAAAATTGGCGGTTTATTGGTTAAATGAAGCTTTGTTCTTCGTATCAAGTTTTGTGGTGGCAGACAGTTTAGTGCTTCGAAATCCACTTCTTTGCTACGCACCAAAACATTCTAGCCAAATAGTTAAGTGCCTTTGATTAATTACAAACATCTCCATGCGGCGAAAAAGCAAATTATTCACTGCAAATATGCGGCGAATAATTCGGCAACTTGCTGCTTAATAATTTTGTACCAACCATGTAAATAAAGAGACCAAAGATTGAACGAAATAAATGCAAGGACTCATTAACATCTATTCTAATCTCCCCATAAACAAATCAAAATTTTATTTCACTAGTATAACTGTGAATCAGAAAATCCGTAGCTCCGTATCGATTCGTAATCCGTAGCTCCGCATTCATCCGTAATCCGTAGATATGTATCCATCTGTAGATCCTTTAGCATTCTATAATTTTTATGTAACGACCAACGACCAAAGACCAAAAACCAACGACCAAAAACCAACGACCAAAAACCAACGACCAAAAACCAAAGACCAAAAACCAACGACCAAAAACCAACGACCAAAAACTAACGACCAAAGACCAACGACCAACGACCATCTCCAAACTCAATAGAACCCTCTCACAAACCGATACATATTAAACCCTTCTTTCAAAATATTTTTCTCCAACTCAATTTTTAAATCTCCCACACTCACATCTTTCATCCTTCCTTGTTGTATTAAACGATAAGCACGTTCGGCGAGTAGGTCACTCTGCTTTTTCGGATCTGCATTATTTCCGTGGCTTAAGATGGATTGAAATAATTCTTCGATGCCTTCGTGTGCGCTGGCGTTGGTTTTTAAAACGGGGATGCTCCAATTTCCATGTAATGGTCGCTCGTGTAAAGTTCGGATTAATCCTGCTGCAAATAAATCGGCGCCGGGACGATCCATTTTGTTGACGACAAAAATATCGCCGATTTCCATGATGCCCGATTTCAAAGCTTGAATTTCATCTCCCGCCTCAGGAACCAATGTAACGACTACCGTATCCGCTAATCCGATAATTTCTACTTCGCTTTGTCCTACACCCACCGTTTCAATGAAAATATAATCAAAAGTCGAGGCGCGCAACACATCGCAAATCTCTAAGGTCTTTGCCGATAATCCACCCAAAGCCCCTCTTGTTGCAAGTGAGCGAATGAAAACTTGCGGATTCAAATAATGTTCCTGCATGCGTAAGCGATCGCCTAATAAGGAACCGTGCGTAAATGGCGAAGTGGGATCCACCGCAATCACTGCTATATTGTTCGGTAATCCATCGGCGTTAGTCTGTGAGCAAATGTGTCGAATGAGTGCATTGATCAACGTACTCTTTCCTGCACCGGGCGGACCAGTAATTCCTATCACTGGCGCAGTTTGTTGGTACTTTAAACTCAGTAAAAGTTCTTCGTAGCCGGGCATTTTATTTTCCACCACACTAATGGCTCGCGCCAACATACGTCGATCGCCTGATTGTACTCCCGATATTAAAACATCAATTTCCACCTCACGAAAATAGTGAGTAATACTTTGCTAAAGCTTTTCAAGGAATTGTTTTTTCGTGAAGAATCTAAGGAGATTACAATTCCATCTTTAATTAAGCATTTGATAATCAGTTGTAATTTTCCAGAATTGATCTACTATTGTAATTTCAATGAGTACATAGTCGAATTACCTAATTTTGCAATTCATCAGGTTTCTTCTTCGGAAGAATGAAAAGGGAATACCGTGCGAATCGGTAACAGTCCCGCTGCTGTAAACGAGAAGGTATATCCTTTGCATTCCAACCGTCACTGTTCGCCTTTGAATGGGAAGACTGAATGCTAAATCGTAAGTCAGAAGACCTGCCCGGTGAAATAGTTTCAACATCTTCGGAGAGAGATTTGGAAACAGATGGAGGTGTAATGCATCGCGCTGTTTTCTATTTCTAATATACAGCATGCATCAAAAATTAATTTTATTTCTTTCTTTACTTTCAGTGTCCGTGTCGGCGCAGCACGATTCCTTGCATTGGTTGCCGGAGCTGAATGTACAAACGCGTCGTTTTGATTATTCCGAGGCTTCGATGCAAACGCAACATTTGGACACGTCGATACTGTCGCAACTTTCCGGAACAACATTGGCGGATAGGCTCAACCGTGAGTCGGCTTTGTTTGTGAAATCTTATGGATCGGGGAGTTTGGCTACCTTGAGTCTGCGAGGAACAGGTGCCGGACATACGGCCTTGCTCTGGAATGGAATTGCATTGAATTCACCCATGCTCGGATTGTATGATTTTAATTTACTTCCTGTTTTCTTATTGGAAGATGTTAAAGTGCAAGCTGGCGGCAATGGTCCCGTTGTAGGAAGTGGTGCCATTGGAGGCGCAGTTTTTTTGGATGATGTGCCTGATTTTAGAAAAAAAATTAAACTAAGATTATTTAATACTTACGGAAGTTTTAATCAGTTGCAAAATGGATTAGCTGTTGAGTTGGCAGATGAAAATATTTATTCGCAGTCAAAATTCTACAGGCAATCTGCGAGAAATGATTTTTATTTTGACCGGACAGATGGAACACTTCGAAAGCAAACGCATGCGCAAACTGAACAATTGGGATTTACTCAGAATCTTTCTTATGGTTCCGTTTCCAATCACATCGACTTGCATTTTTGGTATTTGCAAAATGAAAGAGAAATTCCGGCTTTGATGATCGCCGAATCGAGTTTGCAAACACAGAATGATAAATCTTTACGTTTGGTGGCTAACTGGTCGGTGCTAAAGAATAAATGGTTTTGGAACTTGCGATGCGGAGGAAATCAAGAGGAGATTGTATATGTAGATCCTGCTGCTCGACTCGATGAATTCAGTCGCGCCTTGAGTTTGCAAAGTGAAGCAGAGATGGGTTATATGTTTAGCAAACACCTTCGACTCATGACTCAAATTGCCTGGTACGAAGCGCAAGCAAACGCAGAAAATTATTTTGGGCAAGTTCATCAACAGCAAATTTCTATCGGTGCTAAAATTATTTTTGAAAGAAAGAAATGGTATGTCAATGCAGCGATGCGACAAGGATTCTTTGATGGAAGTACAATACCTTTTTTACCTGCTATGAATTTGCGTTATGAAATCACGCCTGCCCTTTCTTTTCGTGGAGATGTTTCGCGAGTGTATCGTGTTCCAACTTTAAACGATCGCTTCTGGATACCGGGAGGAAATCCTAATCTAAGACCTGAAAACGGATACTCTTCTTCACTCGGCATAGAATGGAACAAAACAATTCGCACAACAAAATTACAGGCAAACGCAGGTTATTTTTACGGGAGATTGAAAGATGCTTTAGTTTGGATTCCGGGTGCGAATGGAATTTTTACTGCAAGAAATATTCATGAATTGGAGAACAAAGGTTTGGAGATGGGTGGAAGTATAGGCTTTCAATACGGCGACTGGAAAATTCAACCGAGTATCAAAAGCAATATTGTATCTTCTACTATTATAAAATCGGATGTTTCTTTTAGTACTGCGCTGGGTAAGCAATTGATATATACTCCGGAACTGCAACACCTCTTTCAATGCGGAATTTCCTTCAAGCAATTCGAATTTCGTTACCATCACAATTATACCGGCTATCGATACACTACCATCGACCATGCTTATTTTCTTGAGCCCTATTCCATCGCTGAATTGCATCTCGCCTGGACATGCCCATTGAAAACTTCTTCGCTTACATTAAGTGCCGGCATCAAAAACTTATACGACGAAAAGTACCAAACCATTGCTTGGCGCGCAATGCCCGGTCGCTCGTACCATTGCGGACTTTTGTTTACTTTCGGAAAATAATATGAGATTCCTCGACAGCCAATTCTTCAGTAATCGATTCTTTCATTTGTTGCTCGCCCTTTTAGCAATTGCTGCTGGTGTGAAAATATGGATGTTACCATCAGGAAATATCAAAATGCAAATATTTATTAGTGTTTGTATTTTATTGGTAGTTGCGAGAAGTATTTATCGGTTTATAAAACTGAAGTAATATTTTTATGGAACACTGATTTTTATGATGAGCATGATTTTCTAAGATCATCCCGCTGCGATGGGCAAAGCATATCAAATCATGACTATCATAAAAATCAGTGGCCCATTTTTATCTCACTAAAGACACCCGTCCAGTATATTCAATCGGGAAGGGTGAGCCATTGTACACTTTAAATGAATAAATGTACACATCCTGCGCGCATTCATCGCCGCTGTTTTGATCTCTTCCATCCCAACCATTTGCTAAAGAATTTGACTGGAAAATCAATTTACCCCAACGATCGAAGATGCTGAAATCAGCATGCGTGATGCCAATGCCATATCCTGTAAAGTATTCATTGTATCCATCGTTATTGGGTGAAAATGCATTCGGGATATAAAAAGTAGTTTCTCCTTTTACGATGATTTCATTGTAGAAAGTATCTACGCATCCTTCGTTGCTGATCACAATTAATTCTACCACATAACGGCCGGTATCTCCGTAAATATGTTCAGGTGACCAATCGATACTGTTGCTCGTTCCATCACCAAAATTCCAATGTGAACTAACTGCACCTTCGCTGGCATTTAAGAATTGAACATTCGGATGCAAAATAGTAACTTGCTGCGGCTCGCTGGTGTAGAAAGCAGTAGGCAGGGGCCAAACTGTGATGATGTTATTTTGAATAAGTTGATTTTGACAACCAAACATATCCACCACCGTTAGACTCACATCAAAAGTACCATCTTCCATATATGTGTGCGTAGTGTTTTTCCCGCTTCCATCATTTCCATCTCCAAAATCCCAATAGTAATTAGCTCCGTTAGTAGTAATGCTTGTAGAGTTGAAATTCACCGTGACAGGATTACATCCTTTTTGATCGAGCGGAACAAAACTGACAATCGGTAATGGATGAACGATGACTAATTGTTGAGCTGATGGTTCTAGTACTGTACATCCGTCGCTGATGCTGACGCTATACGTAAACGTTGAATCAGGACTTGAAACAAATCCAGAAGTAGTATTAACGGTAGTATTCCAGTTATACGTATAGGGACCACCGTTACCACCCGCGGCATAAGCAGCAAGTGTTGTACTTTCGCCTTCACAGATGGAATCTTCACTGATGGTGAGTTGAAGTGCTAATGCAGGGAATACCAATACCGGTATATTACTTACTGTAATTGTACAACCATTAGCATCGCTCACCACAACCGAATAATTACTACTTACACCCGGAGTCACACTTATGCTATTTGTTGTTGCCGCATTGTTCCAAGTATAAGAATATCCGGAAGTCCCACCATTTACTGTGGCTATTAATGAAGCAGATTGCCCGATACAAATCGTATCCGGATTATTTACACTTGCTTGTAAAGCGGTAGGTTGTGTAATGTTAAATGTAGTATCAAACATACAAAGATGTGCATCCGTAATTTGTACTGTGTAAATGCCCTGTGGCAATGAAGAAATACTATTCGATGTTGAACCAGTACTCCAGGTGTAATTATAAGGAGCTATACCACCGTTTGTATTCACTTGTATAGAGGCATTGCTCAATCCAAAACAAGGAATACCCTGAATAGTATTTTGAATGGCCAATGCCGCAGGTTGCGTTACTTGTACATTTTGCGTGGATGTGCATGCATTTGCATCCGTAACAATAACAGTATAGGTTCCGGCAATTAAATTATTCGTTGTATTCGCACTTCCCCCGTTCGACCATAAATACGTATACGGACTTACGCCACCATTCGTGTTCACTTGTATTTGTCCGTCATTGCCGCCAAAACAATTTACCTGTTGAATGTTGGTTGGGTTTACACTTAAAATAGATGGTTGTGTAATCAGCACCGAACTTTGTGTGTTACATCCATTCGCATCGGTTATTGTGAGTGTGTAATTGCTGGCGCTTAAGTTAGTATTGTTATTGGCACCGGTACCATTCGACCAAAGATATTGATAAGGTGCAGTTCCGCCATTTCCGTTGAATAAAGCAGCACCGTTGGATCCTCCAAAACAGGAAACCATGGTACTTGAATTTATATTTAAAGTAAGCAATGTGGGTTCGGTAATGATGGTACTTTGCGTTTCAGTACAGCCGTTTTGATCGGTGATGATTACCGTGTAAGTGCCGGCAGGTAAGTTATTCGCTCCTGCTGTGGCGGAACCAGTTGACCAGGAATAATTGTAGGGAGAAGTTCCACCCAATGCAATACTTCCGATGTTACCATCATTGCCACCGAAACAACTTACCATTTGCAAAGATTGCGCTGTTACACTTAACACTTGCGGTTCTTGAATTACAAATGCATCCACATCGGTGCAACCAAAATTATCAGTAACTGTGACTGTATAATTTCCGGCATTTAATCCGGTAGCTTGCGCTCCGCTTGATCCGTTCGACCAGGTATAATTGTAGGGTGCGCTTCCACTGCTTATTTGCAGCTGTGCACTGCCGTTAGCATCTCCAAAACACAATGCATTTGAAGTAGATACAGCATCAATGCTTGGTCCGGGCAAACCGACTACTGCTAAAGTAGTACTGAGTGTACAGCCATTTGCATCGCTAACGGTAACCGTATAATTTCCTGTTGCAAGTGCAGTGGCCGTGTTGGCATTTTGTCCGTTATTCCATGTGTAAGTGTAAGCTCCGGTACCTCCTGAAATTTGCACAGATGCGCTACCGTTAGAGGCGTTACATTGAGTAGCAATGGTAGAAGGAATGGCACTTAAGGCATTTGGTTCAAGAATAACTATTGCTTGCGTTGTGATGCATCCATTAACATCTGTCACCGATAGAGAATAATTTCCGGCTACTAATCCGCTTGCGGAAATATTATTTCCTCCTGAAGGTGTCCAATTGAAAGCATAGGGCCCATTCCCACCAACGATAATCACATTCGCGCTTCCGTTAGCATATCCATTGCAGGAAGCAGGACTTACATTGGTCACTGCTAATGTTGCACCACCGGCATTGCTGATATTCGCAGATGAACTGCTCGAACAAAGATTTGCATCCGTTACGGTGACTGTATAATTTCCACTTGCTAAAGATAAAAGGGAATTGCTTCCTGTGCTTCCGTTCGACCAGATGTATGTATAACCTGAGGTTCCTCCGTTTACATTCGCCGTTGCAGTTCCGTTTGACAATCCGCATGTAGCTTGTTGTGTATTGAGTTGAACTTGTAATGCAGCAGGTTCAGTAATGATGATGGGCGTATTGGTAATACAACCATTCACATCTGTAACAGCTACTGAATAATTTCCTGCCTGTAGTCCGTTTGCTAAAGCAGCATTTCCTCCACTCGGAGTCCATAAATAAATAAAAGGGCCATTGCCCGCACTGGTATTTACTTCTGCAGAACCATCATTGCCTGCATTACATTTTACATCTGTAGTATTTAAGATAGCAACTGTTGGCCCACCCAAATTGCCGACAGCTGCCGTAGTATTTTCGGTACATCCGTTCGCGTCGGTGGCGGTAACTGTGTATGTTCCGGCAGATAAAGAATTAATGTTAATTGTATTTTGTCCGTTCGACCATGAATATATTAATGCTCCTGTACCTCCATTGCCTAGCACAGAGGCGGAACCGTTAGTAGCACCACACGTAGCATCAACACTAGCCGTTACTAAATTTATTATTGGAGCTTGTGAAACATTGATCACTTCAATGGAGGTGCATCCATTCGCATCGGTAACGGTTACTGTATAAACACCTGCAGTAATTCCATTGATGACGGAGCTATTTGCACCATTGCTCCATAAATAATTAAATGGAGACGTTCCTCCGTTCGTACTTACATCTGCAGAAGCATCACTACCATTGAAACAAGTGGCAGCAGTAGAATTTCCTGAACTTGCTAAAGCAGCCGAAGTGCTTACAGAAATATTTCCTTGCTCTGTACAGCCGTTTATGTCAGTGACTGTGACTGTGTAGGTTCCGGCTGCAAGTGAGTTCGCTGTCGCTGTTACATCTCCACTCGACCACGAATACGAATACCCCCCCGTTCCGCCATTTGCTAAAACCGTACTTGATCCATTGGTATTCCCGCAAAATTCTTGTGTAGATGAAAGGGCAAGATTAATTGCTGTAGGCTCTGTAATATTGATGTTGATATTGGTAATACATCCATTCGCATCAGTTACATTCACAGCATAAGCACCTGCTGATAATCCGGTGGCTTGTGCTGCACTTCCTCCCGATGGAATCCATTGATAAATATATGGGCCATTGCCAGTGTTGACTGAAACTTCAGCGTCACCATCGGCACCTCCATTGCAAGAAATATCATTTGCAGATAACACACTAAGTGTTGGTCCGCCTAAGTTTGCTACGGCAGCAATGTTAGTCGAAGTACACCCGTTCGCGTCAGTCGCAATAACTGTATATGCTCCTGCGGCAAGATTACTAATGGAAGTAGTATTCGCACCTGTTGACCATTGAAATCCGAAAGCTCCGGTTCCACCGTTAGCGTTCACCTGTGCGGTACCGTTAGTATTGCCACAGCTGGCATCGGTAACAAGTACGATAACATTGATAGCACTTGCTTCACCCACAGCAATTGTTGTCGCAGAGGGGCAACCGTTATTATCTGAAATGGTAACGGTATAAGTTCCTGCAATAAGATTCGTTATTTGTGAGCCCGATGCTCCGGTGCTCCACAAGAAAGTGTATGGTGAAATTCCTCCACCAGCAACAACGGAAGCCGTTCCGTTATTCCCTCCAAAACAATCTGCAGAAACAGAAGAAGGAATACTTGTAATAGAAGTAGGCTGTGAAACAATGGCGGTAGTAAGCTTTGTACAACCTTTTGCATCTGTAACTGTGACCGTATAACTTCCGGCCGACAAATTAATTCTGTTGGCAGTTAAAATTCCACCCGGATTCCAATCATATACATAAGGTGCTGTTCCATCTTGCGCATCAATATCTGCTGTTCCATCAATTCCTGCATTACATGTAACGGGAGTGGTCAAATTATTTACAAGTAATGGCAAAGGTTCCGTGATATCAAAATCCAAAGTAGTACTACAACCATTAACATCCGTCACACTCACTTTGTAATTTCCTGCACTAAGTCCGTTTGCTGTTGCTGTTAAACCACCGCTTGGAAGCCAATCAAAAATAAAGGGACCATTTCCTGAAACTACAATCACTGTTGCAGATCCATCTGATCCACCTGCACAACTTACTTCGGTTTGTCCTCCGCTTGCAAGCACAGGACCACCGGCACTGTTAATATTGGTATTATCAGTAACCGAACAACCTAATGCATCTGTAACAGTAACTGTGTGCACACCGGCACCTAAACCGGCGGCATTGGCTATTGCTGCGCCACTGCTCCATAGATATCCATAAGGAGCAGTTCCTCCATTCGGTGTGACCACCGAAGTACCGTTACTATTGCCACAAGTGGATGTAGTATTCACAAAACTCAAACCTATAGCAGGAGGATCTGTAATATTGGCGACTAACGTTGATGTACATCCGAAAGCATCTGTAATTGTTACTGTATAATTTCCTGCAGCTAAATTTGAGTTGACCGCGCTGAGCGTACCATTCGACCAAACATATGCATACGGACTATTTCCTCCTGCAATTCCAACACTAATGCTTCCATCAGTTCCGGCATTACAACTTGTATTGTTGCTGGAAGAGACACTTACTACGGGTCCTGACTGATTGGGAATGCTAATAGTTGTTTCTAAAGTACACCCATTCGCATCGGTAACAGTCACTGTATAAGAACCGGAAGGAACACTGCTCAAGGAATTATTTACAGAAGTACCCGTCGACCAATTGTAAGCATATACAGGTGTGCCACCACTTACAATAACATCAGCACCACCATCAGCTTGACTGCAGTGAGTAGTATATGAACTTGGAATTGTACTTAAAGCAATAGGTTCATTTATACTTGCGGTTACAATTGATGAACACCCATTCGCATCCGTTACGGTTACTGAATAAGTGCCGGCCGAAAGATTCGTTCCTGAAATACCACTTCCACTCGCCGACCATTGATATGCATAAGGCGCTACTCCACCATTTACAGAAATAGTTAATGCGCCATCATTTCCTCCTGAACAACTCACATCGGTTTGAAGTAAAACCACCGCGGAAGGACCATTGGAACTTGATACATTTACATTTGTTTGTTCGGTACATCCATTTGCATCGGTAACTACCACCTGATAAGAACCAGCAGAAAGATTTATTGCTGAAGATCCGGAGCCGCCTATAGGTGACCAAACATAAGAATAAGGACCTACACCGCCGGCAGCTAAAATAGAAGCGCTTCCATTTGCGCTTCCGCAGGTAGCAGGTGTACTTGATGGTACTAAATTAATTGTCGAAGGTTCATTTACATTTGCTTGCAATGTTGATGTACAACCATTCGCATCCGTAAGCACCACTGTATAAGTTCCTGCAGAAATATTACTATTTAATAAACCGACAGCACCATTCGACCAAAGTAAATTATGGGGCAATGTTCCACCTGCGGTTGTTACTCTGATTCTTCCATCAGCAGCACCATTGCAAGTGGCATCAAGAATATTATTTAAACTAACTACCGGTGCAGGGTCATCGAGTATAATCGCATTTGAAGAGGATGTACATCCATTCGCATCTGTTACATTAATAGTATAAGTACCAGCAACAACATTGCTTATTTGGTTGCTCCCAATAGCACCATTGGACCAAGCGTAAGTATATGGAAGCGTACCTCCGGATACAGTAATGATTAAGTCGCCATCTGCTTGTCCACAATGCGCTGTTACGGGCGCAGCAACGAATGAAAAAGCGGAAGGTTCTGTTAAAACAACAGACAAAGCAGCAGCACAGCCGTTGTCATCGGTGACAGTAAGTGTATAAGTACCTGCACCCAGACTTCCAATTTGAGTTCCCGAAGCTCCTGTTGACCACAAATATGTATACGGTAATACACCACCGTTAGCAGAGATATCTATCGATCCGTTATTTCCACTTGGACAACTAATATTAGTACTGTTATTTAAAGTAAGGGCTGGTCCGTTGGCAGAAGCCACACTTACAGTACCTATCGATGTACAACCGTTTGCATCGGTTACTAAAACGGAATAATTACCGGAGGCAAGTCCACTCGCATTTGAAGTAGAGCCGCCACTTGGGCTCCAGCTATATGCATATCCGGGTGTTCCTCCGGCAACAAGCACAGAGGCGGTACCGTTAGAGCTTCCACAAGTTGTACTTGTTGAAGACAATGCCAAAACCAAGGGGCTTGCTTCAGTTATGATGACCTGTACATTATCAGTACATCCATTAAAATCTGTTACTGTCACTGTATACGTGCCGGCAGAAAGAGCGGAACTTGTTACTCCCACTGTTCCATTCGACCATAAATAACTGTAACCTGGAGTTCCACCTACAGCAGCTACTGTTGCAGATCCATTGTTTCCGGTATTACAACTGGCAGGTGTGTTGGACGAAATATTTAATTGTAGTATAGGCGGTGCCGTTACTACTCCGCTGGTGCTTGCCGTACATCCATTCGCATCGGTAATGGTTACAGTGTAAGTTCCCGGGGAAAGATTATTGTCAGTAGCATTCACAGATCCTCCACTCCAGTTATAAATATAGGCCGGTGTTCCACCCGCTCCTTGAGCCGAGAGCGACCCATCATTTTCATAACTACACGATACCGGAGTGTTGTTGGAAATTATAGCTGTAAGTTGGGGTGGGGAAGTAATCACAACAGCTGCGGAAGAAGTACAACCGGCTGCATCGGTAACGGTGACCGTATAATTTCCAGCTGTTAATCCGGATGCTGTAACTCCGGCACCTCCGATTGGAGACCAATTATATACTAAAGGAGCAAGTCCACCGGAAACATTGGCAGTTGCACTACCGGTATTTCCTCCGAAACAAGGAATATTTGTACTTGAAAGAATACTTGTCGTGGGTCCGCTAGAGTTAGAAACTACAACACTACCCAAAACAGTGCAGCCTTTACTATCCGTTACCGTTACATTATATCCGCCGGCACCAAGTCCGGAAGCAAATGCAGTACTGCCACCGGAAGGAGACCATGCATAGCTATATGCAGGTGTACCACCAAGTGCTCCAACATTTGCTGTTCCATTATTGTTTCCACAACTTGCTGCTGTAGATGACATGGACAAAACAATAGGCGCTGGTTGTGTAATGGCAACCGTCATAAATCCTGTACATCCACGGCTATCCGTAACCGTTACAGTGTATACTCCGGCAGTTAATGCAGAAATGGTAGGACCTGCAGCTCCATTAGACCATGTATAAGAATAACCGGGAGTGCCACCTACAGTGGTCACAGTAATACTTCCGTTTTGACCTGAGGGACAATCTACATTTGTTTTTGTTACAACGGATGCATTAATAATAGCAGGTTGCGTGATGACTCCATTTGCTACAGTGGTACATCCATTTGCATCAGTTATAGTTGCTGTGTAGTTTCCTGCAACAAGAGCAACTGGATTCGCACCGAAACCGGAAGGAGACCATGCATAAGTATATCCGGGTGCGCCACCGTTAATTACTAAACTTGCTGTTCCATTGTTACTCGAATTACAAGTAAGATTTGTTGTATTCATTATTGCAGAAAAAGCTGCTGCGGGACTAATGGTAAATGCTGCACTGGCTGTACATCCAGTATTGTCTGTTACCCGAACGGTATATGAACCCGGAGCCAAATTATTTATAGTACTTGTTCCGGCAATAGTATTTTGTGTGAGGATTGTAACACCCAAAGCATTTTGCCAAACGTAATTCCAAGGGCTATTTCCTATCCCTTGTGCAGTTGCGGAACCGTTATTAAGACCGGGGCAAGTAGGATTTGTTGTTACAATAGTGGGTGCTTGGCAACATGTTAATGTTGCATAAAAATTAGTAATAGGATCTTGAGTACAAGCCAAAGAACCCCACGATCCACTTTCACCGTCACCATAAGTATCAATAGAAATATTTAAGCTAGCGCCTTGCACACATGAACCTATGGGTGCTGTTTGTACCGACCAGCAAAAAGTCCAGTCGCATGTTCCTGTTCCGTTATTATCTCCGAAATTATTTCCCGGATTACCATCACTTACGCCACCTGCATTTCCCAATGGAGATTCATAATAAAAACCCGGTCCGGTAACACTTCCGGTGGCAGAACTTGTCACATTTGACGAATACCAATTCCACGTTCCGGCTCCGGAACAATTAATTGTTGAAACAGGTGTAAATGTGCTTGCATTCCATCCTGGCCCTAAAGTAGGAACAACACCATGCAGCCAGTTGGCCGAGGTTTGATTATAGTCAGTAATGGTATAACAAAAATTTACTGTTTGTCCTGCAGGGTAAGCACCATTTACCGGTGGTGGAACAGCGGTGATATTACTTTGAATAACGCAGCCATTGCAATCGAAATTATTCTGAAGTGTAAGATTAAAATTACATTGATCGAGGGTTGTACCTCCGCTTACCTGCAAAAAATAACTTCCTGCTGCCAATCCGGAAAATGTAGCATTTAAATTTCCACTTGCTCCAATTGCACAACCTCTGGGAATTAAATTTGCGCAAGAAGCACCTTCGTACAAGCCAATGTTAGGAGAAATTAATCCACCACTAATGCTCACATTTAAACTCGGTCCCGAAATCGTAAACTGATACCATACATCTGCCGCTGGAGAAGCCATGTTCCCTGAAGGCTGACACCCGAGCAAGGAAGTATATGGAGCTTCAGCGGTAGCGCATAAATTGGTGGTGTTGGTGCTTGACAGAAGTCCTATTCCACCGGGACATGGAGTTGGTGCCGGAATAGCACCCAAATTTAAAGCGCCGGCGCATGCATCATTTGACGGAGGTGCACCACCGCTACAAGTTGTTGTACATCCAGTGGAACTGCATACTACGCAAGAGATGGATGCAGCCCAGCCGTCACTGCGTATAATTCCATCCGAGCTAAATACGATTGTTAAACATCCTGCACTTCCTGTTATTAAACCCGGACTCACATTCCCTGTAAATACTCCTACTAATGGTGATGCTGTGTTTGGACCATTGTAAATGGTCATTTCATCATAATTGTTCTCTAAATCAAAAAATGTAAAATTTAATCGTATACAATTCCCGGGAACGGATGAACAGATTGTTGTCGTAAAATTTTCATTGTTCGCATAGTCGCCAGTGTTACCTCCGCTATCGTAAAAAGTTCCGCCACATGAATTAATTGCGCCGTTACCCATTAAATAGGTTTGAGAATAGGAACTCAAAGAGAACAAAAAAAGAAGAACTGAATAAAGTAGTTTCCTTGCCATTAGCTGCAATGTTGTTCTTCTGAAAAGATTATAAAAACAATCTTTATCTAATCCGAAGATGTTTGTTTTGGTTGTGGGATGATTCTGTAAGGGTAAATATACTAATTTGAATTGTATTAATTATTGTGAATTGTATTTTTTTTGGGGTGGGCATATTGAAAAACATGGCGGAATAAAAATGATTAAAAAACAAACCGGGAGTCAAAGCCATCACATTGAAAGTTGAATTAAATAGGAATTCAATTCGAAAAAAAGCCAAACCGTAACCTTGAGTATTTGAAGAATTGAAAAACTCAAAATTTGTTCCGAAAGTAATTTCAAACGGCTAAAAGTCAGCAATTTAAAATCTCATATAGGTTACGTTATGTCGATGTTATTATCCAAAAAATTAAACAATTACCAGTGAAATTGAATTTGCCTTGAACTAACTTAGCTTTTCAGTCAACAATTTCATCTCCACCTTCGCCGAAATTTTTTCATAAAGAATATTATAAACGGCCTTGCAAATGGGCAAATCAACGCCTGCTTTTTGATTGATGGCGTGGATGCAGGAAACAGCATAATAACCTTCGGCAATCATATTCATCTCCAATTGTGCACTTTTTACTGAATATCCTTTCCCGATCATGGAGCCAAAAGTTCGGTTACGACTAAACTGTGAATACGCAGTTACCAATAAATCGCCGAGATAAGCACTGTCGTTAATGTCTCTTTTGATGGGATGAACTGCATCCACAAAACGTTTAATCTCACGAATAGCATTTGAAATTAAGACCGCTTGAAAATTATCTCCATACCCCAAACCATGACAGATTCCGCTGGCAATGGCCATGATGTTTTTCAATACAGCAGCGTATTCTGTTCCGAAAATATCATCTGAAGAAATTGTTCGTATATACCTACACGTTAGTAATTGTGCTATGGTAGTAGTGGTATCCGCATCCTGACAAGCGACTGTTAAATAACTAAGTTTCTCGAGTGCAACTTCCTCAGCATGGCAAGGTCCGGTGATCACACCCATCTTCTGAATGGGAACTTTAAAATATTGTTGCATAAAATCACCAACAATTAAGTTATGTTCAGGAACAATGCCTTTGATAGCAGAGAATACCGTTTTGTTTTTAAAATCATCTTCAGAAAAACTTTGCAATGTAGTTTTGAGAAAAGCGGACGGTACTGCCAATAAAATAATTTCGGAAGATTGAATTGCTTTTTTTATATCACTCGTGGGTTTTACAATTTTTAAATCCAAAGTAACATCACTCAAATAACTTGGATTGTGTCCATATTGCTGAATGAAAGAAACAGATTCATTATTACGAACCCACCAGTGAATTTCGGTGGCTTGATTACTTAAAATTTTAACTAAAGCTGTGGCCCAACTTCCACCGCCTAGGACTGTTATTGACTGCATATTTGCGAAAGTAGGAAATCCATCAGCAAGATCTTCAATATATTGAAATACAACACCATAAAAGGGTGTGCGGGCAACTGAAAAAGTGATTAGTAAGCGTAATCACATCTTTGCAATGTCATGAACAAAATTTCAAAATTTAAATCATCAATGATTTATTTTTCTAATTTTAATGCTTCAATCTAAACCTAAAATGAAATGAAAATTCTTAAGAAAATCCTGCTTGTATTGGTCATATTGATAGCGGTTTTAGCGATCATTGGCTGGTTCATGCCATCAAAAATTCACATCGAAAGAAGCTTGACAATGAAAGCTCCCATCGAGTCAATTTTTAAGCAAGTAAACGTGGTGAAGAATTGGGAAAACTGGAGTCCTTGGAGAAAAATGGATCCTGAAATGAAAGTAACTTATTATGATATTGCCGAAGGTCTTGGTGCAAGTTATTCATGGGTAGGTGAAAAATCAGGAGAGGGTTTGATTACATTCTCAGAAGTAAAAAATAATGAATTGATCATTACGGATCTTGATTTCAAAGGTGAAGGAAAAGCAACAGGAGGATTTCGTTTTGAGCCTGCTGCAGAGGGAACAAAAGTAACTTGGTATTTTGATAGCGAAGTTGGAATGAATCCATTCATGCGTTTATTCTGGAAGATGGGCATCGGAATGATGGAAGATTCTTTCGATCAGGGATTAAAAGCGATGAGTGATGAAGCGGATAAAATGCCGGCCGCACCTGCTTTCAAAATGGAAGTGAAAGTCATGCCCGCTGTAGATTATTTATTTATTCATGATACTGCAAGTGTTGCTACGATCGGAGCAAAATTAGGAGCGCATTATGGTGCATTGGCAGGAGAAATTACAAAGCAAAAATTAGAACAAGCAGGAGCACCGTTCGCAATTTATTATTCAGAGTCAAGTACGAACTGGGAAATGGATGCAGGCATTCCCATAGCAAAAGCAGGAAAAAATGCAGGTGTTATTCAGAGTAAAAATTATCCGGGCGGAAATATGCTAGTCGTTTCTTATATGGGCTCTTACGATGGACTTCCTGCAGGACATGAAGCCGCACGTGCTTATATACAATCTAATAATTTAACAATTATTGGTGCTCCTTGGGAAAAATACATGACCGATCCGATGTTAGAAAAAGATTCTACAAAATGGTTGACGGAAATTTGTTATCCAATTCAATAAGAAGAAGTATTTAGGAAATAAAAAAGGAGTCCGATGGGGCTCCTTTTTCATTTGTTTATAGACTGAAAAATATTATTTGTCTTCTATTTTTTTGTCTGCGTCACCTGTACCTTTAGATGCATCTTTAAATTCTCTAATTCCTTTTCCTAAGCCTTTAGCCAATTCAGGAATTCGCTTTCCTCCAAAAAAGAGTAAAACAACAACTAATAATAAGATGATTTCCGGAGCACCCATGCCACCAAGAAATCCAAGAAGTATGCTCAGATTCATTTTTTAATTTTTACAATGCAAAGGTAGGGTTTTTTTCTGCCTTCGACATTGTCTAATTTTTAGGCAACCTTTTAAAGATGTGATATATAGATATTTGGGGAAATAGTATAGCAATAAATTCATAAGAAGTTATCCAAAATCATAAAATTGCCGTCCCTGAATTGAAAAGATGGGACGGCATTAAAAAATTATTTGAACTACCGCATTAGACAAGCGATATTAGCGACTGGTATAAGGTTGACGAATTTTAAATTGTTATTGTATACTGTTCTCAATGAAAAACCCAAGACGATGCTATTGCTTAATTTTAAATCGCCGCCGTAAGCAAAAACAAATCCTTCGTTGATCGACTTTTGTTTTTCAAATGATTCATTAGAGATGGTGGTCTCGGTATTTTCATACATCGCTTCAGTGAAAAAACGAAAACGATTGCTTCCGTACCGAACATTGAATGCCCATTGTTGACTCATTTCATTGTCACTAATTTTCTGAAATCTCACAAGTGCGCTCAAGAAAACTCTTTGCCCTGCTCCTATTCCACCGGTAAGCCATACACCATAACCTCGCTTCGCCATTTTTAAACTGTCTAAACTTTCGTTGATATAACTGTACGACTGTCCGAAAGCCAAATCTACACAGGAAGTATTCCAATAACTTTTCAAATAGAGTTCTCTCAACTCCTTAATTCGATTTCTGGTTCCCGAACGCAATTGTATAATTTGTGATTCTGAATTTAGAATTTGATTTTCAGTCATAATGCGCTGGTAGGTACTGGTGATGGTATCTAAACTCAATTTCAAATCGACGATTTGTTGTTTCAAGGCATTTTCCTGTGCAAGCACTTCGCTCATACCTTCACGCATATAACTTGAATCGCGCAAAGGATCTCTGCTTCTAAATAAATTAATTTTAAAAGCAAATGCCAAAACGCGTGCAGTATCTAATTGAATCGTACCCAATGAAACGCTAAGTGTAGAAAGTTGTCGCATCAAGGCTCCTGCTTTTTGATACTTGCTTAAATCAGTACGATCATAGGCGATAGACCAAATGGGCTGTGCCTCAATCGAGATATTTGGACTTAAACGGTAAGATCGAAAGGACCAATCGACTTTGAAATCGCGAATCACACCGGGCATACTTACCAAAGCAGGATCGGCTCCTAACAACGAAAAAGCAGGTGATACTGGAATAGAAAATTCCGTCGCCTTAATTTCTTCACCGGGTGTTTGTTGGGCATTGCTTACGCCATTTAAGAGTAAGAGCATCAAAAGGCATATACACGTGGAAGATGGCTTCATAGATGAATGATTTGGGGAATTGTATGCTTTCAAAATTGCAAGACTTTATGCTTGCATCCAATCCCCATAAAAGGGGATTTTGTAATTCAATTTCTTTCTTTAATTTTATTGAAATATGCAGACGAAAGTAAAAAGTCATTTCTTGAGGAATTATTTATTAATACTGAGTTTGTTCTTTCAACAAATTGCATTCGCTCAATCGGATGTACTTATTT
>Ga0335396_10003275_pt1 | contig 18880 bp, 16 predicted proteins | sample FRY02_FD_205743 | JGI IMG/M metagenome (GOLD analysis project Ga0335396, IMG submission 205743) | Freshwater microbial communities from Lake Fryxell liftoff mats and glacier meltwater in Antarctica - FRY-02 (spades assembly) (version 2) | ecosystem: Environmental > Aquatic > Freshwater > Ice >... | reverse complement strand
GCATCCGTTTCAAATAGGAGCGTTGCCATCCGTGGCCTCGTTCAAAAAAACTCAAGCCGGTAAGTCGCCTATCCAAAGTCTAACCACTCCGGCCAAGTCTGCCGACACTAATTTCCCGCCCGATGCTTAGACTCAGGAAACGATGAAGGCATTCCTGAGGCGACCACTGAAAAGAAGATTGCTCGTCTGTCGGATTTGGTCACGACGTCGTTTCGATACTTGTTGCATAAGCAGCAGTTGTTCGAACGCGTTGTTATCGACCCCGAAAATTTCTCTATCAATCTCATCGATCAGGCCGGAACTGTCTTGCCAAAAGACCGGTTGAGCGAAGGTGAAAAGCAGATTTTCGCTATCAGTGTCCTGTGGGGACTGTCGCAGGCATCAGCTCGCCCGCTGCCAGCGATTATTGACACGCCGATGGGTCGACTGAATTCGGAGCATCGCAATCAACTGGTGGAAAGGTATTTCCCTCACGCCAGCCATCAGGTGATTATTCTGTCAACGGATACGGAAATCGAAGAGCACTACTTCGAACAATTGAAGCCCAGCGTGCCTCGTGCGTATCACTTGAACTATGACGAAGCGGGGCGCATGACCATAGTCGAAGAGGGATATTTCTGGAAGGGGTTTTCGGAAGGGCGAGCGGTTGGGCGTCAGCCCTCCGAGTGCGATTAAAGTAGCCGTCACTCTCCGAGTGACGAATGCCAATATGCGACCTGCGTCACTCGGAGAGTGACGTCTACTTTGTCAAAGCGGCTGTCGGGGATCGTGGAAATTCGACGGCCTCAAAATGTTGTACTACGGAACAATGAGATCACAATGAGTATCAAACAAGTCCGCCTGTCGAATCAGGCCAAGGAAAAGCTGATTCGGCTGAAGACGCGAACTGGAATTCAACAGTGGAATATCCTCTGCCGGTGTGCGTTGTGTCTGTCGCTGAAAGAAGTGACACCTCCAACGCCAATCGACATTCCGGCCGACAGCAACGTGGAAATGACGTGGCAGGTTTTTGGTGGCGAACACAACGAGCTTTACCTCGTTGAAACAGCGATGCAAAACCGATGACTTATCAGTTGACGCCGAAACACTTGGTAAGCAGCTTCGCCTGCATCTTCATCGTGGTATCGGCTACATGGCTGTCAATGGCTTCATCAAACGCATCGAAGACCTTGTGCGGCTGACGAAGGAGGCGTGATCTTGGCAAAGAAGACACTGGTTTCTGTGATGACTGACATTTTGCAGGCAAAGGGTTCACCGATTTCCGCAGCCGAAGTCTATGCCGCCATCACTGACAACAACTTGTTTGAATTCAATTCCAAAGATCCGCTCGGAATTGTGAGGAACTCCCTGTCTCGGCACAGCATTGAGAATCAGCATTCATGTGCGTCAAAGAAAAAATGTTTCACCCAGCTTCCTGACGGAAAGTATCGACCGCTCAAATAGCTGGCGTATGCGGTGGCGTTGGGAATGAGTCTGCGGGCGCAATTAACGCAGGTTTCAACAGGAGGACGCGGAGAGAACAGAGAATCGCAGTGATGGTGTTTATTGTCTCGACGGACTCTGTGTCTTCAGTGATCTCCGTGGTTCAAAATCAACACGAAACGCACATATCCGACGGCTACTGTCCAATGCCTCTCGATCTTGAAAGTAGCAGGCACTTTCCAAGTGCCGTAGCCCTTGAAAATACGTAAATTGGCGGACGGCACACGGGGTGTGACTGCTACTTTGTTGTTAAAACGAGTGGCATTGGGCTACTGACCGCAACTTTGATGCTCAATGCATTCGTTGAAATCGCACGGCAAGAGAGCCAGGCTGAATGTCGCCAGGCAATTGCACGGTTTGCAGAGTCACAGTGCCGTCGATGGAAATAGATAGCACTCCCGTGCCTGCCGTCAGTTCCGTCGGAGTTCTTAGATACAGATGCGTCGGTGTTGCCTGAGCGATCTCAAATCGCTGGCTAGCGACTATGAGTGCCATTTCTACTCTGGCAGAATGAGATCCGTTTTGGGATGCTGTGATCATGGATGACTGTTGTGTCTTTGGAAGTGACGAACACACTGGCATCCAGTGACAGAGCTTGCGAGAATACAACTCCGCCATTCTTTCCGCTGCGATCTTGCCACAGTACACCCACCATGCCACAAATCTCATCATTGACCGCTGGTCTTTTGACATCGACGCTGACGCTGTTTTTGCTGTGGAATGGACAATTGCAGGCGGACAACTTCGAGTTTTTCGAAAAGAAGATCCGGCCCGTGCTGGTGGCTCATTGTTTCGAATGCCATTCCACTGACTCACAAGAGAGTGGCCTGCGAGTCGATTCTCTCGCAGCAATGCTGGTCGGCGGGGAGCGTGGCCCGGCGATTGTTCCCGGGAAACCCGATGAGAGTTTGCTGATCAGTGCCGTACGGCACAGCGATACTCTGCAGATGCCCGAGAAGCGAAAGCTACCGCAACCCATCATTGATGATTTGGGAACATGGGTTCGCGACGGTGCCGCATGGCCAGACCAAGAACCAGGGGTCGTCGCCGCTGCAATGCCTGTCACGACGGAACGCATGCCGACGGACGATGAAAAAGAGTTCTGGGCTTTTCAACCGGCACAGCGATCTGCAATCCCCGTTGTCGCGGACAACGGTCACTGGACACGGACACCAATAGATCAATTTGTTCTGGAACAACTTGAATCCCGCCAATTGCATCCGAATGCAACGGCAGACAAAAGAACCCTGATCCGCCGCGCGACACTGGACTTGATCGGGCTGCCTCCCAGTCCTGATGAAGTGAACGCGTTTCTTGCGGATGAATCTCCAGCAGCTTTTGAAACTGTCGTTGAACGGTTACTGGCTTCGCCTCGTTACGGCGAACGCTGGGGGCGTCACTGGCTGGATGTTGTTCGATATGCGGATTCGAACGGATTGGATGAGAACCTTGCCTTCGCGAATGCATGGCGATATCGAGATTACGTAATCGAAGCGTTCAATTCTGATCGCCCCTATAACGAATTTCTTCGCGAACAGCTTGCGGGCGATCTTCTTCCCGAATCATCGGATGAAAACGTGCAACTGCGGCGCATCGTCGCGACTGGATTTCTGTCTCTCGGTGCAAAAATGCTGGCGGAAGACGATCCGGTCAAAATGGAAATGGACATCATTGATGAACAAGTCGATACGCTCGGCAAAGCTGTGCTTGGCATGACATTCGGATGTGCTCGCTGCCACGATCACAAGTTCGATCCAATTTCTGCCCACGACTATTATGCACTGGCCGGGATCTTCAAAAGTTCCAAAACGATGGACAACTTCAACGTCGTTGCGAGATGGCAGGAACGGCCTGTCGCCACGGCCGAGATTGTCGCCACACGCGATCGCCAGAAGGCTGAAGCAGATGCAGTGCAGTCTGAGATCACTACGCGAATTAAAACGGCGACAGATCGGATTTCCACAGAAGCTCGCAAACAATTGGCGGCGTACTTGTTAGCGGCGGATCGGCAGCTTCGCATTGAGGAATCGTTGCAGGACGCGACGCCAGCGGCTCAGGACGAAACCCGCAGTGCATCTCCAAAATCCATTTTGCTTGAGGCGGAAGACTTCGTTCGTGGCAACGTTTTAAAAGATACAACGAGCTACGGAGTCGGTATCGGTGTGCTCGTGAATCGCGGTGAACTGCCGAATTACACTGAATACGACATCGAGATTTCAGACGCGGGGCTTTACCAGTTTGATCTTCGCTACGCTGCCGCAGCCGCTCGCCCAACGATGGTGCTGATGGACGGAAAACCGATCCGCACTGACGCCGCAAGTCAGGTCACCGGCAGCTGGACTCCGGAAAGTCAGAAATGGTTCGTGGAGGCCATTGTCGAGGTGTCAGTGGGGAAGCATGTCGTACGGCTGGAAAATGCCGGCCCATTTCCGCACATAGACAAGCTCTGTCTGTCACCCGCAATGGGCACTGCCGCAGCACTGCCAGTAGTTGCCGACGATCTGAATTCATCCGATGTCGCTCTGCACACTCCGCTCGTATCGAACTGGAAGAAGCTGTTGACAGCGCAACGGGATGTCGGTATCAGCCCGTTTGCTCTATGGTGGCAGTTCCGCACAACAGGCTCGCTGGATGTTGATGTTGATGTCAAAGCATCACCACTGACGGCAAAGCTTGTCTCAGCGCCCGTGCCAACAACCCTTGCCCAACTCGCGCTTCGATTTCAGGAGCTTGCAGAATCAGACGACTCGCCAGATGTGATGCCGCTGAAAACTCTGCTCGGCGGCGGTGACAGTCCATTTGCGCTGGGTGAAAATGCAGAAGCATTTTTTTATGATGCCACAATCGCGCAACTAACAGCATTGCGAGAAAACAAGACGACGATTGAAGCGGCAATGCCTGTGGTCTCAGAGGCCATGTCTGTCTCTGACGGCACACCGCAAAACCTGAAAATCCATCTTCGTGGAAGCCATACGACACTTGGTGTCGAGGTACCGCGACGCATGCCTCATATTTTTTCAAAGGGCGATGAGCCGACAATTACGACCGCAGCCAGTGGTCGGCTGGAACTGGCTGAATGGCTCACGCACTCACAGAATCCGTTGACAGCTCGCGTCCTGGTCAATCGCGTCTGGCAGGCACATTTCGGCGAAGGCATGGTTCGATCGCCTGACAACTTTGGGCGGCTTGGCGAGAAACCGTCGCATCCGGAGTTGCTTGACTGGCTGGCGGTTGAGTTTGTCGAAAATGGCTGGTCAATGAAATCGCTGCACCGACTCATTTTGAACTCTGCAGTTTGGCAGCAAACCACTGACTTGAATGAAGCGGGCGCTTCGATTGATCCTGAAAACCGACTTCTTTGGCGAATGAATCGACGACGACTGGAGGCCGAAGCCATCCGCGATTCTCTGCTGGCGATTGGCGGTGAATTAGACACCACAATGGGCGGCACATTGCTGCCCACTGAAAACCGCAAATACGTGACAAGCACCGCAAATATCAATGTCGATGTCTATGAAGCTCCGCGCAGAACAATTTATCTTCCGATCGTTCGAAGTGCGTTGAATGATTATCTGACGGCATTCGATTTTGGCGATCCCAGCTCAATGAGCGGTCAACGTGATCGTACAACCGTGGCTCCACAGTCCCTGTTCTTAATGAACAGCAAGTTGGTGGCAAAGCAGTCAGAGAATCTTGCCCTGTCACTACTGGATCTATCATCTGACGATGCGAGTCGAGTGTTCGAAGCGTTTGCACGTTTCTATTCACGTCCACCGACAGAGTTTGAAATTGAATCGTCGCTGAATTTCATTCACGCGTATGAACAGAGTCTGCGTTCAAACGGGATGGCTGCCGATCAACTTCGCCTTCGATCATGGCAAGCCTTCTGCCGAGCTTTGATGGCGACAAATGAATTCCTGTACGTCAACTGAATGCAAGTTGGACAGTGCCACTTCGTGGGAGCCGAACGCGCTAGCGTCGGGCCGTTCGCAGTGACAACACTGTTCGTGCAAAAGCCCGAGGCTCGCGATTGCGGCTCACACAATGACCCATATGTTTATTGGAATTTCTATGATTGAACACGCAGATCCTTGCTGGTAGCTAATGAGAATATATCCCGGTTGGACGATTAATTTGACTTACTGCGATTTCAGTCGTGTGGTCTGCTGAATGGCAATAGATTCCCTTGTCGAAGGAAGTTGCGGTCCGTTCATACTTGCTTTGACACGAGACTCTGGCAACGTAGAATTTACGTCCATCGCGAAATTCGCATCGTTAGCGCCGTTATCTTCAGGAAAGTTCGATCGATGAAAGCTATTGCCGTACGCCCGGGAACTCCAAACAGTGTGCATCTTGCAGACCTGCCCAAGCCGGCAGTTCAGGATGTTGCTGATGGTCGAGGCGTATTGATTCGTGTACTGAAAGTGGGCGTCGATGCCACCGATCGTGAAATCAACGACGCGCTCTATGGAAACGCACCGGAAGGATACAATTTCCTTGTGATCGGTCACGAATGTTTTGGTATCGTGGAAGAAGTCGGTGCGAATGTTCGCCGCGTCAAAGTCGGAGACTATGTGACTTGTACGGTTCGGCGTCCAGGACGTTCCATCTATGACCAGATTGGCCGTTCGGATATTACAAGCGAAGAACAATACTACGAACGCGGAATCAATCTGCGTCACGGCTACCTGACAGAATACTTCGTGGATGACGAAGAGTTCGTGGTCAGAATTCCGGTAGGGCTAAAGCATTTGCATGTGCTGGCGGAACCAATGAGCTGCGCGGCGAAGGCCGTCGAACAGGCATTCCTGGCTCAAAAACGCCTGCAGGTTTGGGAACCAAAGCGAGCCTGGGTGACGGGTTCCGGTCAGATTGGGTTGCTGTCCACTTTGATTCTGCGACTGCGTGGAATTGAAGTCTTCACGGTAGCTCGCGGCCGCAAGCCAAACCTGAAAGCGGAAATCTCTGAAGGTTTTGGATCAACGTACATCAGCACGCAGGATCTTTCACTTGCAGACCTGGCCGCCAAGCATGGCAAACCGGACTTGATTATCGAAGCGACAGGAAGCAGTGCCATCGCGTTTGAAGCGATGCAGTTTCTTGGGCACAACGGCTGCATGGTCTGGACGAGCATCACAGGTGGCTCAAAGAAGGTCGAAGTTCCCGGCGACCATATCAATTTGAACTGGGTGCTTGGAAACAAGCTGCTGGTCGGTTCCGTAAACGCCAACTATCGACATTTCGAATCAGGAATTGCTGATCTGGCACTAGGCGAAGTCACGTGGCCAGGAGTCATTGAGAAAATTCTTACGACGCCGGTTCACGGTCTGGATAACTACAAAGAAATGATGCGTTTACTCGTCGAAGACAAGGATGCTCTGAAGGTGTTCGTGAACATTGCGGAAGGCTAAATTGCGGTTCGCTTGTTGAACTGTGCGCGGTCAGAAATTCTATTCTGCCGCGCGGCTAAGACCACCGTAGACGAGAATTCTACGTGGCTGCAACTTGAGTAAACATTCAGGAAGACCGGCCGTTTTTGCACCGAACTTGCGTCATCTCTGCTGAAGATCGGCAAAAACTGCCGAAGCCTGCTTGCTGCGGCGCTTGCGACTCTGATCTGTGCCGAATCGGCGTTGCATAAAAACGGCTGCAGCGAGTATTCTGCGGGCGTCTCCTTTCTCAAATCTCCTTTCTCGACGGTACTGATTCATTCTCACGGCTGCAGCAATGCTCCGCTGAGTCTATTTCGTGTACCTCGCCCCTCCTTGCACTCTCACCTTTCCAGAATCATCTGAAAGGCTACTCTCATGCGCTCGTTTCGGTTGCCGTTGCAGCACCTTTGTATCGTCATTATTTGTGCCTTCAATGTCATTGGCTGTCATACGATGGGTGGCTACGCCGCAAATTCGTCAGGCATGGGCTACTACGAACAGGGCAACTACACCGCCGCTGCGACTGAGTTTCAGCAGGCGATGCTGGCGAATCCATCGAATCCGGATTATGTCGCAAACTATGCCAAAGCTCGCATGAAGCTTGGCGATGCCCAGGGGGCAGAACAACTATATCGTCAGGCATTGAGCATAGCGCCGTCGCATCAGCCTGCCTATCATGGACTTGCGGAAACGTTGATCGCGGAAGGTCGTAGCGAAGACGCTGCAAGTTTATTGACGACATGGGCTGCCACGCAACCTTATGTCCCGGAATCGCATATCGAACTGGCATGGATTCAACGTGAAATGGGTCAAACTGACGCCGCTGCGCAGTCACTTCAAAAGGCGTTGCAGGTGAATCCAAATCACTCCACAGCACTAGCACATCTTGGTCAATATTACGAAGAGAACGGGCATCCGGATCAGGCTGTTGCGATCTATCAGCGATCGCTGCAGTCCGACTGGAATCAGCCGGAAGTTCATTCACGAATGGCGTCTGCTTCGCAAAGTGCAGGCTCGGCAAGTCCAATGGCAGCAACGGCCATGGCACGCGGAGTTCATCCCTACAGTGTCGCTCGCCAACAGACTGCCTTTGGCCCACCGTCACAGGGTGCCCAGGTCGCTCAAATGCGAATGGAACAGACTCAGATGGCAATGGGCGGAGCGAACATGAATGGCAATCCAATGTACGGCTCGGCCGGTCAGATCTACGGTGGCCAGATGGCGGCCGCTCCTGGAATGAATCAAGGCATGATGTCCACGTACTACTCGCCTGAGAATATTCCGTCGTTTGGAACCAACTCAATGCAGGGCCAATGGCAGCCAGCTGGCCCGATGATGCAGATGCCACCGGATCAAACCGCTTCAATGTCGTTCGGGACGGGTTCAAACGGCAACGCAGAATTCCAGTCCGCGCCGTCGGGAATAATGCCAGCTGAGGGCGAGTGGTCGTTTGAGGATGGTGCTCCGGTTGGCGTTCCTGCAAGCACAGCACCAAATACCGCTGTGGCTCCCACGCCGGACCCAGCTTTTTCCGCGACGGAGTCGTCAAATCGAGTGACCAACGTTTCATGGTCCCCGTCCGAATCAAAAGCGACGATCAGTGGACCACCTGCGACGGGAATGCCAGTCGTTGAAGCTTTCTGAACTCTGGCTCGTTAAGCCGAGCGACAGAAAAGGAATTACTTTCGTCGCGTCTGCAAGGCACTCGGCCGCTTGCCATCAGAGATGTGGAAGGATGCAGATCTGAAGACAGATCTGCCTACGTTGTCCGACCTGTCCCAGGTCGGATTCCTTCAGCGGGGTGACATATTCTGCCGCTCGCCTGACAAGCATTCCGGAACGCAACTAGTGCTTTGTCAATCCTTAAGATGACATTCGTTCACGTTGTGCCACCGATGATTACATTGCGAACGCAGGGCTCATACACAAAAAAAGGATGGCCAGCTCTGGTGAGCCGACCATCCTCTTTTGTTGAGATCACGAATGTTTTGAATTGGCATTCAAGACATTGTTACTGTAAAGCCCAATGACTTTGGGGTTAGTAACGGTCGCGTCCGCCGCCACCGCCGCCACCGCTGCCACCACGGCCGCCACCACCACCGCCTCCACTACGACCACCGCCGCCACCGTAGCCGCCGCGTCCACCACCACCGCCGCCGCCACCGCCACCTGATTCGCGTGGACGTGCTTCGTTGACAACAATCTGGCGCCCATCAAGATCAGAACCGTTCAGAGCACGAATGGCTTCATCACCACCGGTCTCCATCTCAACAAAACCGAATCCCTTGGATCGGCCAGTTTCGCGGTCACTGACAACCTTGGCAGAGGTCACAACGCCGTACTGCGCGAAAGCCTGCTCGAGACCTTCAGACGTAGTGCCCCATGCAAGGCTACCCACAAAAATGTTCTTACTCATCACAATACCCTTGAGCTTTACAGCTACCAAAACACCTTATCGTTGCCACAACGGCAACTGTTTGAACACATCAATAAAGCCCACTGACCAAAAACATCAGCGGCATAAAACAAAAAGGTGCATGCTGTGCAGGAGAACTCAAGATCGGACGAGACTAATTAGAGTGCGCGACTGTTCTTCGAGATTACTGATGCTCACACCAGCCGAGTCTGGAGGATTCAAAAACTGATTCCAAAGGACCTCAGGCGGGTGTCACATTACCTTCGAATTCAAAGAATAGCAACAGCAAGTTTCCGCTTCAATCCCCAGAAGCCCATTCTGAAAACTTAACAAAATTCTCGATGAGTCCACAGTAACGATTTCGGCTCTTTTTGTTGTTTAGGTGATCGGCAGTAAACGATTTCAGCGAGAGGAAGAAACAGAAAATTCTCGTCGTGAAACTCGTCAAGCGTTTTGGCCACCGCAACCTTGCGGATTCGAGGTTTGCGGGGAACTCATGGGCGTGAGTAATTTCGGGACTATTCCTTAGAATGCTGTAGTGTCAAAAAATCTTTCAAAACCTGTGTCAGTCTGCCGCCGGTTACGTGTTTAATCTCTCAAGGAGGCGTTGAGACATGAACGGTGTGCCGGAAACGCGGGATAGCTTACTGATACAACTTCGCGATCCCGCGAATCGGGAGGCATGGGATGTGTTCACGCAAATCTACCGTCCCATCGCTTATCGCACCACGAATCAATGCCGCTGAGAACACACACCAAGCCGCAACCGCCCTCATTGAGCAGTTGCGAAAGACTGCCTTGAAGGATGCCTAGCAGAACGAACTCAAAGCAGTCCTCAAAAAGCATCTGCAAACAGAATTCGACGCCAATCAAAAATCGCGGCAGGCTGAGATCGAACGACTCCAGCAACTGCTGCTCAAGTCCAAAGAATGGCTCGAAAATCGCACCAAACGCCGCGATGAAATCATCGACAAGCGAATCGACGAATTCATCCAGCAGGCGACACGGGACAAGGCAGACAAGGAACTACCGGCGTTTTCAGTTGATCCCGTTTAACCATGTACTCAGCGAGCCCCGCTTCGTCAGGCGAAAACGATCTCATGCGCGCAGACGATTCCCACGCGGTTCAACGATTCGCGGACAAAATATCATAGCCACACGCTCCCGTGTGGCGCGTTGCTTCGCACACCGTACGCCGAATTACCTTCCGATACTTTGGCCCGACGGCTTTTTCGTTTTCGCCCCTTTCAGATCATAGTTATCGTCACCAACGATTTCAGCCAGCGCCTGCAGGAAATCCGGGCCGATGTTGACTTTGCAATCCTTGCCAGTCGTCAGGATATATCGCAAGCGAGATACCGAAGAACCTTCTGAATTGTCGTCCGATAATTCGCTTCCGTGGCCGTTGCTGTTGCCATTTCCGTTCGCGTGGCCGTGGCCGTGTTTCGCAGTTCCGTTAATCCGGTTCTCTGCAAACGAATCCACAATCAAAATCACCTCCGTAGAACCCGGAAAACGCGACACAACATTTCGCACACGCTGTATGTCATCTTTGGAATGCATGCCCTTTTCAAACTTAATCGCCACTTGTGCAGTGAACTCCTTGTCGGCCTGGTCGAGCGTATAAATTCGGTTCACTACAAGATTTGGTTCGCGGCTGCGGCGATCGACTTTGCCAGCTACGATGATCACGTTTTCGGTTTTGATTTGCTCCTCATATCGAGCATAGTCTTCCGGCCATGCGATGCAGCGAATGATGCCAGTGGAATCTTCAAGGTCGAAATTCGCATAACGGGTGTGGCCATTGCGGCTGCTCTTTTTTGCCGTCGCAAGTTTGATCGATGAGATCATGCCTCCCACAATCACCTGCACGCCGTCTTCCATTTCGGCGAGTTCTGCGTTGTGGTTTGCTATGTAGCGTTCGATCCGTTTGGCGTGCTGCGTCAACGGATGTGACGTCAGATAGAATCCAATCGTTTCTTTCTCCCACGCCAACGTCTGCGACGGTGTCCAATCGGGAACGTCCGGCAGACTTATCGCGATGGTATCGCCGGCGTCATCAACATCGTCATCGTCGCCGCCGAACAGGCTTTTCTGCCCGCGAGCTTTATCTTTCTGCCGCGACAATGCTGACTGTACGGCACGTTCGACAATCGCGGATTGCTGTGCTCGAGTCCCTGGTAAACAATCCAACGCGCCGGCTTTGATCAGAGTTTCAAGGTTGCCCTTGGTCAACACTTTCGGGTCAACTCGTTCGGTCAGATTGAAGATATCTTTGAATGGTCCGTTTGCGTTTCGTTCATCCACGAGTGCCTGTACGACGTTGTGACCGACACCTTTGAGCGCGGCCATTCCGAAGGTGATCTTTTCGCCAAACACGCTGAAATCGACATCCGACTGATTGATGTTCGGACCGACGACTTCGATTTTCATGCGCCGCGCGTCATCAACGTGTTCGCTGATACGTTCGGTACTCTCCATTTCGCAACTGAGCAGTGCGGCCATGAATTCGACGGGATAATGCGCCTTTAAGTAAGCTGTTTCATATGCAATCAAACCGTACGCCGTGGAGTGCGACTTGTTGAAGCCGTAGCCCGCGAATGCGACGATCAGATTCCACAACTCCTGAGCCACTTGCTCGGAAATTCCATTCGCAACAGCACCAGCGATATATTCTTCGTGGAAGCTGTTGATGATCTCATGGCTCTTCTTGCTGATCGCCTTAATGCACTTGTATGACTTGGAAAGTTCGATGTTGCCCACTCGATTCAGAATGCGCATCACCTGTTCCTGGTAAACCATCACGCCGTAGGTTTCCGCCAGAACTTCGTCGACCACCGGATGCACTTTACGCGGCGGCTTGCGACCGTGCTTCACATCGACGTATTCCATCACCATCCCGCCCTCCAGCGGACCGGGACGATACAGTGCCGACGTCGCGATAATGTCGGCGAAGCAGTCGGGCTTCATCTTTGTAAGCAGGTCTCGCATTCCGCCGGATTCTAACTGAAACACGCCCTTCGTTTCGCCGCGCTGCAGCAGAGCGAACGTGTCTTTGTCTTCCAGATGCGTCTTGACGTATTCCAGATCAAAAGCGGGATGAGTGAGTTTTACGTTCAGGACAGCCTTATCAAGAATCGTCAGGTTTCGCAGACCCAGAAAGTCCATCTTCAGCAGGCCGACTTTTTCAACAGTCGGGCCGTCCCACTGAGTGATGATGTCTTCCTTACCGGTGATCGTCTGCAGTGGCAAGACCGTATCAAGTGGAACGTCGGCGATCACAACGCCTGCCGCGTGAGTACCGGCACTGCGAGCGAGTCCTTCAACAGCAATCGCATAATCCAATACTTCGCGCGCGACGGGATCGGTGTCGTACGCAGACTTCAGTTCCGGACTTTCCGTCAGCGCGGTTTCCAGTTTGATGTTCAGCGTGTCCGGGATCATCTTCGCCAGTTCGTTGACTCGTGCAATGGGCACATTGAGCGCGCGGGCGACGTCGCGAATGGCGTTTTTGGCTTTCAATGTTCCAAACGTGCCGATCTGAGCGACGTTGCGTTCGCCATATTTCTGTTTCGTATAATCGATCACCATATGTCGGCGATCGCGGCAGAAGTCGATATCGATATCTGGCGGTTCGGTTCGGCTGGGGTCGAGAAAGCGTTCGAACAGCAGGTCATATTTCAGCGGGCAAACGTCGCCGAGTCGCAACAAATACGCCACGATGGCCCCGCACGCCGAACCTCTGGCTCCGCATGGAATTCCATTGCGGCGTGAGAATTCCACGAAGTCCCACACGATGAGAAAATAGCTTGCGTAGCCCTTCGATTCGATGACGCTGAGTTCATACTCCAACCGCTTCCAGTGACGTTCCGTCAGCTCTTCGCCGTAGCGTTCGTGCATTCGCTGATTGCACAAGTCTTTCAGGAAATCAATGTCCGTTTGCTGATTCGGCGGACGAAAGACGGGATACAGCTTGCGTTCGCCAAGTTGTATATCAACCCGATCTGCAATCTCCTGCGAGCGGGCGACGGCGTGATCAAGTCCCGGAAAGCATGCGTACATTTCATCCGGCGTACAGACGAACAATCCGTCGTGTTCCATCCGCATGCGTTTTTCATCATCTCGTGTCGTCCGAGTGTTGACGCACAGCATGACGTCCTGAATCTTGGCGTCAGACTTGTGCAGATAGTGCGCGTCGTTTGTGGCGACAAGCGGCAAACCAACGCGATTCGCAAGATCCACCGTTAGATCCATGCAGTCTTTCTGAATCTTAAAGCCCGCGTTCTGAATCTCCATATAGAAGCGGTCGCCGAAGACGCGCGAGTACCATTCGACGAGTTGCTTGGCATGGTCATTGTCTTCGGCTAACAACAGGCGAGAGAGCTCGGACGACGCACACCCGGACAGGCAAATGATGCCTTCGTTGCATTCTTCCAGAATTTCGCGGTCGATGCGAGGCTTGTAGTAGAAGCCTTCAAGATAGGCTGTCGATGACAACTTAATCAGATTGTCGAAGCCCTTGCGATTCATCGCGAGAAGCGTGAGATGTGACGACGCTTCCTTCTGCCGACTGGATGTGCGGTCTGATCGCCGCCCAGGAGCAACGTAGGCTTCGTATCCAAGTATCGGCTTGACACCGCCTTTTTTGCAGCCGTTGTAGAATTCAATCGCACCGTACAGGTTGCCGTGGTCCGTGATCGCCACGGCATTCATGCCACTGGCTTTGACATGCTTCACAAGCTCGGGAATACGGTTTACGCCGTCGAGGAGACTGTAATGCGTGTGGCAGTGCAAATGTGCGAATGGCCGAACAATCGTCGTGTCAGGTGTAACAATTTCGGGGGCTTTGTCGGCCATGTTCGTCGGTCCGTCGTGTGCAAGTAGAGGTCAGATTCCGAGTGGAACTGTATTGTACCACCGTGAGGCGACATGGCATAACGACGAGCAATTTCCTCAGCAAAAGAATTTATTTTGCGTCTGGTCAAATGCTGGCTACGCTATTTCTGTAAGGCGAGCGGCGGAAGTTGTTAAACCAAACGATGTTGCCGGGTCGAAGGAATTCGACTTGGGACAGGTCGAACTACGTAGGCAGACCTGTCCTCAGGTCTGCAACCAGAAAGCATTGTCACTCAAATGCAGGTTGACCAGGACGAACGTTGAGCGAGGGAGCCCCAGGAGCGAGTCGAAGAATTGACTTGGTGTGTTGGTTTCGCGAGGTGAATGGTTTTCGACCTGGGACAGGTCGAACTACGTAGGCAGACCTGTCCTCAGGTCTGCAACCAGAAAGCATTGTCACTCAAATGCAGGTTGACCAGGACGAACGTTGAGCGAGGGAGCCCCAGGAGCGAGTAGAAGAATTGACTTGGTGTGTTGGTTTCGCGAGGTGAATGGTTTTCGACCTGGGACAGGTCGAACTACGTAGGCAGATCTGTCCCAGATCTGCATCCTTCAGCACGGTCGATCGCAAGTGGTTGCCTGGGCGCAGACTTTGGAATTGGGAATTCCTTTCCCGCCGCTCTAATAATACTCCGGCAGATCCGAAATCGTGGCACGCAGAATTTCCAGTACCGCCTTTCGGTCATCCTGAGAAAGGTGGGCGAATTTTTCGGACTGTTCCTTGCCGGAAAGGATGTCAAAAAGTCTCTGCCACACATAGTTGCGTGATTCTGTGGGCAATCCATTAAATGCCTCGGAGTAAATCAAATAGCTGCACGGATACTTCAACATGCGCGTCGTGAGATCCAGATCACGCAACGACCGACCCCTTGAATCATGCAGGCCTGCAGCGGAAAATTGTTCTGCGTAGCCTGATGTGCCTTTGATGGGTTCCGTGAGTTTCTCTTCATCGACAAACAACAAGGCTTCCACCAGCCGGTCTCCGGTACTCTTGATGCGGCGTGTCGTGCTTTCCGATCGGGTCCCCGCAGGATTTTCCAGCGTCTTATTCATCATGATGTCGTAGCTCAGTGCCTGACGAGTGTCGAAGCCCGCTTTGACAATGCGATTGTGAACAAGCACCTGATGTTCCAGCACCATCAGCGCGACGATGTCGCTGTGCGGCGAAACATAATGCTTGACATTCAAACGGTCCTTCAACGCATTCACGTTCTGACCAGCCGAATTATCAACGGGCTCCTGCACATCGCGACCTCGCACAATCAAATTCCCCAAATGCTTTTGTGATCCATGTGTACCGGTGACATACCAACCTCCCCAGCGTTGTTCGATCGGCGTCGTGTGATCCACCATGCGACTTCCGGCCGACAACAACGGCTGGCCGCTGGCATCGACATAGAGAGAACGCACCAGATGCCCTGGCACTCCTTCCGTGCGAGACGAACTGTGACAGACAAGACAATTGTCCGTGCGTCTTTGGAACTGAGGCTTGTCGTTTTCTTCCTGATTCATCGTATAGAAGACGGTGCCCAGTTGAGCGTCCACGGCGGAAATTTCGAGCACGTCACCAGACTGACAGAAGCCCATATAAACATCATCGTTGAAATAAATCGCACGGGGAGTGCGAGGCGAAATACAACGCATCTGCAAGCTGGTTTTTGAAAACACCAGCATCTGTGAAGACACGGGAATCTCCAGAGCTTTCAACAGCGAATTGACATAGCTCTTCTCGCCATCGTGCGTAAGTGATACCTCGCCGCTATCCAGCTTCTGCTGCAGCCTCGATATTCGGTTGTCGGGCGTGCTCTCGCTGTAGAGGATTGGTTCACGCTCAAATTCATCGGCCGCACGCAGATTGCTAACATGCAAAAATGGCAATCCGGCTAAGGCGACAAGGGCAAAATTTAGAACGGCGTTGACTCGCATCGTTGACTCCTTTTAAGCTCGCGGACTCAAACAACTTCGATTTCATCTACTTCAGCATTATTCCGGATTGCATTCTACATAAATTGGTGTAGAATCTACTAATTCTCTTGAAAGAGGAACTAAAATGTTGTCAAAAACTGCTGAATATGCACTGCGAACAGTCGCGTGCCTTGCTGGAGAACCGGGGGCAGCAGCGCCGGCTGACTTGCTCTGCGAGCAGACCAAGGTGCCTCGACGTTATCTTCACAAGGTTCTGCAGGATCTGGTTCGAGCCGAATTGGTTCGTTCTCGATCGGGGCCTGGCGGTGGGTATTCACTGGCGCGGATGGAGGATGAGATCACGATTTTAGATGTGGTGAATGCGGTGGCACCACTGGAACGAATTCGTCACTGCCCGCTGGGTCTTCCATCTCATACAAGCCTTTGTCCGCTGCATATGGAACTTGATAAAGCCTATGCTGCCACGGAAAAAGCTTTTTCCAGTGTGACGATTGGGCAATTGCTGCGTTCGGACAGCAGGATCAGTCCTTTGTGTGATGTTTGATTTCGGAGGAGTATGGACATGCCAGTATTTTTCAATTTTCGGCTGCCGTTTGTCTTGTTCGTTGTCGTTGCGATTTGCGTCGGTGGGTTGTTGACTGCAACAGCTTCAGATGAGCCGGTTGCGGACGCGAAACCAACTGCGGCGACGAAACCTGCGGATGATTCAAAAGACGTGGCGGCGTCGGATGTGCAGAATCCGAATCCTAAGAACGACGATGTGCCCCGCGTGCCAATCGCTGTTGCTCGTGATCGTGCAAAAGTCATGCACGAGGTCTATTTAACAACGCTGCATGTGATGCATGACCGCTATTTCCACGCCGACCGCTCGATCGTTCCCGCGCGGGCGATGGAGGATGTCTTCACGGAAATTGAACGACAGACCGGGTCGAAAGCCAACTGGATTTCTGTCAACCTGAAAGCGATGAGCATCAATCATGAACCAAAACTGAATTCGAAAAACGCGCCGCGCGAGAAATCGCTGCTGGTGAAGCCACAGTCGAAGTCATTGAAGACGGTTACTTTCGTCAGGCCAGCGCGGTTTCTATGACTGGTGGATGCATCAGTTGCCATGCGGGATTTTTCAATCAGCCTTCAAAGTCGCAAAAGTATGCAGGGTTGGTGATCAGTATTCCGATTGCTCCGACGGAACCTGTCGCCGAATAGTCATTTGTCATTACCTGTGTTTCAAAATAACGGCAGTCATTGTTGTATTTCCTGTGACCAGCGTTGATGCCGTCGGAAAAGCTGATATGAAAACTTTTTCGTGTAGCCGCGTTTTAGCGATGATCATCGTCGGCGTTGTCATCGCGGGGACGAAAACTCGCATCGTTCCGGCTGACGAAACATCGCCGACTGAAACGCATCAAACGGTGGCTCACAATTCGGCATCCAGTGAGGAACCCAAGCCGACATTGAAGGAAGCTCGGCGTCAGGCTGAGATTCTTCACACATCGATCCACGCAACCTTGCAAGTTGTTCACGACCGTTACTATCGCGAAGATGAAGGTCTGCCAATTCCAGCGTCGATCCTTGGCGATGTTTTCAAAGAACTTGAGGACACGGAAAATATCAAGCTTCGGTGGCTTGCCGTAGAAGGGATGGCAATGAACACGGATCACCGACCGCAAGATGAATTCGAAACCGAAGCAGCCAAGGTTTTGAAATCCGGCAAGTCGTCCCATGAGCAACTCGAAAAAGGTCTCTATCGTCGAGCCGCTCCGATTACTCTCAGTAGTCACTGCCTGAAATGTCACATGCCCGATCGGAAAAGTACCCGCGACCGAACCGCCGGTTTGATTATCGCGATTGCTGTCGAAATTAATTGATGGAGGAATTTGAAGTCTGCATCTAAACTGCTTTACGAGCCTGAATTCGGAGTGGCAACTTTACGGTGCCAAAGCATTTCTGCGGGTACAGAACCAAGCGTGCCTGTTCCTTCACGTTCGAACTGAAACTGCAGATCCTCAGCGCCGTTGCCTTCGAAGTAACCAATTTCGATTTCGTGAAACCCTTTCGCCAGATACAGCATGCGTCCACGAGATTTTCATTCCTGTGGCTCGTCGTGGGTAAATGTAGCAAGATCAAGGGCTGCGTCGTGCAGTCTGAAGAAAGTGTATCGCATCAGCATGGCGATACTACCCGTTCGTTGGAGATGCGCTGCAGTCACACGGGCCGCTTCATGAACTGAACGACTTCGCCATAGTCGCTACATTCGATGACTTTCGTCGTTGAGTGGGTGATGTCTTCCGGTTGACCAAGCATCCGTCAGCTTCGGAAACAGAGCAAACAGGTTCATTTTCGCAATAGCCCCCTCTGCCGCCCCCAATCGACCCAGGCTTTGGCCGATGCGTCCATATTCCCTGCATTGTTCTCGCAGACTGGGTTTTCTCCCGTAATCGCTTCCAGTGCCCAAAACCAGTGATCTGTTTCATTCTCTAATTCCGCCAGAATCAATGGCACTGCGACGGGCTCCAGACCAATGATGCTCTGATAGGAAAACACTAACGAGATTTGACCAATGTTGGACAAATGACCTGTTCTGGATTTCCAGTCGTCGTCGAGTTCCTGGAACCGTTCGTGAATTGGTTTTAAAATCGTCGTGGGCATATTGCTGAACCTCCATAATGCCATCGATCATTTCAAGTTGAAGGCATTTCAACAAGGCTGACTTCTTTTCTGAACGCTT
>Ga0335396_10003269_pt1 | contig 18899 bp, 18 predicted proteins | sample FRY02_FD_205743 | JGI IMG/M metagenome (GOLD analysis project Ga0335396, IMG submission 205743) | Freshwater microbial communities from Lake Fryxell liftoff mats and glacier meltwater in Antarctica - FRY-02 (spades assembly) (version 2) | ecosystem: Environmental > Aquatic > Freshwater > Ice >... | reverse complement strand
ATCCCAAATTCGAATACCGGGGAACCTCAACCTTGACTCACCACTAACCATCACATACCACTGCCTGACCGCCCACCACCATAGCTTAAATTAGCTTCAAAGTGGCCGAAGATCGGGATCCACCTCTCGTTGAAGTCCGAGTCTGGGCTGCCAAAAGGTATCCGAGGGTGGAAGGAGAAAAAATAATGAAGCTGTACTCAGAATACGAAATTCGGATTACGTTCTGACCCCGTCGCGTAAACGGAATTTGTTCCCGGCCCCCGTCTCTGACCCTGGCCCTGTCAATGACCCCGTCTCCCATCGCCGCCCTGACAAGACAACAAAGGGAACCACGAATGGAACGAAATTCACGAATGGGAAATGGTAGGTCGAACCGTCCCGGTGAGCCGATTGAGCCGGCGTATCTCGTGCACCGATCGCGGCTCGGCGGGGACGCCTCGCCCTACCCCGGGTTTCGGCGGAGAATTGGATTCGTTCCATTCGTTCCATTCGTTCCATTCGTTCCATTCGTTCCATTCGTTCCATTCGTTCCATTCGTGGTTCCCTCAACGAAGGTAGGGCGATCCGTCCCGGTGAGCCGATTGGGTTTACACACCGGACCGCCGGAGCACCCAAGCCCGCGCCGGAGCACCCAAGCCCGCGCCGGAGCACGCGCCGGAGCCCGATGCGGCTACCTCGCGCGCCCGACAAGCCCGTGACAAGGTAGCGGAGCCCGGCCCGAGCGAACGATTGCGCGTGGTCGTGACCCGGTTTCCAGGGGACGAGGAGCTGAGGGCGGCGGGAATCGTTTCGCTGTTCCAGGCACCCGGATCACTGGCCCGCCAGCTGTGGAGTCCGCTCATCACGCCGAAGGAGTCATAGAGGTGCCGCAGGGGGGGAGGTGGCCGGTCCCCACTGGTGGGCGAGCTGATTGCGGGTGTTGTAGGCGCGGTAGGTCAGTGTTCGATTGGGAATTGGTTCCCTGACCCCGTCTCCCGGCTTGATTTTGAAACGGAAATCGGGCGGGAGCGAGAACCCATGCCCGGAAGTAGCGAATTTCCACCACGTCCACTGGCGAGCCACCTGTTTTCGAGTGAAAACCATTGACACAACCGGCAGAATCACGTCATTGTTTTCCGCGGCGGTCCCCTACCTCCCCCTGAACCCCCTCCTTCCCCGGTCCAAGGGTGACAAGGATGCGGAAGGGATGAAAAAGCAAATTCCTAGCAATTAAAATGAACACGCACACAAAGACAATTGACGCGGTCACTACTAATCGCTTTGTAGTGTTAGGTGGTGTCCTGGCTACGTTTGGCCAACTTGCTCTTTGGTATCTCAACTCCGTCAAATCTCTTTTTGAGCTTGATTCGATCGGAACCGTAATAGCGCACATCTGGCTACTTTTCCTGTCAGCTTCACTATACGGCGTCCTCCGAATATTTACCGAAAACACGCGGCTCAAAGCGGCATTTTCAGAAGTTCATAACCTCAATCACTTGTACCGTCAAACACTAGCTGGCACATCTGCAAAGCTTCTAGCAATTGATTCGGGCAACGAAGCGGGACGAAAGACAATTCTATTGAGTGCAGAATCGGATACAATTCGATCAGTGGTTCAAATCATAAGCTCCACGTTTAGCCTTTTAATTGGCCGCAAGGTGGTGGCAACAATCTGGCTTTACCAAAAAGACATCGGTTCGTGCACCGAATATGCTTGCTCTGACAGCGAAACATCTCCGATTCGCAATCGTGTTCCGAGAGATTTTTACGACGTAGCGGAAAACGATTATTTCAATTTGTGCCTTGATCGGAACGGAAGTTGCTGCCACTTCTTAGAGAATCAAGTTTCTAAGAAGTTGGAACGTCGGGCGTTTAAAGATCAGCGGAATAATGCAGCCGAGATCTATCAGGCTATTCTTGTCGTGCCAATTCGCTTCGTCCAAGGCAATCAGGAGGATAGAATTGGCTTCCTACAAATTGACACGAAATCTAGGAATCGCTTTAACTCTGTTGAACACTTATTCTTACTTTCGGCGTTTGCTGATCAACTTTACAACTTTCTTTCAATCGTCCGTCGTAACTTCTATTACACATGAACATTGATCCAAACCCGATACCGGTTGATCCATCTGACTCGAAGGATACCATTTTTTTCAGTACTGCATCGAAGATTACCCTTAGGGCAAATACTGATGCATTAAAACGAAAGGCGGAGCGAAGAAGGGGCCTTGCCCATGTCCCCTCAGAGGAGGAGTTGTCCTCCGCCTTTGAAATTTGGGCGAAGCAAAGCTCGAACCTGTTCATTCAACGAGTTCATCCGAGCGCTCACGTGGACACTAGCCAGGGATCCAAGGATGGTGTTTGAGTCGGGGAGGAAGAAGGAACGAGCGGGATAGAGTGCCAGCCAAGGTGGGCGAGGAGTTGGGAGCAGATCCGTGGTGGACTTTGCAGGGGCGTTGGCGGAGAGGAAGATGTGGCCCTGTTGATGTGATCGCGATCGAACTGGACCCGAAGCAGAGCAGGCGGGGCTCGTATGGGACATCGTCGGGATGGAAAGGCGTAGTCCATCCCCCACCCCGCTCCCAACCAAACGACGAAACGCAAACATCCCGAGCCAGGAAACGGCGAAGGACGGGACGAGGTGGTTAAAGGGGAAACAGCGGTAGCACGGTCCGGCCATACAGCCAGGGAGGTTGGTGAGACTCAATCCGAACCCGCGATCGGAATTTGTAAAATGTCGTGTGGCCCCTAACTACTGCGTTCCCCTTTTCGCCAGCAATCTTCTGCCCATAACCGCTAATCGGGCGGAAAATACCTTCCAGACAGATCCTTGAGCATCCACCCCTGAAACGTCCGTTGAAATCAAATTCTCTTCAGCTTGCCATAAAAGCCGCATTATCTCGCTCGGCCCGAGTGCTATTTCGCTCTCAACATCACCGCGAGTGCTTGGATCGGGATCAGCGAAGAAAAGTGTCGAGACCGCTTCAAATCTCTCGAGCCTCTCCTCTACTTTCGCTGCGCATTCCGGCAGGATACTTTGAAGCGGCGTAAGAAACCTTGAAACAACGGAACCAAAAGAGTCTGAGAATTCACCACTGAACTTCTTGCCTTTTCGAGAGACTCGCCCAATTTCTAGGCCTTCACCGACCCCATTCTGCTCTTCTATCGTTTCGATTAGCCCAGAAGTGTTACGCCGCGTCTGATCATAAAGTTCCGCAACCAAATGAAAACTTCGCTCAACGATTACACTTCTCAGCCAAAACGTTCGAAGATTCCGTGTATTAATTCGACGTTCATCTGCTACCGCGATTCGCCGCCCAACACGGAAAAGGAAATACAGTAGTAGAACATTTAAAATCGCAACGCAGACATCGATCAAGTCGATGGCCGCACTCAGACGATCACTCCTACTGGCACGTAGCAACGGTGCGGATTCCTCAACAATGGCTACCCGCACTACTTCACTTCCAGAATCGAGAACCTTTGGAACACCAAAACCAGGGATGACGCCTTCCGCAATATCAACGAATTCTCCCCCTTGCGAAGACGTAGAAAAATCAAAATTAAAACCAAATCTGTGATCGAAGCACTCAGACCGGAGAACCTCCCCTGTAACCGCTCCGGGGGTGACAATCGAGAGACCACAGTAAATGGGCATTAAAGAAAAATAATGGGGAAATCCCTGGCATCTCCGCTTGTTATAAGTACTCATCAATCACATTAGAAGTGAGCAAGGCGCGCCGTTTCCCTGCTTCAATATTTTTTCGGATGTGTGGCTCGCAATCAAATTCAAAACGCCGCTCAAACTCCCCAATGCCTAAGTTTCTGATTGAGCGTCCAAACAACCCGAGAAAAAACGAGCTATTTAAGGAAACGACATATTCTGGAATGATGAAAAAGATCTCAAGCTCTGTGCTTTGGTCGAATTCATCAAGTTTTACCTTATCGCGTACGGCAATCCCGTATTCCCTTCCAGAAAAGATCTTCTGCTGATCTTTTGAGAAATCTTTTAAGTTAACCTTTAATCGTTCCATCATTTCTACTCCACTCGGGATTTCGCATCCAGGTTCTTCCTGTCAATAAAGAACTTAAACGCAATTAGCGTGCCGGGAAAGTGATTTCGAATTGAGTGGACATTCGCAATGTCGGGAGCCGTTCCAAGATCATTTTCTTTATTAAACGAGATTATTTGTTGAAGTTGATCTTCTTTTGTGGTTACCGATTTTAGCGAATATTTACCATCGAAGACGATTTGTGTTGTTCCAGAAAGAATCGTCATTTTTGGTTTCATAGCCGCATCAACTGAACAACCTAACGACTGGAATGTTTCAATCATTGCGACGGTGCCCGTCCCTCGATCAACACCTCCTTCGAGCCCCTTGAAGCGACTAACACCCTCCTGCAATGCGTAAAGCGTCCACAAGTCACATTCGTGGTAATTCCTTGCTCCAAAAAGACCGAAGAATTTTCTTTTGTTGTGCAGCTCTACCAATGCCTTTATTGCTTTCATTTGTGCAGTACTGGGATCGGATTCGAGCATTGTCTCGTATATGCTTTTGCCGAATGAGAAGATTGCCAACTGGCATTCACCGTCAACACCTTTTAACGATAGGTCCATATATGCACTCGCCCACCAGGTATCTTCGCCAGAATGCTCTTCAGCATTACTTATTATTTCTCCCGCCCATTCGCCAACCATTTGCTGTCCGTTAACGTTTAAGGTATAGCCAGCTACATTAAAGCAGTTATCAAGGTATTCAATTAAACGCTGAACAGCAGTGACATGATCGGACCCACCAAGATACAGTCGTGAAACTTTTCTTCGTCCACAAATTAGTGGCATTCTAATAAATGAATCAATGTCTTCTTGATTCGCACGAAACCCGAGGTTACTAAGAAGCCCCGTACATTGTAGTAGCTTTCGAATTCTTGGATCGTTCGGATACACACCAACGAGTTTTGATTTTTTCGATCGTGAATTCCATTCCAGATCAAGCCCAAGCGTTACAACATCCAGCAGAGCACTGGCGCAGAGATCCATTTTCTCACATTCAGAGTGATCGAAATTAATTCCAGCAATCCCTGTCCTACGTGAAAGCGATGACAGCGTATATATTACATCAAGGCTTTCTTCCGGATTTTCGATTATGGAAAAAATTTTTGGAATTTTTAGATTCCAGAGTTCGGTTGCGCGGTCGATGTTTCCGACCATCTTTCCGGAGATTCGACCGGATATGGCGCGGATAACGCGGGATGGGATTTTCGGCACGGTTCCGAACGATCCCGCTACAGAGTTCTTGTTTCGTTTTATTCGACGTAGTACAAGTTCATGCTTGCGAAGGGCATGACGAATTAGGAACGCGTTTCTACAATCTGCTTTCATGAATATTCAGGTTCTACCTCTCCGCCATTGACTCCAACAACCTTGTCAAAGTCTAAAGCATTGGTGTAGAAAAGTCGCCGCAAAAACCCCGCCGGGACGGTGCTTTCCGGGCATTCTTAAGCGTGTGGCGAGGCCGGTTTCGAAGGGGTTCAAATCAGTCTCGCTGTCCTACCGGACCTGATAAATCGCACGGAGGGGCTATTAATTACTTGACTGAGGCGTCGAGCTGGAATTTTTTTTATGGCCTCTCCGCAACACCCCAATTCACCGTTTGTTCCAGCCCGCCTTCGATGCACTCGCGGCTTCCGAGACCCGCTACCTCTGCCATCGCATCCCCGACGAAGACTACCTTACCGCTGGAGTCCTCCGCTGTTTGAGCAACTCGCGCACCGGTCGTGACGTTGCTTCGCTACGCTCACCCTTCGGGCAGCCGAAGCGGCTGGCTGTCTCGCTGCGCTCGGCTCTCCAGAACCACGGTGATTTCGGCGCGTTGGACATCTCCGTCGATCACTTTTTCAAAGCCATTCAAAGCACTCGGCGCTTCAAGAACCTCGCCTCGATCAATGATGGACTCGGCCCCTTGATGGCCGCCTCGGCGGACGATCCTTTCGCCTCCATTCCCGAACTCGACGGCTTCGCCGTCTACGCAGGTGACGGCCACTACCATGCCGCCGCCGTCCACGACCCGAAGCGGCTCGACAGCAGCGGTACGATGCGCAAAGAAGCAGCCGGGCATTTCTTCCTCCTCGATTTGCGGACCCATTTCCTTTCCCATCTCACCGGCGCAGATCAGAGTGGAACCCGCAAACGCGAACACGACATGCACGCGATGAAGCGTCTCCCCGTCGATGCTCTCCGGGGTGGCCAACCCAAGGGGACGAAAGTGATCCTCGCTTGGGACAAGGCGGGGATCGACTTCAACTGGTGGTATAAAGTGAAACGGTCCTCCTGGCTCTATTTCATCTCACGGGAAAAGGAGAACATGAAGCTGATCCGGTCCGGCAACCGTCCTTTCGACCGCGAAGACCATCGCAACGCCGGGGTCGTCTCCGACGAATACGTCGGACCTGGTGGAGGGGCCGCCGGTAGGCCGGTCCGAGCGATACTCCGAAGAATCACCTACATCGATCCGATAGAGGGGACCACTTACGTCTAGCTCACCACTGAAATGACCCTCCCGCCGGGTATCCTCGTACTATTTTACTAACAGCGGTGGGATGTGGAGAAAACCTTCGATGAACTCAAAAGCAAGCTCGTGGAAAAAAAGGCCTGGGGCAGCAGCCCGACCGCGAAATCAACCCAGGCGTTGTTCCTCTGCCTGACGCACAATCTGATGGTCCTGCTGGAGGAAGACATCCGGCGGGTGGAGCGGATCGACAATGCGCCCGAGCGCAAACGCAAAGCGAGGCGGAAGGAGACGGCGGAGAAAAACGGCGCGAATTATATCGTCACCGCGCTCCAGCGCTTCACCGTGAGGACCTTGAAATTCATTCGCTGGTTGCGGAACTTCGTCTACCGCGAGACTTCGTGGGAGGCGGCAATGGCCCGGCTACGGCGTGCCTACGCGGTTTTTTGAAGAGGAGTTTTCTACACCAATGCCGTCCCTTAAACCTTGGGAAGGTATAGGACAAGCCGTTGGTGCTTGGTCGCTTAACTTAGCGCCATCGGTTACTGGCCCCTTTTTGGCCCCTTTTTGGTTTTGCTTCGATTGAATCTGCCGCCTGAATTGTCGGCGATGGCGGTTCAGGCGCCGAGGTAGGCTTCCTGCACGCGGGGGTTTTGCAAAAGTTCCGCGCCGCTGCCGGAGAGCGTGATCGTGCCGGTTTCGAGCACGGCAGCGCGGTGGGCAAGACGCAGTGCGATATTAGCATTTTGCTCAACGAGGAGAACGGTGACGCCGGCTTTGTTGATCTCACGCACCACATTGTAAATCTCCTTTACAAGCATGGGTGCGAGGCCCATGGAGGGTTCGTCGAGCAGGAGGGTGCTCGCACGGCTCATGAGGGCGCGGGCGACAGCGAGCATTTGCTGTTCTCCGCCGGAGAGTGTGCCGGCGGGCTGGGAAAGCCGTTCGCGCAGGCGCGGGAGGGTGGTGAGGATCTGCTCAAGGTCCTCGGCCACGGCTTTGTGATCCTTGCGAATCCATGCGCCGATGCGGAGATTTTCCATCACGGTGAGATTGCCGAAGATGCCGCGGCCTTCGGGCACTTGCGCGAGGCCGAGAGCGACAATTTTGTCTGGGGCAATGCCGCGAAGTTCTTTGCCACCGAGGCGGACACTGCCGCCGAAGCGGAGGAGCCCGGAGATCGCCCGAAGCGTGGAGGTTTTGCCCGCGCCATTGGCGCCTATCAGGGTGAAAATTTCACCTTTTCGCACATCGAAGGAAATGCCCTTCACAGCGTGGATGTCGCCGTAGGAAACAGAGAAATTTTCGACAGATAGGGCGATTTCACTCATGAAATTTTCTCGTTTCCTTGAAATTCAGTCTTCGTCGCCGGTTCCACCCAGATAGGCTGCGATGACGCGCGGGTTAGCGCGGATTTCTTCAGGAGTGCCTTCGGCGATGGTCTTGCCAAAATCGAGGACAGTGATGCGGTCGCAGAGATTCATCACGAGGTGCATGTGGTGTTCGATGAGGACAAGAGTGACTTTAAAGTGTCCCTTCACCCAGCGGAGAAACTCCGTGAGGTCGGCTGTCTCACCAGTATTCATACCGGCGGCAGGTTCGTCGAGGAGAAGAAGGTCGGGCTTGAGCGCGAGGGCGCGAGCGATTTCCAATTTGCGCTGGGAACCATAGGGGAGTTCGCCGGCAAGACCGTGGGCGTGATCGGCCAGGCTGAATGTCTTCAGAAGTTCCAGGCTTTCCCCGATGGACTGTTTCTCATCACGGCCAAAGCGGGGAAGGCGCAGCATGGCATCCAAGGCCGAGTAGTGGAGCTGCGAATCGTAGGCAATACGCACGTTGTCGAGGACGGTCTGGTTGTTCAGGAGTCGGATATTTTGAAACGTGCGCCCGATTCCCTTGATGGCAATACGCCCCGGGCGCAGTCCGGCAATCGACTCCGAGCGAAAACGAATATCGCCTTCCGTGGGTTTGTAAATGCCGGTGATGAGATTGAATAGAGTGGTCTTGCCCGCGCCGTTCGGACCGATGATCCCGTGGGTGTGGCCGGACTCCACGCGAACATGACAATTTGAAATGGCGCAGAGACCGCCAAAGCGTTTGGTTACGTTGTCAACCTCAAGAAGGGCGCTCATAACTTGCGGCGTCCTTTTAATTCGCGCTTGGGTAAAAACCAGGTGAGCTCCCTCATGCCCATGATGCCACGCGGACGGAAAAGCATGAGCAGGATGAGGAGGCTGGAAAGAATGACCATGCGCCAGTAGCCCAAACCCATATTTTCCAATTGGTAGAAAAGAAAGGTAAATACCACTGCGCCAAGAATCGAACCTCCCAGCGAACTGATACCTCCCAGATAGACCATGACGAGGATTTCGGTGGATTTCACGATGTCGAAATACTTCGGATTGATGAAATTCAAGTGGGAGTAGAGTGCCCCGGCCACACCGCCGAAAAATGACGACACCACGAAGGCGAGGATCTTAGCTTCGCGAACGCGCACACCCATGGCGTTCGCGGCGATCTCGTCCTCGCGGATGGCGATGATGGCGCGTCCGAATTTGGAGTACACAAGATTGCGAATGACAAACATCGTGACGACAACCCAGAAAAATGTCCACGGCAGCGTGGTGTATTTATCAACCCCAAGCAGCCCCGCCGGACCGCCGACGTAGGAGATATTTTCCCACGACGATTTGACGATCATGAGGAAAGCAAGGGTGATAATGGCAAGGTAATCGCCGCGTGTCTTGAAGGAAAGCAGCGCCAAAAGGAGGCCGATGATCGCCGCCATGACACCACCAAAAATGACAGCCACGGGAAACAGCATCGGAATATCAGGCGTCCACTTTGTGGTGAAAACGGCAGAGGTGTAAGCCCCCAAGCTCATGAAACCCGCGTGCCCAACCGAGAACTCACCCATGTAGCCGTTCACGAGATTCAGGCTCACACAGAGAATGATATTGATCCCGATCGTTATGAGAATAATCTGCGTGTAACCGCTGAAAATGGGCTGGTAATGGGAAAGAATCGAAACGGCAAAGCCGGTCACGACCAGTGTAGGAAGGATCCAGCGGTTACGCGCGATTTGGGAGAGAAAAGCGCTCATACCTTCTGATTCGGCGCCTGACCGAGCAGACCGTAGGGTTTGAAAATGAGGATAAGCAGCAACAATGAATAGGAAATGAGATCGCGATACGAGGAGTCAAACATCACCACGGCAAGGACTTCCACCGCACCCAGAAGGAAGCCGCCGAGGACAGCGCCGCGGATGCTCCCGATGCCACCTACGACCGCGGCAATGAAGGCCTTCCAGCCAACCAGGATACCCATGCTCGGAGCAATGACGGGATAGGCAAGGCCGTAAAGCATGCCTGCCGCGCCACCAAGACCCGCTCCGATAAGAAACGTCGTCGAGATGATGCGATCAACGGGAATGCCCATGAGGGGGACCGTGCGCGAATCAAAGGAGATGGCGCGCATTGCCATGCCGTAACGCGTTTTCCGGATGAGGAAATCCAGTGCCACCATCAGAATCAGAGACACGCAAATGATGACGATCTGTAGGGCAGTAATGGTGAGGGTCACCGAGGCCCCGGCAGCGTCAGGATGGGGCATTTCGAAAAGCTCAAACGTCGTATTCGTGAAAAGCTTGGGCATCGACTTCGAGTAGGGAAAGATCACAAGGGTGAGGCTTTGAATGAGGAGGCCACAGCCGAGGGCGGTAATGATCGCAGAGACCCGCGGTGCATTGCGCAGCGGACGGTACGCCACCCTTTCGATGGACGCGCCGAGCACGCCAATGATGATCATCACCAAAAGAAGTATGACAATGAAGCTTAGAAGCGGGGGGAAGACGACCAGGACCGGAGTGAGAACACTCGCGAGCAACATGCAGGCGAAAGCGCCCAGCATGAACAAATCCCCATGAGCAAAATTGATCATGGTCAGCACTCCGTAGACCATCGTGTAGCCCAGTGCAATGAGGGCGTAAATCGAGCCCTGCTGCAAGGCGTTGATCGACTGCTGCGCGAGGTAAAGAACGTGGTCGAGCATCCGATCTTAACAGTGCTAAAGAGTCATCGAGCCCAGGAGAAAAGACTTCCTTCACTGCCCTCCAGGTCCCTGATGATGAAACCGGTGATCAGGGCTGAGCGTTCGCCACCCAGACGAACTCCCCGCCTTTTATCTGCAGAATAACAGCACTCTTGATCGGATCGCCACTGCCGGGCTGAAATTGCATCGTGCCGGTGATACCGTCGTATTTCGGGATCTTAGCGAGCGCACCGCGAATGGCCTGGCGGTCGAGACTGCCTCCATCGGTGATAGCTTCGACGAGCAAACCGAAGGCATCATAGGTAAGGGCGGCAACATCATCGGGCTCCTGGCCATATTTCGCCTTGTAGTCGGCCATGAATTTCTGGGCGATGGGCGTGGCGATCTGGGTCGAGTAGTGGTTGCAGAAATACGAGCCCTCGATGGCGGCACCTCCAAGTTTGATGATTTCGGGCGAACTCCAGGCATCGCTGCCAACGAACTGCGCAGTGATGCCGAGGCTGCGTGCCTGCTGTGCGATGAGCGGCACGTCATTGTAGTAGGCTGGCAGGAAAATCATCTCGGGGTTGGTGGATTTGATTTTCGTAAGCTGCGCGGAGAAGTCCTTGTCACCGGTGGTGTAGGTTTCAAAGCTGACGATCTGTCCGCCATCGTTTTCGAAAGTCTTCTTGAAGAGCGCGGCCTGTTGATTGGGAGCCTCGGAGGAACTATCATAGAAAACGGCTGCCGTTTTGGCCTTGATGTTGTTCAAGGCGAACTTCGCCAGCACCTGAGCCTGAAAAGTATCGGTAAAACAGGCGCGGAAAACGTATTCCTTCGGCTTGCCGGTGCTTGGGTCGAGTGTGGTATCGTGATTTGTGGACCACGGCGAAATCATGACGCACTTGGCTGCCTCGGCGATGTCCGAAGCGGGAATGGCACACACACTGGCATCGGGGCCGATCATGGCAACGACTTCATCCTTAGTGATAAGGCGCTGCGCGACGGCGGCAGCCTGGTCGGCCTTTGCTCCGTTGTCACCGATGACGAGGTTGATCGGGAGGGTTACTTCGCCGACTTTAATACCTCCGGCAGCGTTGATCTGTTCCACGAAAAGCTTGGCAGCATTTTGCGAGGAGGCTCCCACGGCGGGCATCTCGCCGGTCAACTCCGTATTGAGCCCAATTTTGACGGAAGGTTCGCTGCTTTTGCCGCATCCTGTCAAAACGGCTAGGGACAACGAGCCAAGAAGGATAAGGATACTTTTCATATTTCGCTTTATAAAGGGTTCCGCAGCGGGTAGCAAGCATTATTTCTGGGAATTTGCTTTCCCATCCCTCGACTCCCTTCCCGCCGGAGGCCCGGGGTCGGAGGGGGGGCATTTCTTGTTGCAAGCAGCAACTGCTAGGAATTTGCTTTTTCATCACTTCCGCACCCTTGGCACCCTTGGCACCCTTGGCACCCTTGGCACCCTTGGCACCCTTGGGCCGGGGAAGGAGGGGGTTTAAGTTCTTCGCGATCCCTGGCTGCACGGAAGGAGCTGTCGAGCCCGCCTTTTCAATCGTTTTGGAGTTGCTGATGAAGACGCGGCGGATCGCTTCTAGACGCTCAAGCCAGCGAGCGTCTCCTGATTGCTCGTGCCGAACTTGCCCACCTCGAGATTCATTTCGTTGAGCATCTGCACCCAGAGGTTGGAGAGCGGCGGCGGGTTCTTCGGATCGTGGGCAATGTGCTGACCGTGCTTGAACCGGCCGCCGGAGACAAGGATGGGCAGGTTGGTCGCATCGTGGCTGGAGGCGTTGCCCATACCGGCGCCGAACACGCTCATGGTGTGATCGAGGAGTCTTGAACCACCATCCTGCGACTCTTTGAGGCGTTTGATGAAGCCGCCCCATTCGAGCAGCAGGTCGCGCTCAAGGACGGCGAGCTGGGTGATTTTTCCGGCATCCTGGCCGTGATGACTGAGGTCATGATAAGCAAAGCTGGTGCCGGGCTTCGATGGGGTCTTACTGGTGCCGACATAATAAAGCGTGACGAGCCGCGTGAGGTCGGTTTGCACGGCAAGGCGCGCGACTTCCAGCATCAGCCCAAAGCGCGTGGTGTCCTCGCCCGGTCCGGGGTCCTTGATAGCGGACACTCCTGGCTGGGGCTTCGGCTGCTTCGCGTAATTCTCCGCGCGCACCATGCGCTGCTCGAGTTCGCGGACGCTGGTGAAGTATTGGTCGAGCTTGTCCCGGTCGCTCGGGGTGACACCACGCTCCAGACGCTTCGCTTCATCGGCCACACGGTCGAGGATGGACTGTCCTTCCTGGACACGGGCGACTTCCTCGGCGATTTCGGCGGGCGTGCCATTGATGAAAAGTTTCGCAAACGCCTGCGCGGGACTGGTCTCGGGCGGGATGGCCACACCGCTGCGCGTGTAGCTGCTGCTGTAGGCCCCGCTGGTGGAAAAGTTCAGCGAAGCGTAGCGTGTCTCGTGCCCGAACTTCTCAGCGGCAAACTGGTCGAGTGAGAGGGTATTCTTGAACGACGGCGAGCCCGGATGTGGCGCACCGGTGAAGAACGATTTGTCCGAAGCATGCCCGTCGCGCACCTCGGGGTGATTGAGTCCCGAGATGATCGTGAAGTCCCTGCGATGCGGCTGCAGCCCTTCGAGGTAAGGCGTCGCGACATAGTCAGCTCCCGCCTCTTTCGGAAAAAGGAACGGCGCGTGGAAGCTGAAGTAATTCAGGATGCCGATGAAGCGCATCGGCGGCTTCGGGTCCGCCGCGAAGGCGGGCAGCATGGCGTCGAGCCAGGGCAGCGCGAGCGTGATACCCGAGCCCTTAAGCAAGGCACGGCGGGAAATGGCACGCCGGGTGGTGAAGTTGATGTTTTTCATGGGGTGCCTTTACTTTTGAGTGAATACGCGGCTTTGAATCACTTCATGGAGGAGGCTCCGCAGGCCGTAATCCCTGGCTTTGGTTTTCGCGACGATGGACTCGACGACTTCGCGGTCGGCGAACTGGAGGTTTGCTCCGGTGAGGTGGGCGATAAGTTTTTCGGTGACGCAGTGGGCGAGTTGCCCGGGGTTGGCGAGGATGAGTTGCTTGAACCCGTCGACGTCCTTGAATGTGCGGCCATCAGCGAGGGCGTAGCTGGGATCCACGGGCAGGCCCTGCGTGTAATAGCGGATGTCGCTGCCGGGAGGCAGCGTGACTTTGCGAATCTGATCTCCCTTCACACCGGCGATCCCATAGTGCTCGGCGAGGCGCTCGTTGAGCATCGCAAAGTCACTCTGCACGACATTGCGTACGCTGAGGTCATGCGTGAGCAACTCATCGAAGCGGCGCCCTTTCGCCATCTGCTCCTTCACGAGTGTGAGATACCCGTCCACCTCTGCGTCGCCCACCGGACGGCGAAACACCTTCGGCAAAAACGCTAACAGGAGACGCTGCGCATCGGCTTCGGGCTGCGCGGAGACGACACGCAGGTCTTTGCCCGGCACCGCTGGATTCGCGGGCTGGAGTGGCAGGTCACCATAGAGGAGCTGATGCCCGCGCGGCGGCCACTGCTCGTGCAGCGGGCCTTCGATTTCCACCCACTCATATGCTCGTCTTCGGTGCGTCGCCACAGAGAGTGGTGTAAGTCATCGCCGCCTTGCCGTCCACGAGCACGCGCAACTCTTTGCCACGCACTTCCACCGCGAGGTCGTGCCAGACGTCAGGCTCGATGACTACCTTTTCGGTCTTCGCATAATAGAATTTGCGGTTCCACGTGCCCTTCTTTTTCAACTCCGCCGCTTCGGGCGAATCCTTCGGATGCAGCACGTCATTGTCCGCCGCCACGATGCTGTCGTTGCGGATGTGCAGACTCACGACATTGAAGACCTTCTCCAAAATCGGATTCTCCCCGCGAATCCCAATCGCCGCCATGCCGCCGACCGGCAGCTTGAACCGGCAGCGCAAGCGCACGTCGTGACCTGCAGCATTGCGTGAGAGGCCGGAGCCGTGCTTCTCCTCCGGAAAGTTCTGTCCCCGCAACGCCCCGTCCACAATCTGCCACCACTCCGGCCTCGCCTCGTCCGCGCCGACCGCCTTGCCGAGAGGATTTTTCGCATCGCTCCCGCTCGCGGGGAAGCCATAGCTCGACCAGTTCTTGGCAAACACCGCCACGTCGGAGAAATCATCCGTCCAGCGCGTGAGGTCTGGTTTCTCGTCCTCTGAGGGCGCTGCAGCCAGCGGAGCGAGCAGCAGAGCAGTGAGAGCCGAGCAGAGCGAAACCTGAGCGACGCGGAGATGGCCGCAAGCAAGTAGCCGGCGAGGTCGATTTCTAAAAGGCAGCCAAACAGCCGACCAGAATGATCTCAAAAGATCGAGGGCGACGGCGAGGGTGTGCTTCATGGGAATGTAAGTCATGCGAGCACCCCCTTCACCACCTCGCCGTGGACGTCGGTGAGTCGATAGTCGCAGCCCTGGAAGCGGTAGGTGAGTTTGGTGTGGTCAATACCGAGTTGTTGCAGCGCCGTGGCGTTATTGCTAGGAATTTGCTTTTTCATCCCTTCCGCATCCTTGTCGCCCTTGGGCCGGGGAAGGAGGGGGTTCAATAGACTTCAAACCGGAGCTGCTAGAAGCAAAACATTGAGCGATGGGTCATTCCAGCATCTAACACCCCTGCGCGGATCCTAGTCGCGTTAGATTGCTACTTAACGCCCTCTCTCCATCTCGGCGCGGCGCATAGGCATTGCATCCACGATGGCAAAAAGGTCACGGGTGGTCAGAAACGAATCCCGGCGAAGCTTTTCCCCTCCCTCCTTACCAATCAGAACAATCGAAAATGCCCGAACCTCAAAAACAGTTTGCACGACAAAGTCCCGCTCCACGAGTCCGGCCCAATCGGCCACCAATTCAGCGGACTGCCTCTGATACGTCTTGTCCTCACGGCTGGGAGCCGAAATGACTAAGATGCAGTTAGAGGAGGCGACCGAGGGCCGCGCAAAAAGGACGAATAGAAGGAAGATGAATACTCGTGGCATGGGTGAATAGACTCCGAAACACTTCATCCACCATCTGCCGGAGCTGACCCCTGATGCGCGCCCTCAGCCCTTGCGAGAGCGGCAGCAGGGTCTTCGTTGAGGTCAGCGTGGAGGAAGGCTGCGTTTTCGGGCAGGACGACGTGAAGGTCGTTGGCCGTATGCAATGCAGCGCGGACGGATTTCGCGCGGAGCTCGAGCACATGGCCGCCGTGACGCCGATCCGCGCTCAGGAAGTGCAGGTGGTATCCCGGCACATTGATCGTGCGCGCATAGGATGGCGTGTAAAAGCCGACCAGTGTCCCCTGGATGTTTTCAAATTGAAACTCAGCTTGGTGCGATGTGGCCTCAACCAGACTCACTCCGTCCTCGGCCTTGCAGGCCACGCGGACATGGATAAAGTCGAAAATACTGTCGATGCGGATGGCGGCGAGGAGGTTTGCCGAGGGGCGCATCGCGGACAGGCGAGCGCAGAGGTCCTCCCAGCTTAGGATATTCTCGCAGATTTCCGTGACATCGACATGGAACCGGGTGGCAACCCAAAAAGGCGCGGGCGTGGAATCCGGCATCTCTGCCAATGTCCCATCGGCCCCGGCGCGGTAACAGACGCCGTCGAGCAGAATGCCCTCGCCATCCAGGCCCACAAAAGTGCCTAGTCCGAAATCTCCGTGGTGCCTCACATCACCAATCGTGGTGGCGGCCTGATAAACCCCTTGCACGAGCGCGCCCGAAGTGGAGACCTGAAATATCGAGTGCTGCTCGACATCGAGCGCCTCGGCAAGGCAGGAGGAGACGGCAAGGTCGAGGGTTTCCCCCGTGCGCTCCATCCGCTCCTGGAGCGCTTCCAAAACCCCCGAGGGCACTGCACAGCTCAATGTAACGGCGTTATTGCTAGGAATTTGCTTTTTCATCCCTTCCGCATCCTTGTCACCCTTGGGCCGGGGAAGGAGGGGGGGCAGGGGGAGGTAGGGGACGATTCGGGCCATCGACAGGAAAAAATGGCTGATTTCAGCAGTAAGGTCAATGATTTTCAGGCGAATTCCGAAGTTTCTCCATCATTAAGGCAAAAAATCAAGACCCCCGGGCACGGGTTCTCGCTCCCGCTCGATTTCTACGTCGAAATCAAAGGGGCTTTTTGCGAGGTTTGATCGCTCTCGTCTCAATTCGCTCTGGAGACGACCCTCTCCTCCTCCGGAAACGGATCGGGTGCGTCCAGGACGAGGCGGCGTCCGTCGCCGAGATCGAGTTCGATCGGGTGTGCCGCCTTCGGCGCCACCTGCGGTGTGGCTTCGCCGTTTGCGCACGCTATCGCGCCGTGGCAGTCCCAAATGGGCTCCGCGTCCGCCCATCGATCAAGCGGGGACTCATCAAAGTCGTCCCGCCAGATCGCGTGTGGGGGCACCTCGATGGGCCCATCGTGTCTCCGGCGACAGGTTAATAATAACGCCAGCGCTTGCCTTGCCGGAGCATGAGATTCAGTCGTCCCTTTGCCCTCGCCGGAGCGCGACGATCCCTCGTCGCTCGTGGGACCATCCACTTCTCTCGCTCGAATCCCTCACCTTCAGATTCCCCGCTTCGGCGCTGGTGAACTCGAGTTCCCTGACATTTGCGGGTACGAGATCAAGCGATATCGCGATGGCTACGGAGATAGCGGTAATAAAAGTACAAGCCGTGGCTTATGACTCGAGCGTGCCTCATGATGGAGTGTTCTAACGGTACCTGGGAAAGTGGGTGCTTTTTGACTATTTGCCTGTCCCTGTGAATTCCTGTGAATTATTGGGTCGGTCAGCGAACTCCAAGCGGTGACCTGTTCAGCCTTCGATGCAGGTGAGGTAAAATTGTCCTCGCGCTCCGACGAACGTGCCGGTGGGGCAACGGCTTGCTCGCAACTTCGACCAATTGCACGCGGTGCTCGTAGGTTCCATCTTCATTGCGAGTGGTGTAGATTTGTCCTCGCGCACCGATGAAAGTGCCAGTGCCGCCAAGGATTGCTCGCAATTGCGGCAGATTAATGTTCATCTCCACCCCCATCTCCACCCCCTCGTTGTGCGGATAGACGGCTTTTCCGCCGACCACGAGGGTGTTGCCACCACCTAAATAAAACACCATGCTTGCGATTCGATCTTGAAAAATTTCGCCATTCTTTACCGGGATGCTCACCGTGGTAAGTAATCCACTCAATACCCCCTTGATTCCGCCGTCCGTAGTCACCTCGGCGGTGTAGGCAAGCATATCGCCATGTGAGCCGCCTTCACTGCCCACGTCGACGTGCACCAGGGTCGGTAACTCCTGGGTTATGGTCAGAGCGGTAGTCACCTTCATCTCCGGAGCCGCAGTCAATTGAAGAGAGGCGAGTAGCCCAAAAAGAATCGTAAGCCATAGGGCGGGGTGAAGGGCTCTACGTGTATGGGTCGTAGCGGCAAGGAATATATTCATCGGTGGTTTTCTGGCAGGGGTGAAATGGACTGTATTATTGATTGCTAGGAATTTGCTTTCTCATCCCTTCCGCATCCCTGTCACCCTTGGGCCGGGGAAGGAGGGGGTTCAGGGGGAGGTAGGGGACGAGTGCGGCCAACGAGGCAAAGAATTACCTGATTTGACATGCAGTCAAGGATTTCCGTCAAAAATTGCTAGGAATTTGCTTTTTAATCCCTTCCGCATCCCTGTCACCCTTGGGCCGGGGAAGGAGGGGGTTCAATATCTGTGCAATCTATCAACCGATCAATTCTCGTATTCCTTAATTCAGGTGCAGCACATGGCGCCAGGTATCATCTGATAGATGCTCTGTTTCCATCCAGCCCTTTGCATTAGCGAACCTTCCAGTTCCTCCAATGATCGCACGAGGTGTAGAAACTGAGTTTTGTAAAGCGGCCTTAGAGCTCGCATATACAGCAATCCCCTGAATTACTATTTGATCTTTAGTGCCTTCACCAAAAGCAAAAGTTGCACTCGTCATTCTGTATTGATTTTCCCCTGATTCAACGATTCCGGTGGTGGTCATAATCCAGTCTGTCATCAAGACATCTCCCTTATCAGTTTTGGCAGAAAATTGCCAAATTCTTACATCTCCAACCGATTCACCAGTTTCACCTTGATCGATATATGTCGGTGCTGGTATTGCAGGGTGAGTAACAGTCAGAATTTCTTCAGCCCGAGCGTCCATTGAGAATACTGCTACCAGTATGATAAAAATAGATTTATAAAAATACATATTTAGTCCTATATTAAAGTTTAAAAGTTGATTATTGCGCAGTAGTTTTTGAAAGCTTTATAAGCCATACTTGCACAGCTTTATATGTTTTAGGCCTTGTTGAAATTCCACAATCCTCTTGAAACCACTTTTGATTTGCTCTAGGGACGAGTCGGGCCAT
>Ga0335396_10003266_pt1 | contig 18910 bp, 16 predicted proteins | sample FRY02_FD_205743 | JGI IMG/M metagenome (GOLD analysis project Ga0335396, IMG submission 205743) | Freshwater microbial communities from Lake Fryxell liftoff mats and glacier meltwater in Antarctica - FRY-02 (spades assembly) (version 2) | ecosystem: Environmental > Aquatic > Freshwater > Ice >... | reverse complement strand
TTTATTAATTTTTACTATTATCTATTAGAACGTCTTTCATTATTTTGATTGGGACGTCTGGGACCAAAGCTATTATTTGCGTTGTTGTCTGCTTAAACACAAAGCCCACGGTTTAAACCGTGGGCTAGTATTGTTTATTAATTCATGATATTATCTATTAGAATATGTTATCTGCTTAAACACAAAGCCCTCGTTTTAAACCGTGGGCTAGTATTGTTTATTAATTTTTACTATTATCTATTAGAACGTCTATCATTATTTTGATTGGGTCGTCTGGGACCAAAACTGTTATTTGCACTTCTTGGTGAAGTATTAGCCGGTTTTGATTTCGGTGTTGAATTGCGTTGTTGTCTGCCTTGACCTTGTTTGATAGGTTCAGTTGATGCGTTTGGATCTGGCTCAAAACCTGCAATGTTTTCTTTGGGCAATTTCATTCCAACCAATTTTTCTATATCACGTAAAAAAACAGTTTCGTCTGGGCTAAATAACGAAATGGCTTCTCCACTGGCTCCAGCTCTTCCGGTTCTGCCAATTCGGTGAACGTAATCTTCAGGAATATTGGGCAATTCAAAATTAATTACGTGCGGTAATAATGGAATATCCAAACCTCGAGCTGCAATATCTGTGGCGACTAAAGCAGTTATGCTTCCGTTTTTGAAACCGGCTAGCGCTTTGGTTCGTGCACCTTGACCTTTATTACCGTGAATAGCTGCTGCATTAATGCCGGAACTAATCATAGCTTCGCAGAGTTTATTGGCACCTTGTTTGGTACGCGTAAAAACCAAAATTTGTTTCCAATTGCCTTCGGTAATAAGTTTTATTATTAATTCTGTTTTTTTCTCTTTTGCAACCGGATATATTTTTTGAATAATAGCGTCAACTGTCGTGTTTTCTGGTGTCGCTTCAACCTGAATAGGATGGTGCAAAATACCCATTGCCAATTTCTTTATGTCTTTTGAAAAGGTAGCCGAAAACATCAAGTTTTGCCTTTTTGAAGGTAATACTTTCATAATGCGTTCAATATCTCGCAAGAATCCCATATCCAGCATGCGATCGGCTTCATCCAAAACCAAAATTTCAACTTTGGAAAGCGATACTAAACCTTGATTTTGCAAATCGATTAATCGTCCGGGAGTTGCGACCAAAATATCAATACCTTGACGCAACTGACTCACTTGTGGATTTTGGTTTACACCTCCAAAAATTACGGCACTTCGTAAATCTAAAAACTCGCTGTATTCTTTCACATTGGCAAATACTTGTGCTGCCAATTCACGTGTTGGGGTTAATATCAAGGCACGAACGGGTCTGTGACTCAAGTGTTTTCCTTGGGATAATATTTGTAATATCGGTAGCGTGAAACCTGCTGTTTTTCCTGTTCCTGTTTGGGCAGAAGCCAATATATCTTTTCCTTCCAAGATGGGTGGAATTGCTTTTTTTTGTATTGGAGAAGGGGTTGAGTATCCTTTTTTGCTGATGGCTTTTAGTAAAGCATCTGATAATCCTAATGAGTTGAATGACATAAATGGTGTTTATGAAGTAAACACTATCTTTTTGGAGTGCTTCTTTTAATTGGGCGCGAAGATACTGCTAATTTTATGGATGTGCTTTTGATTGTTTGATTTTGTTGAAATAATGTGTTTTTTTTAAGAAAGTATCTTCAGAAATTTTTTAGTTTATCCAAACGATTGGGAGAATTTATTTTAGATGTAATGTCAATTGAAACGAGCATAAAGTAGGATGGTTTTTAAACTATATTTTTTCAATCCGTTCTACAACAATCTTTTATCCCAAGCAAAATTTTCAATGCTTTCAAGCTTAATATGGGTTATAAACAATGGGTGTTTGGTATTAATGATATAATTATACTCTTGAGGAATTATGGAAGAAGGAACTTTTAACACCAAATATTCAAGAGACTTATACCAGTTTGAACCAATCTCTTGAAGGGCTACATACCCTTCTATTGTCATCCAATTGGAGGGCAATTCGGCTCTTTTGATTTCTTGGATTATTGTTTTTTCGTCAATTGAAATTTTTAATAATTTGTAGGGACTTGAAATGTTTATAGCTGAGCGATGTACTACCGTTTCTAATGTTGACAATGATCGGCTGCTACCAGTGTAAATAACAAATTCATCTTTTTTGTTCCATCGATTGGGTACTCCAGAAGCATTTAGAGCGTTTGAATATTTTTCTTTGCAAATTTTAAAAACTTCCATAATTATACATTATCTCCATATTCGATGGAAGTAAGTCTGTCATCAATAAATTTGATTCCAGTGATGGTGCCTAAAAAATCCTTTGGTGGTTTGTTATCTAGAAAATAATTGTCGGCTAACAACCATTTATCAAAATATTCTGTTGATTCAAACACGTCTATTCCGTGCTCATAAAGAGAAATAAGCAATACAAGATGTTCCTTAATATTGTCTTTGGAGATGCTTTCGGGTTTTCGATAAGCTCTTAATGTTTTTGAATTGATATTCAACCAAGCCGAAATAATTTCGTCATTAAGCGTTGTTATTTCCTTAAGATAATTAAAATAAATCCAGTTTACATTATTTTGTCTCAAGTAAAAAAGGATTTTAGTGAAATTACCAATTTCGGGAATTTCAGCAATTTTCGAACTGCTTTTTATTCTTTCTCGAGTTGCCATAATTTCTTTTTTTCAAAGTTAAGAAAAAATACCTTATATAAACGGTAAAAACACCTTAAATTGTTTCATCAATTATATTTAAGCTAAACGCATAGAAAATGCCAAGCTATTTACCGACTTGAAGGCTGCACTCTTTTCCCTACTTCAACTCCGAAAAAGTATCTCCTTTTTTAATATCACCTGATTTGAAACCCCTATTAAACCAATACATTCTTTGCTCGGAAGTTTCGTGTGTAAAGGAATCAGGAACGACCTGCCCTTGCATTTTTTTCTGGATGGCATCGTCACCAACTGCATTTGCTGCGCTCAAGGCTTCTTCAATATCGCCGGGTTCGAGCATTGCGTTTTGTTTTTCGTTGTAATGTGTCCAAAGTCCGGCATAGAAATCGGCTTGTAATTCTAGGGCTACAGATAATTTATTGCCTTCGGTTTCGCTTCTGTTTTCTTGGTGTTGTCGCACTTTTGAAGAAGTTCCCAATATAGTTTGAATGTCATGACCAAATTCATGCGCCAAAACATAAGCCACGGCAAAATCACCGCCTTTGCCACCAAATCGTGTTCGCAGTTCCTCGAAGAAAATCTTATCCATATAAATGGTTTTGTCGCTTGAACAATAAAAAGGGCCAGAAGCGAAACTCGCGCCACCACAAGCAGTTTGTAACTGACCGCTGAATAAAACCAACTCTGGCGCTTCGAAGGTCAAGTTGTTTTCCTCGAATATTTTTGTCCAAATGTCTTCGTTGTCGGCCAAAAGGGTTTTTACAAATTCGCCTTCTTGTATTTCTGCTGCTGATAAAGCTCTGGATTCGGTTTGCGTGGATTGTTGGTTGAATTGTTCTAAAATTGGCGTAATTTGTTGTGCATTTTCACCTCCAAAAAGATAGATAAGCAAAATAATTACTCCAATCACTCCGCCACCTAGAATCGCCTTTCAGCCAGACAGACCTCTTCGGTCTTCCATATTATCGCTTTGTCTTCTTCCAAGCCATTTCATTAGTACAGATTTTTTTAAAAATAATATTTTTATTTGATTATTTTTTCATTTTTAGCTACTTATTTTTCTCGCCAAAATTTATTTCCTCATTCATTTTACGGTTAAATTTTGGCATATCCATCCATTTTATAATTGTTTCTTCAATAATTCCTTTTACTATAGGTTTCGAAATATAATCATTCATTCCAGCCTCTGTACATTTTATTTTTTCATCTTTTTCGACGCCAGCCGTTACGGCAATAATGGGGATATTTTTTCCTGATTCTGCACTTCGTATTGCTCTAGTTGCTTCATAACCATTCATTGTCGGCATTTGAATATCCATAAATATAATATCTGGATTTATACTTTCAAACTGATTAACGGCATCCATACCATTGAAAACCTCATAAATAGTGGTTTCGGTAAAGATATTTTTAATGATGTTTTTAAGTAATAACATATTGATTTTATTGTCTTCGACAATCATTATTTTCAATTTTCTTAAACTATCATTTCTTTTGACAACAAGGTGAATCTGATTTGTGACTGGAATATTAATTTTAATTTTATCTGTTGTATTTTGATTGCTGGTTTTTAAATCTAAATCAAAATAGAAGGTACTTCCGATGTTTATTTTACTTTCCAATTGAAGGTTGCTATTCATTAATCCCAGCAATTGATTCGAAATGCTTAATCCTAATCCTGTTCCACCAAATTTTCTCGTTGTCGAATTGTCTTCTTGAGAAAAAGCCTCGAAAATTTTAATCCTGTTTTCTTCGAGTATTCCAATGCCTGAATCCATTACGGAAAAACGAATTTTAGTACAGGAGTTTATCGTTTTTCCAATTACCGAAACGATTAGTTTTATCGAACCTTTTTCGGTAAATTTTACTGCATTTGCCAAAAGGTTAATCAATATTTGCTTCAAGCGAACGATATCTACCCAAAAATATTTTGGAATATCCGAAGTTATAAGCAGTTCCAATTTCAGGTTTTTTCGATTCGATTCATAGGCTATCAAGTCGATTATTTGATTCAATATTGGCTTGATCTCGCAATTCTCGATGAATAATTCTAGTTTTCCCGCTTCTATTTTTGAAAAATCAAGAATATTGTTGATAATGTCTAACAAAGAATGAGCCGATTGATTGACGGTTATCATGTGTTTCTCTTGTGTTTTTTCGAGGTTGGTCTTCATAAGTAAATCCGTGAAACCGATTATTCCGTTTAATGGGGTCCTGATTTCGTGACTCATATTAGCAATAAATTCTGATTTTGCTTTGTTGGCTGCTTCTGCTATTTCTTTTGCAATCAAGGCTTCCTCGGCTTGTTTTTTCTTGGTGATGTCAAAAAATATCCCTCCCACATAATTAATCACATTATCTATTTTGATGCTATCGCCAAATTCTTCTACCCAAACGATATGTCCTTTTTTATGAATCATTCTGTAAACAATTTGCATTTTAATATGTTCTTCAATTAACTTTTTTGCTGCAAGAAGAACATTTTCTTTGTCGTCGGGATGAACTAAATCTACATAATGTATTTCATTTTTAAGAAATTCAGATTTACTATATCCTGTCAGGTTCTCAATTTCATCATTAATATAAATCTTGCTCCATTTATCATCAATATTCGATAAATATACAGTTCCAGGAATATTTTCGGCCAGCAATCGGAATTTTTCTTGGCTTTCGAATAATATGCTCTCATTTTTATTTCTTTTTAAGGCCGAAGAAATATTTGTTGCTAGTGTTTGTAAAATTTTGATTTCGTCCTTAGACCATTTTTTTTCATTAGAACAATCATCAAAACCTATAAAACCAGTAAATTGATTTTCAATATATATTGGTAAAATGAGTAGTGACTTGATTTCATTGGCCACAAGTAAATCTTTGAAAAAAGAATCTTTGAGTTTGTGGGTTATGAATTTGATATGTTTTTTAGTATTGAGTTCTGAAAATATTTCTTTAAGATTTTCAACTGTAAATTTATGTATATCAGTTATTTGTAACGCAACACCTTCTTTTGCCCATTTAAATTTTTGGCTAATTAAATTGGTTTTAGAATCTAGTTCATAAAAGAAAAGGTGATCCGTTTTGGTGGCTTTTCCCATTATTTCATAAGTCTCAATAAACATTTCATCGATGCTTTTGCTTAACAGAAATTTTTCGGTACACAATGCCATAGCAGATAAAATCTCGCTCTTGTATTCCAGTTTTTTCTCAGCTTGATACCTTTTTCTTGAAGCTACTTGTAACGAGATGATATCAGATATTGTTCGAGCAAAATTAATATCGTCATTGTCCCAGTGTTTTTTTGATTTAGTTGTTTCAAAACAAATCGTTCCGGTTAATTCACCATTTCTAAAAAAAAGGGATTTCGAGCAATGATTTGATCTCGTACTTTAAGAAATAATCGGGAATAAATTCGACTATTGCCGGATTACTATAAACATCATCCGCAATTATCAGAACTTCATTTTTTATGTATTCAAAATATTTGGGATAATTTTCTTTTTTTAATATAATGCTGTCTCCAAATTTATTATCGTCTAATTCATATATTTTTGTACAAATAAGTTTATCTTCCTTGTGTTTCCAAAAACTTACCCTGTTTATATTAGAGAATTTAGCAGCATCTTTTATAATTATTCCAATGATGCTGTCTAAATTTTCATTTTTACAGAAATTTTTAGTTGATAATTTTTTAATTGCTATATTGTATTGTCTAATTTTTTTTTGTTGTTTTTTCTTTTCGATTTCAATGTTTTTTATATCGGTAATGTCTCTGGCTAATCCAGAATACCCGATAATTTCGCCTAAATCATTTTTTCTGATTACTACTTTTTGGGAAATCCAGATTTCCTCCCCGTTTTTCTTCAGTAAAGGAATTTCAATAATTGTAAAATCATTGTCGTTTTCGGGTAAATAGTGATAAAAATCAATCATTTTTTCAACAAAATCTTTTCTAATAAATTCTAAGTAATTCCTGTTGACAACTTCCTCGGAACTATAGCCAAGAGTCTTTATCGTAAAATCGTTTATAAACGTGAAATTTCCATTCTGGTCTAGTTCATAAATGAGATCGGTTGCGTTTTGAATCAAATCTCGATACTTGTTTTGAATGTTTATTTCATTAGTGATATCATTTCCAATTCCTATCGTTAAATTGTCATTGTGTTTTTTGTCTCTCCATTGAATGTATTTGTAAGTGCCATTTTTACATTTTAATTTCCTGACATATAATTGCTCATCAACATAGTTGTCATAGTATTTGTCTCCAATGAATTCGGGGTCTTCGGTAAGTTTCCAAAATCCCATTCCCATAACTTCCTCTGGTGTATATCCTAAAATTGTGGTTATTGTTTTACTGCAAAAAGAAATTTCACCAGCATTATTTGTAGCAATTGTCAACGTATTTCCTTTATTTACAATTTCATTGGTAAACCTGAATTTTTCTTTAACATTAACCAAAGATTTATGCCTTACATAATTTATGATTTGGATTAATAAAGAGTAATTAAATAGTAAGGAAACGGATTTTGACGGCACTATTTCAAAAACAAAAAGAATGCAAATGAAGATAAATACTGCAACAACAAAGGATAAATATAATTTTATGGGTTTTAAAATATCATAGGAAAAGAAAAAACACATTAATAATGCAATGATAGGCAAAATGTCTGGTGAAGTGTAAATTAAATTACTGGATATTATGCAAAAAAAGAGTATAAACAGCACCTTAAAAATAAGCTGTATATTTTGAAAAACTATGATGGATTTTTTGCTAAAAAAATATATTGCCAATAAAAACAAACCCAAACTGAAGTTTTGGATCAACAAACTTTTTGATCTAACATCGAAAACAGCAAAAATGATTTCTAGAATTGGGATTATAATTCCCAGAAACAAAAAATAGAATTGGTTTTCCTTGTTTCTAGAATCAGATTTAGATTGGTGTTCTGCATATTTACCATTAAGTTCCGATTTAAGTTTTAAAAACTTGAATATTAATAAAAATGCCAAAATAATTAATATCGGTGCTACAATTTCAAATAAATTATTCCTAATGAATAACTTATCAATCAAAAAATAATGATTAGCAAAGAGAGTGTCATTCAAAGAAAAATAATGATTTATGTTCGAAATAATTGCAAATACTAGTTTACACGTCATTAGGTGTATTATTTTTGGTTAAGTTAAAGATTAGATTTGGGGTCTTTTCTATCGGGAATAAAAATAGGTTATTTTGTGTAATCGTAAAAATAAACAATTGTTAATATTAATAAAGGATTAGATGATTGACTCAATTTCCTCTTTTTTATTGGCTGAATCAATACCAATTATGGTGCTATAAATGACATAATTCATCGAATATATAAATGGCATAGTAAAAAGAATTCCTATACAAAAACCAAAAATTCCAATAGCTGCACCAATAAAAGCAACAATTATTAATCCTAATAGTACTAAAGGTTGTTTAGAAACGATTATGATACTTGATTTTATCGCTTCAATAGAATTTAATTTTCCAAAAACAATTAAGGGAACTACCAAAAATGTTACAAAAGATAATGTCAATGAAATTATGGAGCCTATACTATTTAAACCAGCTAATTGAAGAAGAGTTGAAATCCCAACATTAAACAATGTGATTATAAATACAGCAATAAATATATTTCCAAAATAAGGAGATTTGTAATAAGTAAACATCGTTGAAACATGAAATTCCTCACCTTTTTCTGCACAATCCGCCATTTTAAAAAATCCAGCCATAAACGGATTTAGGAGTCCGGAAAGCAGCAGCATTACAGCATTGATTTGCAATATTATGTCTAATGGTTTTTCTTTAAGTTCTGAAAATTGGGTAAGTTTTTTGCTGAATTCTTCCATATTTTCCATTCCTACATAGGAAATCATTCCGATCATTAAAAGAATTGAAAGTACTATGAAAAAAAACAAAAGCATCAACCCGGCATACAAGGCAATTTTTTTATAATTTTCAAAAGCATGTTCGAAAACAGTTCCAAAATCCAGTTCATATCCATTGGTTCTTATTGCTTCAATTCTTTCTTTTACGGGTTTCATATTTTGGTATTTGTTAATTAATTTTATAATTTTTATTTTTTGAAATATACTTCTTCTAAAGGAACTCTGAAACGTTTTCCATAAACGCCATTTTCATCCCGAATTCCGCAAGCTATAATCATATTTATTTCGGATGATGAAGGCAAGTCTAAGGTTTTCTTGACCATCAACGAGTCAAATCCTTCCATCGGACACGTATCATAATTTATGGCTGCCATACTAATCATAAAGTTTTGCGCTGCCAATCCAGCACTTTTATGTGCCACAATTCTAATGTCGCTTTGTCTGGCTTGTCTATAAATGGGTCTAAACAATCCAATCATTTGGAACGCCAAAAATTTCAGCATTCCCAATATTCCCAAAAAATCAAAGTAGATGGAGGGAACAATTTTTTGATAATAATTCAACGCAAATTTTTCTCTTTTTGAATATTCCGCAGCTGGTTTTTCGCCATATTGTGATTTTAAAAAAGCAATATTTGCTTGCGCTCGTTTTTCCCACAAATCTTTTCTCGCTACGACCACGACCATTTGTTGGGCAGTTTTTGCCGCACCTTGATTGAAACTTGCCTCCGTAAGTTGTTGAAGAATTTCTGGCGAAATGATATGATAAAATTCCCAAAGTTGCATATTGCTGCTGGTCGCCGCTAATGTGGACAAGTGGATGCATTCTTTTACTTTGTTTTCATCAATGGATTCCTTCTTGAAAACTCGAACCGAACGGCGGTAATTTATGGCTTCACTAACCGTTTTTTCATTGGTTACAACCATTTCAATAGTTTTTTAATTGTTTGCAATTTGTCTTTGTAAGGTGCGTAACGCATTGGCAAATCTAACCAATTTGCTTTTTTAACCATACTTTTTTGGTGCGAAAAAGTGTCAAAGCTCAACCTTCCGTGATAAGCACCGATTCCGCTGTGGCCAACACCGCCAAAAGGCAATCTTTTATTCGAAAAATGGACAACAGTGTCATTAATACAGCCGCCTCCAAAAGAATATTTTAGAATAATCTTCTTAGAAAATTCCTTGTTTTCGGAAAAAACGTACAAGGCTAATGGTTTTTCAAAACTTGAGATTATTTTATCGATTTCCCCTTCATTTTTATAGGTAAGAATAGGCAATATTGGACCAAAAATTTCCTCCTTCATAATTGGACTTTCCAATGAATTTACGGCAACTAGAGTAGGAGCGATGTAGCACTCTTTTACGTCGCTTTGTCCTCCAAAAATTATTTTGTCTGGTTCAATCATATTAACCAATCGATGCCAGTTTTTAACATTAACAATCCGTGCAAAATCTGGCGATTCACTTGGATTTTCGCCATAGGCTGTCGTGATTTCTTCTTTTAAATAGGTTTCAAAATGGCTTTTCATATCTTTTTGAATCAAGACATAATCAGGGGCAATACACGTTTGTCCTGCATTTACAAATTTTCCCCAAACGATTCTTTTTGCCGCGAGTTTTAAATTGGCGGTTTCGTCAATGATGCAAGGGCTTTTTCCGCCAAGCTCTAGTGTTACTGGCGTAAGATTTTCGGCTGCAGCTTTCGCGACTATTTTCCCAACGGAAACACTTCCTGTAAAAAAAATGTAATCCCAGCGTTCCAAGAGCAATTGTTGCGAAACATCGACACCGCCTTCAATAACGTTCACGTGTTTTTTATCGAATACATTTCTGATTATCTTAGCAATGATTTCGGATGTTTTTGGTGTAAGTTCAGATGGTTTCACAACTACTTGATTTCCTGCTGCAACAGCTGAAATCAAAGGGCAAAGTGCCAATTGAAAAGGATAATTCCAAGGCGCAATTACCAATACTTTGCCGTAAGGTTCTTTGTAAATATAATCCGTAGAAGGGAAATTCAGGATGGAAGGGAAGACTCTTTTTGGTTTTGCCCAATTCTTTATGTTCTTTATGGTATCTTTTAATTCCAAGATCACATAACTAGTTTCGGTGAGCACGGCTTCAAAAGCAGGCTTTTTGAAATCATCGTATAAAGCCTGAATGATTTCGTTTTCGTGAACGATGACAGCATTCAATAACTTTGTCAAAGTTTCTTTTCTGAAGCTTATATTTGTTTTGTATTCCATAACTTAAAACTAAAATTAAGTTCTAAAGATACATTTTTTTAAAATTATACTGCATTCCAAATCACGTCATTTGGAACTGGAGCAACAATTAGTAAGTTTTCTTTGGAAACGGGATGAACAAACGCCAATTTTCGTGCATGCAAATGGATTCCGCCATCGGGATTGCTTCTGTCAAAACCATATTTCAAATCGCCTTTTATAGGAGAACCAATTGCCGAAAGTTGCGCCCTAATTTGGTGGTGTCTTCCAGTGTGAAGGTTGATTTCCAATGCGAAATAGTTGTTCAGTTCCTTAATTATTTTGTAATCTAAACTGGCTAATTTGCTTTCTGGAACTTCTTTTGTATGTGCTTTTGAAGTATTGTTTTTTTCGTTTCTTTTTAGGTAATGAACGAGTTTGTCTTCCAGATTTTCAGGTTTGTTTTTTACAATAGCCCAATAGGTTTTCTGGGTTTCGCGATTGCTGAACAATTCATTCATTCGAGTCAAAGCCTTGCTAGTTCTAGCAAAAACTACGATTCCAGTTGTCGGTCTGTCCAATCGATGAACGACTCCAAGAAAAACTTCGCCGGGTTTGTTGTATTTGTCCTTGATGTATTCTTTTACAACCTCGGACAACGGTTTGTCGCCCGTTTTGTCACCTTGCACAATATCGCCCACACGCTTATTGACCACAATAATGTGATTGTCTTCGTGCAGGATTTGGAGGTTATTTTTGTCGGAGAGTATTTTCATTAATTACTGCGCTTCTTTATTTGGTTTTAAAAATGGAAGTTTTATAATTGCTTTCCGCCAATGTCATTTTATCCAGATATTTTTGTGGAATTTCCTGTTTTTTCTTTGTTGGAATTACAAAAAATAAATGCTTGTTTAAACTTAAAACCGAATCCAAAGCGGCTTCGTTTTTCAGCACTTGGGCTTTGCCATTGGAATAAAATTGGCCTGAATAATTTTTCTCTTTCCAATAGTACAATGGTATTTCCTTGTTTTCGTTTTTAGCTTCCAAGTTTTCCAAAAGATATTTATCGGAGTTCATATAATTGTCCAGTTTTCCGGTGGCAAACAACGCAAAATAAGCAATAAATATAACCACTGGAAAAATCAAAGCAGTGCGAATCAAAAGTTTTTTTCGGGTAAAATCTTCCCACCAATACACAATCAAAAACATAATAGGTATTGTTATCGGAAGAAGGTAAGTGTGGAGAATATTACTGGAAACGGTAAAGAATAGTGGTGTCCAAAACATCCACAAAACCAAGAAGGAAACCCAGTCGTTTTTGAAAATAGTTTTTCTTATTTTCCATAATTTATGCAACACAACTTGAAACCATGGCAAAGTGAAAATTAGCATAAAAACCCAGACCATTCCGATCGCCACCGACTTTGGTCTTCCGTACAAATCGCCTTTCCAACCGGATTCCACAAAGCGTTTGTAGTGTTCTCCAACTATGAAATAATCCAAAAATCCTGGCGTTTCTTGCTCAGCAAAATAATACCAAGGAACCGCTATTATTGCCGTAATAAGAATTCCAATTACTATTGAAAACTTGGAAAACAATTCTCGAAATCTGTTGAAATCCAAGCAACACCATAAAAATAGTGGTGGAAAAGTTAATACCATAATAAGTGGGCCTTTGGCCAAGAATCCAAATCCTAAAGCAACAAAAAACAGGTAATTCCAATAGGTTTTTCCCTCACTTTTCATCGTTTGCCAAAAGGAAATCATCATTATTGTGACGCAAAACTCCAGAGTTGTATCGGTTGAAACAACGCCAGTATGTATTAAAAATTCGGGCATTGTCAATAAGATAAATCCTGGTAAATAAAAGGAAACGCCACTCTTTTTTGCCATTTTTCCGGCAATAATAATCAAGATAATGCTCAATAAAAAAGAGGGAAATCGTGCAGCAAATTCATTGATTCCAAAAACCACAAAACTCGCGGCTGAAAGCCAAGTAGACAAAGGTGGTTTTGCCCAAAATGGTACTCCATAATCGATTTGCAAGACAATCCATTGGTTTGTTTCTTGCATTATTCTTGCGATTTCGGCGTAACGCGCTTCCGTTTTATCCAATAAAGGAATTGTCGCGGTCAACAACAATCTAAAAATGGCGATAAGAATTACGGAAATGTAGAGAACGAAGGAATTGTTTTTTAGCTTTTCTGAAATCATTTTATGAGGTTTGTGTTGCATTATTCTTGGCTATATTTTTATATTTTGTTTGGATTTCAAACAAATCAAACCACAGTTTAAACCCGTAAGTGAATTTCACTTTGGAATCTCCTTTTTCGACCCATAATTTCAACGGGACTTCAACCATTTTTTTTATGGCTTTTTCTTTCCCAAAAAGATGAATCATTCGGTAGAATATTTCCACGTCAAAAAGCCATCTGGAGATAAATTCTTTTTCAAACAGTTTTTCCGAAATTTCTTTGGTAAAAAGTTTAGCGCCACATTGGGTGTCATAAACCTTGATTTCGAGAATATTAGAGATAAAAGTTGCGACAACTCTTCCTATCAAAAACCGACTGTTTTCCCGTTCGATTTTGGAACCAATTTTTCGAATTCGGGAACCAAAACTAAAAACGATTTCACCTAGTAAATAATCTCGTAATCCAATAAATTCCTCTAATGTTGTGGCCAAATCGGCGTCGAGATACCCTATAAATTGATGTTGGTAGGTTTTGTTGCAATAATTTATTCCAGCTCTGACCGCTTCCGCTTTACCAGCGTTTTTTTCCAGTGAAAGAATGTGGATTTGAGTGGGATGTTTTTCCTTTAATGCATTTAGTACGTCCAGCGTTTTGTCGGTCGAACCGTCATTTACAAAACAAATAAATGCCTCCGGGTTGTTTTCCAAAAAGTTGGAATATTCGCCGCTAGAAATACCTTTTTCTTCATTATAACAAGGAATAACAATGCTGGTATTGAAAACTGTTGACATACAAAATTTGTTAAGTTTGGTCTTAAAAGGAAACTTTAATACTGTTCTTTTTCGTTTGGAAAATCACTGGACTTCACATCCGCAACATATTGACCAATGGCTGTAGTCATTCCATCATATAAATTCATATAACGACGCAAAAAGCGTGGACTGAATTCATTGTTCATTCCCAACATATCGTGAATTACCAAAACTTGGCCGTCAACGCCTCCACCAGCACCAATTCCAATAACGGGAATAGAAATACATTTGGCAACTTCTTCGGCTAAATGTGCGGGAACTTTTTCGATAACTATGGCAAAACAGCCTAATTTTTCTAGAAGTTTGGCATCCTGCATTAATTTTTCGGCTTCTTGTTCTTCTTTGGCCCGAACAGTGTAGGTTCCAAATTTATAAATGGATTGCGGTGTCAACCCCAAATGCCCCATAACGGGAATTCCGGCATTCAATATTTTCTTAATGGACTCTTTAACTTCGCTTCCGCCTTCTAATTTTACAGCGTGACCTCCGCTTTCCTTCATAATTCTGATGGACGAACGCAAGGCTTCTTTTGGATCCGATTGGTAACTTCCAAAAGGCAAATCAACAACAACCAAAGCCCTCGATATAGCACGAACCACGCTTGATGCGTGATAAATCATTTGGTCTAAAGTAATCGGCAAAGTCGTTTCGTGACCAGCCATAACATTCGAAGCGGAATCGCCCACTAATATTACGTCAACACCAGCGGCATCAACAATTTTTGCCATTGAAAAATCATAAGCCGTAAGCATAGAAATTTTCTCTCCATTGGCTTTCATTTCAATTAAAGACTTTGTGGTAATTCTTTTGTAATCTTTTTTTACTACTGACATTCGGATTATAGATTTCGGATTTTAGACTGCAAAATTAAGCAATTAATCTAAAAACAGTAGAGATTACTATTTTTAAATGTATAATCTTCAATAATGGGTTTTTATGACTATCAAAATGGATTAAAAGACATTTTTATTAAAGGTTATCTACATAAAATACAAACACTTGACTAATTTTTACCACAAAGACCCAAAGGCGCAAATTTTAAATAAAAGTATTAGTTCCGGAGTTCATTTAATTGTTTGTAACTATTCAGCATAACAATAGTATCAATTGCCTCCGATTTTAGCTGGAGAAATAGAAATCAATATATTATTGGCTTTAGCAAAATTGCACACTTTTGGCTAAAGCCATATAAATCATTCCTATTATAAACCTCCAGCTAAAGCCGGAGATAATTCAAATTTTTGAAAACAGAATGCACTGAATAGTTACCATTGTTGAAAGGGTGTCAATATTGTTCAATGGGGTAACTTTAATTGTTGTCATTTCTGTTTGCCAAACCTGAATCTATCAAAAATCCTAGAATAACCCCAAAAGTATAAAACACCAAATCACTCCAAAGAAATCCTTGCCCCAAAAAATAATGTCCCAATGTAGTTCTTCGAATTGCCAATAGCCATTCCGCACTATAAAGTTGCAGGAATTCAATGCAAAAACAAATAACCAAAGCAAGAATTATAGTCTTAGAAAAGTTGTTGTTTATAAAGAGCATTCGCATTCCAAAATAAACCATAACAGCATATAAAATGTCACCAAAGAACGTTGGAACACTTTCATAATTTCTGAATAATATACCCACTACAATTACAGCGATTATTAAAATGAAATAGGAAAGCCGACTATTTTTTAGCGTAATAATTTAACAATCGGACATATTCACAGCTACTGCCAAGCCACCTTCGGAAGTTTCTTTGTATTTATTGTTCATGTCTTTGGCGGTTTGCCACATTGTGTCAATGACCTTATCCAAGGGAACTTTTGCATTTTTTGGATCCGTTTCCAAAGCTAATTCTGCGGCGTTAATCGCTTTTATCGCTCCCATAGTGTTTCTTTCGATACATGGAATTTGGACTAAACCACCAACAGGATCACAAGTCAATCCCAGATGGTGTTCCATCGCGATTTCGGCAGCCATTAAAACCTGCGCTGGAGTTCCGCCCATTAATTCGCACAAAGCGGCTGCTGCCATTGATGAGGAAACACCAATTTCGGCCTGGCAACCTCCCATTGCTGCGGAAATGGTAGAGCCTTTTTTGAAAATACTTCCAATTTCTCCAGCAACCATAAGGAATTGTTTGATTTCCTTTTCTCCGGCATCGTGATTTTCGATGACTAAATAGTACATTAAAACGGATGGGATTACGCCAGCACTTCCATTGGTTGGAGCTGTAACGACGCGACCTAAAGCTGCATTTACTTCATTTACGGCGAGTGCAAAACAACTTACCCATTTCAGGATTTGGCGAAACTTTACTTCCGTCAAACGGATTTGCTCCAGCCATGTTTGTGGCGAATCATAATTGGCTAAGCCAATAAGGTGTTGGTGCATATCAAATGCCCTTCGGCGAACATTCAAACCGCCGGGAAGTATCCCTTCGGAATGGCAACCGATGAACATGCATTCGAGCATCGTGTTCCAAATGCGCATTAATTCATGGTGAATTTCGGCTTCGGGACGCATCGATTTTTCATTTTCGTAGACAATTTCCGAAATGCTTTTGTTTTGTTTTATAGTGTAATCTAACAATTCCTCGGCATTTTGAATCGGAAAAGGGAAGGCGCATTTTATTTGAATTTTCTTTTTGGCATTGATGCGTTCTTCTTTTACGACAAATCCGCCACCAATGGAGTAGAAGGTTGAGGAATATTCAGTTGTATCAAGCAAACTTGCTGTAAATTTCAATCCATTGGCATGAAAAGGAAGAAAGTTTTTATTGAAAATAATGTCTTGCAAAAAATGGAAAGCAATTGTGTTTTCGTTTCCGAGGTTGATTTCGTTGCTGTCCTCGATTGATTTTACAATTTTGGAGATGTTTTCTATTGGAATAGATTCCGGATCTTGACCGCTTAAACCCAACATAATGGCCAAATCCGTGGCGTGACCTTTTCCAGTCAAGGAAAGCGAACCGTATAAATCCACTTTGATGCGGATGATGGAATGCAGTAGACTTTCGCTTCGCAGTTCTCCAAGAAAACGTTCGGCAGCGCGCCAAGGACCTAATGTGTGCGAGCTTGAAGGCCCAACACCAATTTTTAACATATCAAAAACCGAGATGCATTCTTCCATAATAGAAAATTTGTGGAACAAATATAAAGCAATGAAAACGCAAAAAAAATTTAAAATTCTTAAAAATTTGAAATTAATGTAACTATTCAGCATAACAATAGCAACAATTGCCTCCAGCTTTAGCTGGAGTAATAGAAATCTATATACTATTGGCTTTAGCCAAAACGGTACACTTTTTGGCTACAGCCATACAAATCATTTTCTATTTTATAACTCTAGCTTAAACTGGAGGCAATTCAAATTTTTGAGAATAGAATGCACTGAATAGTTATAAATTAATTAATGTATTGGATTATCTATAAAAACTAATTTGACCTATCAATGCACCGCTGTCACGTTAACTTTTTCGATGTTTATCAGGTGTAATTCAATATGTCTGTCTCGTGCTTTTCTATGGAATTCGCTAATAATTTCTAAAATATCGTAGTCAATTAAACGACTTTCGCTGCCGTCAATAGTTAAAATACTGTATTCAGGAACTTCGTCCAATGTTTTTCTCAATTTCACCTTGTTCAGGAAAGTCACATTGTGGTTGAGTTTGATGTATTGGGTTTCTATTCCCAGATGTCTTGTATGCGTAATGTTATATTCTATTTTGAAATTACTTTGAACGATATAATAAACGGAAATCAAAAGCCCAATACATACTCCCAGAAGCAAATCAGTAGAAAGAATTACTATTATCGTAATCATAAACGGAAAAAATTGTTTGCGTCCCAAGCTCCACATATTCCAATACAATTTGGGTTTTGTCAAATTATATCCCGTGATGACAAGAATTGCTGCAAGAGACGCATAAGGTATTTTGTTAAGTAAAAACGGAACCAGTAAAACGGCAATCAACAAAAATACACCATGTGTAAAAGCGGAAAGTTTTGTTCTTCCACCGGCATCCACATTAGCCGCGCCTCTTACCACGACAGCCGTCAACGGAATAGCTCCAAGGAGTCCACAAGTCAAGTTGCCAATTCCTTGAGCGACAAGTTCCCGATTAACTGGAGTAATGCGGTTGCGTTTGTCTAACTTGTCAACAGCTTCAACGCAGAGCAAGGTTTCCAGAGTGGCAAGCAAACCAATTAGAATTCCATATTTCCAAATTTCGGGATTGGAAAAAAGTTTTGAAAAATCAGGAAAGGAAATGCTTTCGAAAATATTGGAAGAAATATTGACCAATTGTGTTGGTTTTAGCGAAAAGTCCGAAGTCGTAGCCGTAAATATGAAATTAACAATTATGCCAATGACGACTACTAATAAAGGAGCAGGGATTGACTTCAATTTTTTGGCAAATGGTTGTTGCAGCAAAACCAACACTGCAAGTGAAATTACTGTTATCAGAATAGCACCTCTAGTGATATGATGATTGAAGGTTCCAATGTTCCCCAAGAAATTTTCAGCAGAAAATAATTGTATTAAACCACTACTCCAAAAATCGGGTTGGTCGTAACCCAATGCCAATGGAATTTGCTTGGACACCAAAATAATTCCTATAGCGGCCAACATTCCTTTAATAACAGCCGAAGGAAAATAATTAGCAATTGCACCGAGTTTTAAAATACCAAGCAAGAGCTGAAACAAACCCGCTATCATCACGGCGAGCAAAAAAACTTTGTAATCGCCCAGCGAAATGATTGCAGCTGCTACTAATGAGGTCAAACCAGCACCAGGTCCCGAAACTGACAGCGGAGAACTGCTAATTACTGAAACTAAAAGTCCTCCAATAATTCCCGAAAGTAGTCCTGCATAAAGAGGTGCTCCAGAAGCCAAAGCAATTCCCAAACAAAGCGGCAATGCCACCAGAAAAACGGATAGTCCAGCTGTCAAGTCGTATTTAAACCAAATAATTCGGTAATATTTGATTGTTCGTTTCATTGTTTAAAAAATTATTGAGGTGTTCACTTATTTACTTAATATAATATTCTGGTATTTAACCTTTTGAGTTTTTACCATCCTTGTTATTAATAGGTCAAAAATATTATCCTTGAATAATGACCTATTAATCCTGTAACT
>Ga0335396_10003261_pt1 | contig 18925 bp, 12 predicted proteins | sample FRY02_FD_205743 | JGI IMG/M metagenome (GOLD analysis project Ga0335396, IMG submission 205743) | Freshwater microbial communities from Lake Fryxell liftoff mats and glacier meltwater in Antarctica - FRY-02 (spades assembly) (version 2) | ecosystem: Environmental > Aquatic > Freshwater > Ice >... | reverse complement strand
ATCGTCCACCTCCCGTAACGCAAGCTGTTAGCTTGCGCCCATCGCAAGCTAACAGCTTGCGTTACGTCTTTGCTTCCCAGCGCAACAGCCGCATCCCGTTCAGCGTGACCAGCAGAGACGTGCCCACATCGGCCAGGACGGCCAGCCACATAGAGCCGGAGCCAATCAGCACCAGCAATAGGAAAGCGAATTTGATGCCAATGCTCAGGGCCACATTCACCCGCACCGTCTGCATCGCGGCCCGGCTCAGGCGCACGAGGAAGGGCAACCGACTCAGATCGTCGCCCATCAGCGCAATGTCAGCGGTCTCCATTGCCTGGGCTGTGCCGCCGCCAGCAGCGCCGATGGCAATGCCCACCGTCGCCGTGGCCAGGGCGGGCGCATCGTTGATGCCGTCGCCCACCATCGCCGTCGGGCCAAAACGGGCCAGCAATTCCTGCACCGCGGCGGCTTTCTGCTCCGGCAGCAGACCGCCGCGTACGTCTGTCACCCCCACCTGCGCGGCGATGTGCCGGGCCGTGGCCGGGTTGTCCCCGGTGAGCATCACCAGATGCTCCATCCCCGCGGCCCGCAATTCGCCCAGCACCTGGCGACTGCTCTCCCGCACCTCATCCGCCACAGTAATATAGCCCTGATATTCCTGCCCCGCGCTGACCAGCAACGGCGTCTGGCCCAGACCGGACGCGGCGTCGATCTGCGCGCACTGTTCGATGGCGTGGGGAATGTTCTGCTCGAAATAGGCGTGGCTGCCCACCAGCACAGGCCGTCCAGCCACCGTGCCAGAGACCCCCGCGCCCACCAGCGCTGTCACGCCCTCGGCCACGGGATAGGGGCTGGGCCGGTTTTGGGATGCGCTCACAATGGCGCGGGCCAGGGGGTGTTCGCTGCGCTGTTCAACCGCCGCGGCCAGGGCCAACAGGTCGGCGCAGGGGGCGCAGGGTTCGACCGCAGGCGAGGCGCAGTTGACCGAACGCACAGTCACAACCGCCGGGCGGCCCGCGGTCAGTGTGCCGGTTTTGTCAAAGGCGATGGCGCGGATACCGGCCATCGCTTCCAGAAATACGCCGCCTTTGATCAGAACGCCGTTGCGGGCGGCGTTGCTGATGGCGCTGATAATCGTCACCGGTGTGCTGATGACCAGCGCGCAGGGACAGGCCACCACCAGCAGAGCCAGCCCCCGGTAGAGCCAGCCCTGGCCGCCGTCGGCTGTGTTCCAGAAGGGCGCGTCCCAAAAGAGGGGGGGCAGGGCCGCGGTGAGGGCGGCCAGCACGACGACCAGCGGTGTGTAGACTTCGGCGAAGCGGTCCACAAAACGCTGGGCCGGGGCGCGCTGCTCCTGGGCATCCTCCACCAGCCGGATCAGCCGGTTGATGGTATTGTCGGCGGCCAGGCGGGTGACTTCGACTTCCAGGCTGGCGTGTCCGTTGATGCTGCCCGCGAAAAGTTCGTCGCCGGGCGTTTTGTCCACCGGCACGCTTTCGCCGGTGATGGGGGCCTGATTGACGGCGGACGTGCCGGTCAACACCCGGCCATCCACGGGGATGCGGCTGCCGGGCTTGATCAGAACGGTTTCGCCAATCGCCAGCGAGTTGACGGGGACTGTGTCTTCGTGGCTGCCGCACCAGGGACAGGGGCCACTGGTGTAGGGCGTGCCGTCGTCCATCGCTTTGCCCCGATGGCCCTGGCAATCCATACAGGCGCGCAGGAGAGTAGCCTCGGCGGGGGCCAGTTCCATCAACCCGCGGATAGACTGGCGGGAACGTTCGACGGTATAGCCCTCCAGCGCTTCGCCCAGGGCAAAGAGAACCATCACCAGCCCGGCCTCGCTGTACGCGCCGATAATCACCGCGCCGACAGCGGCAATCGTCATCAGCCCGTTGATGGTCAGCGTGTGGTTGATGCGCAGGGCGCGCCAGCCGCTGCGGGCGATGGGAAAGCCCGCCAGGAGCATCGCCAGCATTGATGTGAAATCAAAAAGCCAATGTTCCACACCCAGCATCGGCAGAAATTCGTTGAAGATCAGACCGGGCAGAATGAACAATCCGGCCAGCAGCGCCAGACGGGTCTCGTGGCTGTTGAGCAGAAAGCGCAGAAAGTTGGCGGGTGGTTGTACAGGAGCCGCGCCGGGCGCGGCTTCCTGGGCGATGTCATAGCCCAATTCCCGCACGCGGGCAATCACCGCGTCTTGCGTCACCGGGCCGGTGATTTTCATTTTGGATGCGGTGAAATTGACTATACAACTTTCCACCCCGTACAGCCGGGAAACGCCGGTCTGAATCGTGCGCGCACAGTCGGCGCAGTCCATTCCGCTGATGGGGAGGGAGAGGGTGGGGGAAGCGCTTGATTCTTTCATCGTTGTGTCCTCCAGGCGTGAAAGGTGAAACGTGAGATCGGTGGCGTTATTCACGTTTCACCTTTCACCTTTCCGGTACGCAAGATTAACGCACAATGCGTCGATCTTGCCCAGGTACGGAGCAATCCGCCTCATCGCGCCAACACCCGCTGGGCTGTCTGCCGCCCCTGTTCCGTCAGCAGAAGCAGGCCATTCTGTCGTTGCACGAAAGCCTCGGCCTGGGCATTGTACACAGCGGCCTGGGCAAAGTTGGGTTGCCACTTCAGCTCCTCCACCAGATGGGCCAGAGAATTTTCCGTGCCTGCTTCCGGCTCGTTCTCGTGGCGGCTCAAGTGTACAAGCAGCATCTCTACGGCAAAGCGGCGGCGACGGCGTCTGCGTTGCCGCGAGCGGGCCAGCAGCCCCTGTTCGGGCGCGAGCAGGAGCGTGAGCAGAAAGAAGACACCCGTCATCGACGCCATCGCACCAGCAATGTTGGCGTCCAAAAAGCGGGCCAGCCAGTAGCCGCCGATGGCCGCGGCAACACCGAAGAGCAGACTCAATCCCAGCATCCGGGGCAGGGAGTGGGTGAGCAGATAGGCCGAAGCCGGGGGCGCAATCATCAGCGCCACCACCAGAATCGACCCCACGTGATCGAACGCACCCACGGCAGTGATGGAGACGACGGACATCAGCCCGTAGTGGAGCAGCACGGGCGAGAAGCCCAGGGCTGCAGCCAGCGCCGGGTCGAAGGTCGCCAGCTTCAGCTCCTTATAGAATAGCGCGATGAAGAGCAGATTGACAAACAGAATGCTCCCCATCACCCAGACGCCCTGGGGCAGATGCAAGCCGAGGACGGTCATGCGATTGAAGGGGGCGAAGGCCAACTCGCCCAGCAGCACCGCGTCCACGTCCAAATGCACATCCCCGGCAAAGCGGCTGATGAGAATGACACCGATGCTGAAGAGGACGGGGAAGACCAGCCCGATGGCTGCATCTTCGCGCACGCGCCGGGTGTTGATCAGCATCTCCACCAGCGAGACCGTCAGGATGCCGCTGGCCGCGGCCAGGGCAATGAGCAGCGGATGGCCTGTGTGGCCGACGAGAAAGAAGCCCACGGCAATGCCCAGCAGAATGCTGTGGCTGATGGCATCGCTCATCATCGCCATCCGGCGCAGAATGAGAAAGACGCCGGGCAGGGCGCAGGCCGCGGCCACGATACTCGCCACCAGTTGAATTTCCAGTTGAGGACTCATTTTACCACCTCCGCCGGGTCAATCTCTGCAGAGAACGGATAGGAGGACGGACGGGTGGGCAGTTCATCCAGGCCGTGCCGCTCGAAACGATGCAACTCCCGCTGGGCCTCTTCTGCGCCCGCTGGCGTCAATCCCCAGAGATCGCCCCCGTGGCCGCGTGCCAGCCCGTCGCTTTCCAGCGCGGCCAGGGTGCGCCGCACATCAACGCCGGGGATGGCCGCCCGCACCGCGCCCAACTGGTGGGCGTGGGTGGCGTCGCCGTGGGAGAGGGCCAGCCCATAGAGCGCCTCCAATACGGCGCTGCGGCGCAACTGACGGTGGTTGCGCTGTTGGCGCAGCCACGCCCCCACCAATCCCCGGTTGGGGGCAAAGAGCAGAGAGATGCCGACCAGCAGACTGGCGCACAGCACCACCATCGGCCCAGTGGGCAGCCCCCGGCTCAGGCTGCTGATGAGCGCGCCGCTCATTCCGGCCAGCGCGCCGAAGAGCGCAGCCAACAGCACCATCCGGTCCAGCCGGTCGGTCCACTGGCGGGCCCCGGCGGCCGGGGCTACAATCATTGCGCTCATCAACACAACGCCCACCGTCTGCAGACCGACGACCACCGCCACGACGATCAGCGTCGTCAACAGCACATTGAGCAGGCCCACCGGGAAGCCGAGGGTGGCGGCAAAGTCCGGGTCGAAGCTGAGCAGCTTGAACTCCTTCCAGAAGAGACCTACCAGCAGCAGACCCGCGCCGCCCACGCCGGCCATGGCCCAGACATCGCGCATGACCAGCGCGGCGGCCCGGCCAAAGAGAAAGGTATCCAGACCGCTCTGGTTGGCGCTGCCCTGGCGCTGCACCCACGTCAGCAGCACCAGCCCCACGCCAAAGAAGACGGCCAGAACGATGCCCAGCACGCTGTCCTGTGGGATGCGGGTCTGATCCACCACCAGTTGCACCAGCAGCGCGCCCAGCCAGCCCGCAGCCAGCGCGCCCAGCATCAGCACCAGAGGCGCTTTGGAGCCGGTGAGGATGAAAGCGATGACGACGCCGGGCAGGGCCGCGTGGCTCATGGCGTCGCCCAGCAGACTCTGCTTGCGCAGGACAGCAAAGCTGCCCAGCAGCCCACTGACCAGCCCCAGAATCATCGCGCCGAGGGTGACGGTGCGCAGGGTGTAATCGGTGAAAATCAGGAGCAGAAAATCAAACAGACTGTCCATTTGTCCTCTCCTGAACCGGCAAGGGATTCGGTTCTTCGGCTTTCGCCAGCAGGAATTCCACATGGCCGCCGTAGGCCCGGCGCAGGTTGGCCGGGGTAAAGATTTCGGCCACAGGTCCGACGGCGATGACGCGTACGTTCAGCAGCAACACGTGGTCGAAGTATTCGGGCACGGTTTCCAGGTTGTGGTGGACGACGACGACCGTGCGCCCCGCGGCCCGCAGCTCGCGCAGGACGGTGATGATCGCCTTTTCGGTGGTGGCGTCCACCCCCTGGAAAGGCTCGTCCATCAGGTAAATCTGGGCGTCCTGCACCAGGGCGCGGGCCAGAAAAACCCGCTGCTGTTGCCCGCCAGAGAGCTGGCTGATCTGCCGCGCGGCGTACTCCTGCATTCCGACTTTTGTCAACGCCTCCAGCGCCAGCCGCCGCTCGGTGGGGCCGGGGCGCTTCAGCCAGCCCAGATGGCCGTAACGCCCCATCATCACCACATCCAGCCCGTTGGTGGGGAAGTCCCAGTCCACGCTGCCCCGTTGGGGGAGATAGGCCACCAGCGAGCGCTGTTCGCTGTAGGGCCGGTCATAGATGCGCACCTGGCCTGCAGCCGGCTGGATCAGGTCGAGAATCGTTTTAATGAGGGTACTTTTGCCCGCGCCGTTCGGCCCGACAATCGCCATCAGCGTGCCATCGGGCACGTCCAGGTCCACATCCCAGAGGACAGGCTCCTCCCGGTAGGCGACGGTCAGGTCTTCGATGTGAATGGGCAGGGAGCCATTGGCTTGCTTTTTCATCGTTCACTCCCCCCATAGTGCGCTGGTAATCGTTTCCACATTGTGGCGGATCATCCCGATGTACGTGCCTTCGGGCGTCCCCTCCTCGCCCATCGCGTCGGAAAAGAGGGAGCCGCCGATGCGGATTTCGTGGCCTCTGGCTTTGGCCCCCTCCACAATCGCCTCCACTACGTCCGGCGGCACACTGGTCTCCACAAAAATGGCGGGGATGTTGCGTTGCACCACAATGTCAATCGTGCGGCGGATGTCCTCCACACCGGCTTCCGATTCGGTGCTGATGCCCTGGGGCGCAAAGACCTCGAAGTCGTAGCCTTTGGCGAAGTAGTGGAAGGCGTCGTGGGCGGTGACCAGCACCCGCCGTTCCTCCGGTATGGTCGCCACCTGCTGCTGCACCCACGCCTCCAACTCCTGCAACTGGGCCAGATAGACGGCGGCGTTGGTCCGGTAGTCGGCCGCGTGCGCCGGATCAAAGGCGATCAGTTCGTCGCGGATTTTGCCCGCCACCACCATCCAGTTTTTTACGTCCATCCAAATGTGGGGGTCGAAGTGTTCGGCGTATTGGGGACTGGCCAGCCGGTCGGCCACGGACAGCGCTTCGCCCACGGCAATCGCTGGCTTGGAATCGGCGATCTGCTTGAAGACATCTTCCATGCGCGCCTCCAGAAAGAAACCGTTGTAAAAGATAATCTGGGCGTTGAGCAGTCTGCTCACGTCGCTTTCCGTAGCTTTGTAGACGTGAGGGTCCACGCCTGCGCCCATCAGACCGATCACCTGCACGCGCTCGCCGCCCACGTGGCGGACCACATCGGTGATCATTCCGACAGTCGTCACGACGCGGATTGGGCCGTCGCCGCTGCTGGCGACGGCGCTCTGTCCAGGCTGGTTACAGGCGGCCAGCAGAAGAAGAGCGGCCAGCAGCAGCAGGAGTGCTGGCCGTCGCCGCTGCTGGGGGGTGAGACTGGGCACTGGTGAATGGAGCATAGGGGTTCTCGCTTTCATTGGGCGATAAGGAGACTGGGAGATTATGAGATTGGGCAGCCGAGTGCCCCTCACTCCTTCTGCACCACCTGCAAATGTTCGGCCATTTCGTAGGCCAGCGCGCGGGGTGTGTTGTCTACCTCCACCAGCAGCGGCCCCTGAAAGGGCGCTCGTTCGCGCAGCACAATCGGCGTGTCGGGGTAGAGGCCCAGGCTGCCCAGATAGCAGAGCCGGTCCGGGTCTTGGGTCAGCACGCGGATCAACCTCAGGGGTTCGCCGATGGGCGCACTTGCCAGCAGAAAGCCAGGCGTTTTGTCGATGTGTCCCTCTTTGCTGGGGATGGGGTCGCCGTGGGGATCGACCGTTGGGTTGCCCAGCACAGCGGCCATCGCATCCTCCATCGCCTCACTGATGAAGTGCTCCAGTTTGTCCGCCTCCGCGTGGACCCGATCCCAGGGCATAGCCAGCGTCTCGTGGAGAAATAGTTCGATGAGGCGGTGATGGCGCAGGATTTCCAGCGCTACCTGGCGACCCAAAGGTGTCAGCTCCACGCCCCGGTAGGGTTCGTGGGTGACCAGATGCAGATCGGCCAGCTTCTTCACCATATTGGTGGCAGAGGCCGGGGCAAAGCCCATATGCTGGGCCAGGGCCGAGTTGCTCACCGGCTCGCCGTTGGATTCCAGTAGATAAATGGCTTTGAGGTAATCCTCGTGGGCCGGGGTTAGAGGGTTTTCGGTTGCGTGTACATAATTTTTAGTCATGGCTAAATTGTAACGCCAAGTGGGATGAGGTGTCAAATTGGGTAAAGTAAAAGGGGGTGGTCGCCAACCTTGTCCGGAAGGCTGTCTCCCAATCCGAATTGCATCCCATACCACGCCCCGCTTTGACATCGGCCCTTCCGGTTGCTATAATCCTCATTCAGACCCGATATAGTACATTTTTGTATGTGCCGTTTCTCAAATGGAGAAGCCCCTCCTCATTAAGGCTGTGTTCAATTCGCCTCCCGCACAAAACACCATCGACTGTGGGCAGATGTCCTCCAAATCTTACCGTGTGAGAAAGGAGTCGCAACGACGAGACGACAAACCACACAACGCCAGTTTCCTACGTAGTATCTGTGTCGAAGTATCCGTGTCGTATCCATTCAAACTGGACGAGTAAAGACCCAAGATTTGAGGGACATTTAGGGTATGTGTTGTCTGCGTGTCGATCTTTAGACCCACTGTCTTTTAGACCCACTAGCATAGACACATTCCCACGCAAACTGACCTTCGCAAGAATGGTCAGAACACGAAAGGAAGCGTATTTTGAGAAGCAAATTATCTCGCTTAATCAAGCTACTGAGTGTTGTTGGTCTGTTGGTAGCGACAGCCATATTGGTCTTCTCGCTGGCGGCCTCCGCCGAGTTGACCGACGGCACCGGCTCTACACCCAACGGTCAACCCGCTGTTTCCCACCGTTTTATCGTTGAATTGCAGTCCGCTCCATTGGCTCTCCAATACAAATCAATGATTGGTGCGCAGTCGGTGGATGGCAAACTGGACGCCAACTCCACCGTGGCCCAGCGCTACGTGGAGCAATTGCAGGCCGAACAGGCTGCTTTTGTGGCCCAAATGCAGGCGGCCCTGCCCAACGCCAAAGTCAGCACATATATCGACGAGAACGGCCTCTCCAAGCAACAAGCCTATCAGGTGGTGCTGAATGCTGTCGTTGTCGATGCTGGTTTTGATGCGGGCATTCCTGAGCTGAAGAAATTGAGCACCCTGCCCGGCGTCAAGGCTGTCTATCGGGATTATATGTACCACACCGACCTCTACACCAGCACCCACCTGATCAATGCGCCGGTGGCCTGGGGTATGCTGGGTGGACAGGCGATGGCCGGTAAGGGCGTCAAAGTTGCCTCGATGGACGGCGGCGTTCACAAGGACGCGCCGATGTTCAACGGCACGGGCTGGAGCTACCCAATCGGATACCCCGACAACGGCCTGGGCCTGACGAGCAACAACAACGGCAAAATCATCGCCAGCCGGGCTTACTTCCGCTGGTGGGATCCCCCAGCAGCCGGTGACGAAAATCCCTGGCCGGGTGTCAACGGCACGCCTCACGGCGTCCACACAGCCAGCACCGCAGCCGGTAATCTGGTGACGGATGCTCTCTATGCAGGCACAACCCTGCCGCCCATGAGCGGTGTGGCCCCCGGTGCGTGGCTGATGAGCTACCGGGTCTTCTATGCCAGTGTTATGGGTGACGGCTCCTTCCACACCGCCGAGGGTGTCTCTGCCCTGGAAGATCTGGTCAAAGATGGCGCGGATGTGGTCAACAACTCCTGGGGTGGTGGGCCTGGTGGCACAGGCGCTCCCTTCGATGCCATCGATCAGGCGCTGGTCAATGCTTCGGCAGCAGGCGTCTTTGTCAGTATGTCCAATGGCAACTCTGGCCCGAATCTGGGCACGGGCGATCACCCGTCGCCTGAGTATATCAATGTGGCGGCCAGCACCACCAGCGGCACCTATGCGACTGGGCGGGTCTATATGTCTGCGCCCCAGCCGGTGAGTTCAACGACTGAATACGCATCTATCTTTGCCAGCTTTGGTGGCGACGTTCCGCTGGCACAGTTGCTTGTGAAAGATTATGTGGCAGCAGCCGTCATTTCGCCCACCAACGAGACTGGCTGTAACCCCTTTGGTGCGAACGCTTTCAACGGCAAGACGGCTCTGATTAGTCGCGGTGGCTGTGAGTTTGGCGTGAAAGCCCTGAATGGAGAGAATGCCGGTGCCAGCTTTGTGATCGTTCACAACAGTGCAGCCGGCGGCAACAGCCCGATGGGTATGTCCGGCGGCGCGGTCGGTAATCAGGTGACGATTCCCGTTATCGCGATTGGTTATTCGGCTGGCCTGGAACTGACAGCCTTCAACGCTGCTTACCCGACCGACTCCCAAATTACTATCAACACCACCGGCTACCAATCCGGCAACACGCCTGACTTGGTTGCCAGCTTCAGCAGCCGGGGTCCTTCTGCCCGCAATAGCTTGAAACCAGACATTGCCGCTCCTGGCGTCAATATTATGGCCCAGGGCTACGCAGTGGGCGCGACAGGCGAAGCCCGTCATCTGGGCTATGGTCAGGCCAGCGGCACGTCCATGGCCTCGCCCCATGTGGCTGGCTCCGCGGCTCTGCTGCGCCAGATGTACCCGACTTGGTCCAACGACGCCATCAAGTCAGCGTTGATGTCCACCTCCAAGTATATGTGGATATACAACTTCGACGGCAGCCCGGCCCAGCCCACGGATATGGGTGCTGGGCGTCTGGATGTGGGTGCGGCCATGGATCCGGGTGTGATCCTCAACCCGCCCGCGGCCGACTTCGGTCTGATCTACACGGGCACAGCCAAGCTGGGCCGTGAGATCGAAGTAACCAATGTCACTACCCACAGCGAGACATACAATATCTCGACCCTCTACACGGGTGATGGCTTCTCGCCAACCACATCCCTGGCCGGTGTGACTGTTTCACCTTCGTCCCTCACCCTGAATCCGGGTGAGAAGAAGATGGTAACAGTCAGCTTCGACCCGGCGCTGGGCATGGGTATGGGCATCAATCAGGGCTTCATTGTGATGGAAGGTACGGATCACAACGCCCATCTGCCCGTCTTTGCACGTGTCTCTGAAGCAATGGGCCAGGCCGATGTGCTGCTGATCGACAACGACGCCAGTTCGTCCCTGGGCCTCCCAGACTATGCAAACTACTATATGTCAGCAGTCGAGAATCTGGAACTCACCTACGGCTACTTCGACGCCGATGCATTGGCTGGAGCGGTCGGTAGCTTTGTTCCCGACCTGACTACGCTGATGGCCTACAAGTCTGTAATCATCTTTACGGGTGACAACTTCTTCCCGAACGGCAGCTTCACAGTTCCCACACCGCTGACCGGTGGCGACATGGAGCGGCTGAACGAATACGCCCAGGCTGGTGGCAAGGTGATCGTCATGGGCCAGGATGCGACTGGCGTAATGGCCGATTCCTTCTTCCAACAAGCGACTCTGGGCGCTACGTTCCTCCAGGATTCTGTATCAGGAGGTAACTTACCAACCTTGCCTGTCGAAGGACGCGGCGATGCGCCGCCCAAGTTCTTCAATCTTTATCTGGACCTGACCGACGTCAATCATGCGGTGGGTTCGGTAGAGTTGAGCGGTGAGAACGAAACAACCCCGATCACAGACAGTGTGGCGTCGGGTACGGCTGATGTCGCCTACGACAACTTCACAGGGCAGCTAAATTACGACATCAGCATTGATGTAACAGCCCCGTTGACTCTGACCAATTCCCATATCCACAGCGGTACAGTGGGTGTCAGTGGTGATATAATCTATGCAACCTGGCCCTTCACCCAGTCACAGGTGGTGACCGATACCATTTCATGGAGTGGGTCAGTAACGCTGACGCCTGAGCAGAATGCCCAACGGGAAGCCGGTGGCATGTATTTCAATGTCCATTCCTCTGCACATACTAGCGGCGAGCTACGAGGCCAGATGCCCAGCAAAGCAGTAGCGGGCGACGGCGCGGCAAACGCCTATTATGTCGACGAAATTCAGACCAACGGTTGGGGCTGGGATCCCAGCGCTGATCCGGCTGAGATTGCTCAATACTGGCCGTTGCTGCGCTATCCTGGAGGCAATCTCTTGGTGGAGGAAGGCACAGTTGCTATGGCCCACCGGGATCAACCGACCCTGGAACGGCCCGGCATTTCAACCAAAGCCCGAACGGTCTTCACAGCCTTTGGTCTCGAATCTGTGAACAATGGCGTAGGCTCGACCATCCGGGAAGACCTGCTCCAGACCTTCTGGAACTACCTGATGGACGAACCGACGGTTACCATTAGTCATACAGCGGACATTGCAACCTCCCAGATCGCGGTCTTCCAGGTCAATTTCGACTCCAACGTGCCCAGTGCTGGATTCTGGAACGCGCGTTGGGATTGGGGCGATGGCTCTGCGTACACTGGCTGGGTCACGGCTATCGCCAGCCATCACTACGTCGTATGCGGTGAATATACCGTACGCGCCGAAGTGCGCGATGACTACGGCAACAGCACCATCGCCGAAAGCACTGTCAACGTCACGGCCTGCGAAAAGGCGGCAACCGGCACTGTGACAGCGGGCGAAGGCGGCCAATTGCGCTCGGACGATGGCACGTTCAACGTGAACTTCCCGGCAGGTGCTGTCAGCGGCGATACGACAATCAGCATTGCCCCGCAGACAGCACCGAGCGTTGCGATGACCGGCCTCTCCTTCGCGGGCAAGGCTATCTCCATCAACGCAACGGATGCAAACGGCAATCCTGTCACATCCTTCGCCCAGCCCTTCACACTGGTTGTGAAGTACAACGACAGCGACTGGCAGAATGCGGGTATCACCGACGAAGCCAACCTGAACGTCTACTTCTACAAGGACGGCATGTGGTCGCCGCTCTTCCCGTGCAATGGCTGCACCCAGGATATGGACAAGAATGAGTTCACGCTGACCCTCGACCACCTGACCGAATTCGCGGTGGCCGGGCCAAAGGTGCGGATCATTCTGCCCAATATCTTCCGCTAATCCTGCGGTTCAATCAGCCGGGAAGTCGCTATGGTTTCCGGCTGATTGAGTGGATAAAAAAGAAGAGCGGGGCCGTCAACGCGGCTCCGCTCTTTTTCTATTGGCCCGGCTGCATTACAAAGAGAGGGCTGTTTCTCCATCTGCCCAGCCATAGAGTAAGCTACCTACACTCGATAGGAATGCAGTTGTTGCATAGCGAAGTCAAATGGATTGGGGAACAAAATGGCGAAAGTTTTTACAGGGAGGATATCCCGACTGCTGGGGGCGTGGGGAATTGCACTTCTCCTTCTCCTTCTCCTTCTCCTTCTCGGTGTCGGCTGGGCAGCGGCAGCCCGCCCGATTCAAGAGAGTCCCCCCAAGGACGCCCCTGAACCCGTCGGCGTCCGTACCGGCGTCCGCATCGGCGTCCTTGTTCAACTGGCCGACGACCCAACCGCAAAGGTCTATGCGGAAGCACTGGCTCGCCGGGCCAGCGCCGCCCAGGCCACAATCCAGGCGCAATCGCAACTTCGACGCATTGAAGAGGCCCAACGCGCGCTCCTGGCCTCCCCAACTCTCGACAAAGCTCTCAACAACCCTCTGAACAAAGCCCAGATCGTCTTTCGCACCCAACGGGTCTACAACGGCATTGGCCTCTACGTGGACCCGGCGCTGATTCCCCAGCTTGCCGCGCTGCCCGGTGTGGTGGCGGTCCACCCCCTGCCCGTCCACACAATTGAGACCGCGCAGGTCGTCCCCTTTCTGGGCGCGCCCGCGCTCTGGGATCAGGTCTATCCCGGCGGTCTGAACGGGGAAACGGTCTCAATCGGCATCATCGACACGGGCATCGACTACCTGCACCGGGACTTTGGCGGGCCGGGCGCAGGCAATAGCGACAACGACCCGACGATCATCACCGATACACTGGCGGGTATCACCTTTCCCACAGCCCGGATTGTGGGCGGCTACGATTTTGCCGGCGACAGCTACAGCGCCCTGCCCGGCGGCGATCCCATTCCCCAGCCAGACCCGGACCCGATGGACTGTTGGGGACACGGAACCCACGTGGCTGGGATTGCCGGCGGCAGCGGGCTGCTGCGGGAAAACAACAAAACGTATACAGACGTCTACACGAAAGGACTTTCCTTTTCCCAATTTTCGATTGGGCCGGGCGTTGCGCCCAGGGCCGAACTCTATGCGCTCAAAGTCTTTGGCTGCACGGGCGCGTCAAATTTGGTTCCGGCCGCGTTGGAGTGGTCGGTGGACCCCAACCGCGACGGCGATTTCTCCGACCATTTGGATGTGATCAATCTATCGGTTGGCTCCTCCTATGGCTCCTACAACGACCCCAGTTCCGTCGCCGCGGACAACGCCTCCCTGGCCGGTGTGATTGTGGTGGCCGCCGGGGGCAACAGCGGCGACAATTACTATATCGTCAATTCGCCGGGCGTGACAGACCGGGCCATCAGCGTTGCAGCCTCATCGACTTCGGGATTAGCTTCTGGGCTGGCCGCGGCGGGCGCAGGCGGCGAACCGAACGCGGCCATCGACACCATCGCCTCCTTTTCGGCGCGCGGCCCCCGGCGCGGAGACTCTGCCCTGAAGCCGGAGATTGCCGCGCCGGGTCTCTCCATCCGCTCGGCCGCGCTGGGCACGGGGCTGGGCGCGGCCACCTACAGTGGGACATCCATGGCGACGCCCTTTGTGGCCGGGGCCGCGGCCCTGCTGCGTCAACTCCACCCCAGCTGGACGGTGGAGGAGATCAAAGCGCTGCTGCTCAACACAGCCCGCTACAACGTCACTGTCAGCAATCAACAGCCCCCCTCTCTCTATGGGATGGGGCGTGTGGGCGCGGGGCGGATGGATATTGCGACCGCGGCCAAGGCCGAAGTCATCGCCTACAATGCCAGCAATCCAGGCCAAGTGGCCCTCTCTTTTGGCGCGCTCTCCGTCCAGGGCGATTTCCAGGCGCTGAAAAATGTCCGCCTGATCAACAAAAGCCCAACCACCCAAAGTGTCTATCTGGCCTACGTGCCGGTCGTAGACAATCCCGGCGCGCAGATTAGCATTCTGGGCGGCCCCACATTTCGCCTGCTGCCCTACAATTCGCTCAGTGTAGCGGTTCATCTGGCCGCGCAGGCCGATCAATTGGCTTATGTGGGCGATCCCACCGTAGCGGCCAGAGGGCAGTTTCCCCGCCACCGGCTGAGCGAAGAGAGCGGCTTTCTCTACGTTTGGCCCCGCCAGACACACATACAGGCTTGGATTTCCGGCGCAAATCTGCTGCCCCCTATTGCCAATGGCATCACAGGAGTGCTGGATGGGATGCTCACCCCAGAGAGCGGACGCCTGGACTATACGTTGACGCTGACCGCCAGCGTGCCGGTTACTATCACCAGCGCTGGGCTGCATTGGGGACAATCTTATGCGAACGGCCCCCAATTCTCTCCACTGGCAAGCGCCACCCTCAGCGGTCTTCCGCCGCTGACAACAACGGGCGCAATCACGCTGACCGGCGACTCGTTAGCGCTGCTGGCCGCGGGTGGCCTCTATTTGCAGGTGGGAGGAGCGGATTATCCCAACGGCGCTGGCCGCGGCCAGTTGGAAACCGTGGAAGCTGTGATACGTCTGCCCGTCTATGCCGCGCCCCGGCCCGCTTCGTCCATGCGTTCGACGAAAGCCATTCTCGACTTCGGCACAGTTGTCAGCGGCGTGCAGACGGTTCAACTGCTGGGGCAGGGGCTGCTCTCGGCCCCCACCGTCCAGCAGGCCGCCTTCCCGACGGATACGGTCAGCGTTGTGGCCGGGCTGGAGCTGCAATACAGCAGCCCCAACGAGGAGAGCAGTACAGGTATGCTGGAAGCTGCCGACTTAAAATATGTGGCGGTCGGTTCGGACATCGGGGCAAGCGGAGGGTTGGCTAACAGCAAAATCCTCTTTGGTCTGGTGACCTACGGCGACTGGTCATCGCCCAATGAGGTGATCTTCCGGGTGCATATCGATGTGAATCAGGACGGGGAGACGGACTTTATTCTGCGCTCGGGGAATGCAACGGAGTTTAATTCATCGGCGAGCAAAGATGAGTTCTTTTCTATTCTGGAGGATGCGCACACGGGGACGAAAAAGTTGGCCCATTTCCGCAATCTGGTCTCCAGCGCCGAACTGAACACGGCTGTCTTCAACAATAGCGTTGTACTACTGGCAGTCAACGCGCAAGACATCGGGTTGACGTCTGCTCATTCGTCGTTTCGTTATACCGTCACAACCCACAGCGTTGATACGGATGATCCAGAAGAGGTGATCGACCGCACAGGACCGTTGGTATACGACGTGCTGGTGCCGGGCATCCGCTTGCAGAGCGGGTTGGCTGATCTGCCCCTCTATTACGACTTGCCGGGCACAACCATCGCGGTCGAAGCCGACCGGGATGCACTGGCGGCCAATCAGAGCCGAGGGCTTCTGCTGCTTCATCTGCACAACGCGGGGAACGAACGAACCGAGGAGGTAGAGCTTCGTTTTGGGTCCAGTCAATACTTGCAATACTTACCCCAGATTTCCAATGGGGTAGAGGAGTAGGAGTAGGAGCAGGAGTAGGAGATTGGGTCAATCCCTACTCCCCAATCTCCTCTTCCCTCTTTACGCGCTGTAGAGGATACGCCCGCAGGCTGTACAGAGGACCAGATCCTCGCTGCGTTTGACACTGCCGACCACGCCCACGGGGAGCTGCATGTGGCACGCGCCGCAGGAATCTTCTTCCAATTTGGCAACGGCAATCCCGTTTTTGCGTCCCCGCAGATACTCGTACTGTTCCAGGAATTTGCTGTCGATGGTTTTCACAGCTTGCTCGCGCACATTCTTAAGGTAGACATATTCCTTCTTGCGCCGCTGTAGCTCGTCTTCGATGGCCTGTTGCTTTTCCTTCCACTCGGTCTCCTGGGTTGCCAGGGCCTCAGCCTGGAGAGCAAATTTCTGGCCCAACTCATCGGCCTTGACCATCGCCTCCACACTGCGGTCATCCAGCGTGCTCTTGTGATGACGCATAGATTCCACATTGGACGAGAGCGCCTCCAACTCTTTGGGGCTGCGCACCTGCCCCCCCATCAACATCTCCTCGGACTCTTTGATATGCACGGCCAGACTATTCGCTTCCAATTCAGCGTCGCGCTGCTCCTTGCGGGTCTCGTTCAGCAATGCCTCGGCAGCCTGAACCTGTTCACGGGTCTGAACGAGCTTGGGAGAGCCGCCAGAGAATTTCTGCAATTGGAGAATGCGCTGCCGAATCTTTTCCCAGGCTGTATCGATTTCCTGCATACGGTATAACTCAGCGATTGGATTCACGGAAGCTCCTGAGAATGGGTACTGGATTATGCAATAATTTGGATATTGCATAGAATTCTATCAAAAGTATAACATTGAGGGGGAAGGTGTCGCAACCGGTACACGCTCTGTAGCGCTGTGGGAAAGCATTCAGCAGCACATCTTTCAAACTTGGCGGGTTCTTTGAAGCTCGTCAGGTTTCACACAAAACGCGGACACATCCGCGCTGTAGAGTGGTATACCGTCCGCCAAAACACGTACACTTCCCGCACAGAGTAGTACCAGAGTACTTTTTTGTCTACAAATACGCATATTGGCTTGGAGTACTACATTGAAGGCTATGAAAGAGAGTGTTATACTCTACACAGCCGCAAAGAAGGCGAAACGCCGACAGATCGACCAGCGCTTCCCATAGAAGTAGAATGCGGTAGCTACGTCAAATGTCGTAAATAAATGTCGTAGGTTTGTGGTGCGTACGCGATATTCTTCCTAAGTACGAGAGGCTACTATGATGCATGTTGAAAAATATCGAAATGGGGACGGGGTGACTAACGTCGTTCGCATTATGATTGTAGAGGATCACCCTCTTTTTGGTCAGGGTCTGCGGCGTGTCCTGGAAGGTGAAAAGGATTTCCGTGTGATTGGCGAAGTGGATGACGGTGCGCATGCGGTCGAGCAGGCGCTGGAACTCCAACCCGATGTCATTCTGATGGACATTAACCTGCCCAACAAGAATGGCTTGCAGGCGACCCGGGAGATCAAGAGCAACCCACAGGGCAGCGCCATCGGTGTGATTATCCTGACGGCCTATCACGATGACGAGCAGCTATTCCACGCCCTGCGCGCCGGTGCAGCTGCCTATTACCCAAAGGACGTGCTGCCTAGCGAGTTGATCCCGGCTGTGCGGGCTGTGGCCCAGAACAATTACGTCATCGGCGAAGAAATCATGAACCGGCCTCAGGTGGCCCGCTGGATGATTCGCCAGTTTGAAGACTTGGCTATCTTTGGGGAATCACCGGACGAGATGTTTGTGCCCCTCAGCCCACGGGAGATGGAAATCCTCCATTACATCACCCGGGGTGCCAGCAACAAAGAGATCGCCCACGATCTGGGCATCAGCCGCCAGACCGTCAAGAACCACATGAGCAGCATTCTGCGCAAGCTGGCCGTGAACGATCGCACCCAGGCCGCGGTGTTGGCACTGCGGCGCGGTTGGGTGCGCCTGGAAGACACAGCTGCCATCCAATACTAACGCTCCTGATTCTCGACAGGCTTTTGTCTGTTTGTATACTCCTCCTCCTCCTTTCTGGAAACAGAAAAAAGCAGGGATCGCACAAGTTGCGATCCCTGCTTTTTTCTGTTTCAATAGAAACATACTTTTCCAGAGGAGCAGCCCGATGTCCATGTCACGTATGCCGTCCAACCGGGGCGGGCAAAGTTTTCTCGAATATGCGCTGATGATCGTCCTGGTGGCGATTGTAGTGCTGGCAATTTTGTTGATTGTTGGCGACGATCTGCGCACCTTTGTCAATGACCTCTTTATGCGCTGGTTCCCCACCCAGGCCGAGGCCCTTATGTGGAGGATAATGGGGTGAACAGAGCGGTTCGCCTGGGCAATTCCCTCATCAATCTTTTCTTCCCGCCCCGCTGCGTTGGCTGCGCCAGGGCGGGTTTTGATTTCTGTCCCCACTGCGCCCAGGCCGTTCTCCCCGTTGCCGATCCCGTCTGCGCCCATTGCGGACGCCCCCAGCCCCACCCCACAGGCCTATGCCGAAGTTGCCGTTCAGGCGAACAGGACGCCATTTCTCTGGTGCGGATTGCCACCCTCTACCGAGAGCCGCTGCGTTCTGCCATCCACGCGTTAAAATATAGCGGGCAGCCGGAACTGGCCGAACCGCTGGCACGTTACTGTATTGCCGTGGCCCAACAGCCGCCCTGGACGGAGATTTTGCCTCAGATCGATGGGGTTATCCCTGTCCCTCTCCACGCCCAGCGGATGGCCGAACGGGGCTACAACCAGTCCGCGTTGTTGGCGGCGGCCTTTGCCAGAGAGATGGGTTTGCCAATGACGGAAAACTGGCTGCGCCGTGCCCGCCAAACCCAATCCCAGGTGGGCCTCTCTGCTGTGGAGCGTCAGCAAAATGTGGCCGACGCCTTCCACGCCGATTCTGCGGTGGCGGGCAAGCGGCTGTTGCTGATGGATGACGTCTTCACCACCGGCGCAACGCTGACGGCTTGTGCCCAAGCGCTCCGTCTGGCCGGGGCCGCGGCAGTCTATGGGCTGGTTCTCTCTGCACCTGCACCCTCTGTGGATGACTCGTCTCTGAATGGCCCATTTGGAGATGCGTAATCTGCCGGGCCACCTGTCTGGGCCACACCCCGTACTTCCGGACTGGTTGACAAGCCCACCCATTAGGAATATAATAAGGACAACCCCGCACCCAAGGAGGTGTACACTTAAGCTGAACCCCATTCCT
>Ga0335396_10003252_pt1 | contig 18961 bp, 14 predicted proteins | sample FRY02_FD_205743 | JGI IMG/M metagenome (GOLD analysis project Ga0335396, IMG submission 205743) | Freshwater microbial communities from Lake Fryxell liftoff mats and glacier meltwater in Antarctica - FRY-02 (spades assembly) (version 2) | ecosystem: Environmental > Aquatic > Freshwater > Ice >... | reverse complement strand
AAAAAATTCTCCCGCTTGTCTACGCCCTTGCAGCCTTAGCCTGGCCCACCACTTCATCGATCTGGTCCAGATGGCCGGCGTCGTGGGAGAGGCCGCGCAGGAAGCGCCCGACGGCGTTGAGTGCGGGTGCGCTGGGGTTCTGTTGAACGGTCAAGTCCAGATAAGGACTATCCGGCCAGACATCGAGCATCGCCAAGCGCATCCGGCGGCTCTCTTCCAGCCGGTGGCGAACCTGGGCCAACGTCGTCACGCCCTCCCAGAGAATTTCGCTGCGACTGCGCCCGTGGGGTTCGATGCCACGGGCCATCTCCGCTGCGATAAATGCGCCCTCCTCCGAAGAAGCTGTCACGTGAACAATCAGATGGCCGAGGGTCCAGGCAATGTTGCGCTCGGCATCGTCCGCGGCGTAGGGGTCGTCCGCGCCCGGATCGTTGGGTGTAAAGACGACATCTGCATCGGTACAACCGGCCACTTGGGCCAGTTGGTGATCCACCATTTCATGGGTCCGGGCGCGCAGATCAGCGATAGTCAGACCGGCGGCCAAATCGGCTATCGTCTTTTCGCCCCGGCGTACAGCGGCAAAATCAAGCATTGGAAACTCCTGTGGGGGATTGGGTTGTGATGAACTAAAACGGTAAAGGAGATTGTACCGCAAAATAGTGATCCGCGCTAATAATCTGAATTCCGTGGTAACTGCTCAGCCGACGTTCGGATACTACCACTGAAAACACAAAAAACACTGAATACACGGAAGTTCTTCTCCTTTTTCAGTCTGTTCTCTGTTTTCAGTGGTCAATACGCCCCCAATGCCTGAGCAGTCACGATATTATCGAAAATCGCACGCTTCAATCCAAAAAGATTGTCCTGCCAGTCCATCTTGTTTCAAGAGCTTCAACCAGCGTGCCACGCGAACTTGATTGACCGGGAAATACTGGCTGGGAAATACGACGCGGAGGTCAACAGCGAACTGAGCGAGAGGAAGCGGCGGCGAGGCTATCAGAGATCGTATGCAGAAACGCTGGTGAAGGCGTAAGAGGGCGATCTGAAGGGCCAAAATTCATCAAAGAAACGTTTCAAAACTGAAGAGAAAAATCAAAAATCGCCCGACAGCACCACCGAATCCACATACAAAAATGCCCGCTTGTCCCGATCCGTCTCTGCAAAGAAGACGGTGTTGAGCAGCGCATACCCCCCTCTCCCGATTACAACCCCAACGCCTCTTTGATATGCGCCAGGTGCATCACCTCGTGACCGGCGATAGTCTCGTAATACTCCTCCACAGTAATCACGCCCCGGGAAGGATGCTGTCCAGTACGCGTCCAATCGTCCTCAGCCAGCCCAGCCAGCCCCTGCAACGTGCGGGCACGTGTGGCTTCCAGACCGGCCAACAGTTCTGCCGATGAGGGATTGCCCACCCGCTGCTTGACGCCCGCATTCCAGCGGGTCAGGTCAAAGCCAGCGGGCAGCGTCTCTTCGCCCTTGCGAATTTTGTGAACGTGGATGCTCATCCCCCGCTCGCTGTCGATAAGATGGCCGACAATTGTGCTGACCGTCCACGCATCCCCTTCGCCAAAAACGACCGTCTCCCACTGATCAGGCAACAGCCCGTTCAGCGTCTCCAACAGCGCGGCGCGGGCATCGGCCAGGGCGTTGTTCCATTTTTCAGCGTTGTTCCATTTTTCAGTGCGGTTCATTCTTCCTCCGAGGGGAAAGTATTGCATAACAAAACTGAATCGCCGGTATACGACCAGCGCTGGTTGAGTAGGCGGGTACTGTTTCCCGCCGTATCGAAACCAAAGCGGGTAGACGGATTTGTCTCATCACCCGTTCGTTTAATTTCGATACGCCTCGAAGGCTTGGCTACTCAATCAGCACTCACTGGTCCGATCTGCACGCAACGTTTGTGGCTCTGCCGCCTTATTCTGTACGGAAAAAATTCGACGTCAAGAGCGTTAGTTGCACTTTTCTCTGCGCCTCTGCGTCTCTGCGTCTCTGCGTCTCTGCGGGAGACTTTTTGTGGCTTCGCCCCCCATGCACTACGCGCTACACACCACACAATTAACTCTGCGAAACGGCCAACGCCTGTTCCAAATCTTCTTTGATGTCGTCGATGTGCTCGATACCGACGCACAAGCGAATCATATCCGATGTAACACCGGCGGTTGCCAATTCGGCTTCAGTAAGCTGGCGGTGGGTAGTGGACGCCGGGTGCGCGGCCAGGGATTTAGCATCGCCAATGTTGACCAGCCGCTTGAAGAGTTTGAGCGAATCGTAGAACTTCACGCCCGCGTCAAAACCACCCTTCACGCCGAAGGTGAGCAGCGCCGACGGGCGGCCTTTTGTGTACTTCTGGGCCAGTTCGTAGTAGGGCGAATCGGGCAGACCGGCAAAGCTGACCCACTCCACAGACGGATGGTTTTGCAGATAGTTGGCGACGGCCAGCGCGTTGTCGCAATGGCGTTCCATGCGCAGGGGGAGAGTTTCCAGTCCCTGCAGAATCAGGAAAGCATTGAAGGGGCTGATGGCCGAGCCGGTGTTGCGCAGGGGCACTGTGCGGGCACGCCCGATAAAGGCTGCCGGCCCCAGGGCGTCGGTGTAGACAACGCCGTGATAGGACGGCTCTGGCGTGCTGAGCATCGGGAAGCGGGCTTTGTTCTCGGCCCAGGGGAATTGGCCGCTGTCCACAATAGCGCCGCCCAGCGATGTGCCGTGGCCGCCGATATATTTGGTCAGGGAATGGACGACGATATCGCAGCCGTATTCAATGGGTTTGATCAGCACAGGCGTGGCGACGGTATTGTCCACAATGACCGGCACGCCGTGCTTGTGGGCCATTGTGGCGATGGCTTCCAAATCCACAATATTGCCTGCCGGGTTGCCGATGCTTTCGCAGAAGACAGCCGCGGTCTTGTCGTCGATCAGCTTTTCCAGCGCTTCCGGGCTATCATTTTCGGCAAAGCGCACTTCGATCCCCTGCTTGGGCAGCATATGGGCAAAGAGCGTGTAGCTGCCGCCGTAGAGTTGGGGGACGGAGACGATATTGCTGCCCATCTCGGCAATAGTGAGGATGGCGTAGTTGATGGCCGCGCTGCCCGCACTGACGACCAGCGCGGCGATGCCCCCTTCCAGCGCCGCGATGCGTTCTTCCAGCACAGCCTGGGTGGGGTTCATAATGCGGGTGTAGATGTTGCCGGGCACGGCCAGATTGAACAAATCCGCCCCGTGCTGGGCGTTGTCGAACTCGTAGGCTATCGTCTGGTAGATAGGCACAGCCACGGCTTTGGTCGTCGCCTCGGACTCGTAGCCCGTGTGAATCACAATTGTTTCGTCGCGCATGGGTTTCTCTCCTGTGGGGTGGGGATTGGGGGTGGGGATTGGATATTGGGAATTGGGTATTGGGTATTGAGTAATCTATAGATTTTCGTAGGTGCGGTTTCTAACCGCACAATCAGGGGATGTCCAGCCATGTGCGGCTACAAGCCGCGCCTACTTCCCCGCGTGCAGGCCCAGCGGGTCATTCGGATCGACGCCCTCGTTGAACAGCTTGCGCCGGTCCAAATCGGCCACCCGGTAGACCAGCCCCAGCCAATTGTTGAAGATGGCCCTGGCTGTGTCGCCCCACGTATTGTCCAGTTCGGGCAGAATCGCGCTCTCGGGGAAAGGTGGCGGCACACTGCCCCGCCGTTTAGCAACCTGTACCATCTCCCGGTAGGCATCGGCCACCGCTGCCACCTGGGGGGAGAAATAATTATCCGGGGCCAGGGGATAGTCCTCCCGCTCGTCGTGATAGTAGCGGTGGACCTCCCGCTTGTACTCTTTGAGCAGGCTATTGATGTCGTATTCCGGGTGGCCCTGAAAATAGATGACCCGAAATTGATCCGCACTGACCGCCATATGCACACCGGCTTCCTCGCTCTCCACCAGAATCGACAGCCCCGCCGCGATAAACTGCTCCCGGCTGATTTCGTTGAAGCGGGAGTGGGGCACATCGAAACGGGTGTTGATGTCGCTGAGCAGCGGGTGAAAGGGATGCAGCACCCGGTGGTTGAAGACGCCCCAGCGTTTGAAGCCGAGAGGCTGGCGCTCGACGCCGTGGAACTGTTGCAGCAGGGCGTGGGTGGCCAGACAGGAGCAGAGCACCGACGGCACATTCTCCGATGCCCAGGCCATCACTTCGGAAAGGGGCTGCCAAAAGGGTTCCTTTTCCAGAGCCGGGTTGCTCACATTAGCCCCGGTGATGATCAGCGCGTCCAGCCCCTTCTCCTGCGCGTTCTGAAAAGTGCTGTAATAGCGGTCAATGTACGCCTGGCTCTCTGCGCTGCGCAGCAGGCCAGGGACAGAAAAGGGGTGGACAAAAAACTGGGCAATCTGGTTGGAACTGCCCACCAGCCGCATAAACTGCTGTTCGGTCACTTGCAGCGCGGCGTCGGGCATCATATTCAGCAGGCCGATGTGCAGCTCGCGGATGTCCTGCTTCAGCGCGTGTTCCAGGGGAATCACTTCCTGGCCGCGTTCGCGCAGGCGGTCAAAAGTGGGGAGTGCAGAATGGGCGACAATAGGCATTGAATAAATTGTCCCAATGTATGGAAATAGCAAAGGCAGCATCCGCGCCGCGCCTCGTCATTGGGGCGTGGGTGCTGCCATTCACGTCTATGGGTCTCCTCCGACAGGCAGCCAACGTAGCCAATGGGAAGGAAGTTCCACGCAGCCAGTCAGTCAAAATGTCGGGTTTTGTGTTTGCCAATTATAGCACGCACAAGGGAGAGAACAAATGTCGCGCAAAGCTATACTTCCGGCCCCAGCCGCCGGGTCGTAATCGGATGATGTACCCGGACATTTGGCTCGACGTAGCGCCCCACATTCATCACCCGGTCAATCTGCACGGGAACCAGTGCGCCGGGAATCACGTACTCACCGCTTTCCCGGAAGGCCCTCCCCGTCCATTGCTCCCACTCATCAGCACGCCCCTCGACAACCATCGAAAAAATAGAGCTGATGCTCGGCGAACCACTCCGCCAGATAGTCCCAATTCTCCTTTGCGTAGAGGTCGTGGAAGATAAATTCCGGCCAAAGCTGCTGTTTGCGCGGCCAAAAACGATCATCCATCCCTGGCTCTTCGGCCAGCGTGACAACTCTCAATGGCCCAGATTCTGTACTCATTTGCCACCCTTCTCTTTTTTACTATTGACACCCGCAGACGGATGCTGTAATTCTACCCGGTACAACCATTTATTTCCACTTGCGTTCTCGCCGTTTCTTTTCTATCCTATGGGGATGGACAAGACGCAGCAGAACAGCGCCCTCCACAATTTTTTCCCATTCCATCACCGGAGATATTCCCCTAATGAAAATCACTGCCCTGGAAACCCTCTGCCTTTCGCGGATGCACGAACCCGAACGCCAGTGGATCACCTCCCGCTACCGCACCATCAAAGCCGACTGTGCGATTGTCCTCGTCCATACGGACGCGGGCATCACCGGCATCGGCGAAGCGTCGGCCTATGGCTGGCTCACCAAAATTCGGGATTGGGTGGAGTGGCTCTCCCCCACCCTCGTCGGCAAAGACCCGCTTGACCCGGCCATCGCCCCCCGCCCCACCGGGCGCAACCGCTCCATCGACACCGCCATCGCCGGGATCGACTGCGCCCTGTGGGATTTGCGGGGCAAAGCCGCGGGCAAGCGGGTGAGCGAACTGCTCTCGCCCAACCCCGCGGATCGGGTGCGGCTCTACGCCTCCGGCGGCTGCCGCTACGACTGGCGCTACAACCCGGAGCAGCTGATCGAAGAGGCGCTGGGCTACATTGAGCAGGGCTACACGGCCATGAAATTCCGCATCGGCACGGAGTGGGCTTTCGACGGCGTGACCGTTGACCGCTTTCTCGGCCACTTGCGGGAGTTGGCCCAGGCGGTGGATGGGCGGATGGAGCTGGCCCTGGACGGCAATTGCCGTTTGACCGAAGAGGAGGCCCTGCCCATCGCGCTGGAAATCGAGCGTCTCGGCTTTGCCTGGTTCGAGGAACCCATCGACCGCAACAATATCGCTGGCAACGCGCGCCTCTGCGCCGCAGTCGAAATGCCCATCACCGGCGGCGAGGCGTTCTCCAGTCTGGACGAATTCCGCCCGTACATCGAAGCCAAAGCCTACGACATTCTCCAGCCGGACGCCGGTCTCTCCGGCATCAGCGAAACCGTGCGCATTGCGGAGATGGCCGCCCACTACGGCTTGCCCGTCTATCCCCACTCCTGGCACAACGGGCTGATGTGTATGGCCCACAGCCATCTGGTGGCGGCCATTCCCGATATCAAAATTGTCGAACTCTGCCAGCATCAGGGACCGCTCCAATGGGGCATTCTGGCCGAACGTCCGCAGGTGGTGGACGGCTATCTGATCCTGCCCAATCGCCCCGGCCTGGGCGTGGAACTGGCGGCAGATGTGGCCGAACGCTTCCCCCATGTGGAGGGCCATTACGGGATTACTGTGGAGAGATAGTCCTGAAATAATTTTGGGCAACCTTCCCGGAAGCGGCCACATCATTGAGGGAGTAGGAATCGGATGCTGGCTGCTTCCGGGAAGGTCAGAATTCGCTTCCTACGACCCAATCAGCGCCCCGATCCGGTCCTATTCGCATCCATCCCGATGGCCTGCTATACTGTCAGATGGTGGGTAGCCGGAACGTTGGGCAGCCGGAACGTTGGAAACCCGCAAATTCTGTACCCCGTCTTCTCTTTCAACGCAGAACGGACAGCCATGCCAGCGCGTACTTTTGTTGCCGTAGATGTGGAAACCACCGGACTCAGCCCCCAAAGAGACGCCATCATTGAGATCGGTGCGGTGCGTTTTTGCAACGGCGAGATTGTGGACACCTTTGAGACCTTCGTCGATCCAGGCCGCCCCATTCCCCTCTTCATCCAGCAACTGACAAACATCTCCGACCGGGACGTGGCGGGCCAGCCCACCATCGACCGCGTTGTGCCCGAACTCCTCGCCTTTGTGAACAATTCCGTTTACGGCTCTGTTTACGGTATAGTCGGCCACAATGTGGGCTTCGATCTGGGCTTTTTGGAAGCGTCCGGGATCAACTTCCACCGCCCCCGGCTGGACACCCACGAGATGGCGACGATTCTGCTGCCCAACCAGCCCAGCTACAATCTGGGCGAACTGTGCAGCGCGCTGGAGATCCAACTGGACGACGCACACCGGGCCAACGCAGACGCCGCGGCCACTGCCTATCTTTTCATGCGTCTGGCCGAGCGGCTGGAACAGCTTCCCCTGCAAATCCTGCAAATTCTTGTGCAGAGCAGCGAGGAGAGCGACTGGTCCCTGCGTTTTCTACTCGAAGATGCGTTGGCGGATCGGCTGGCCGGTGTGTGGACAGCGCCGCCCATGCACTGGATTCGCGAAAACACAGCCCCGACACCGCCGTCCATCCAGCCCGCGCCCGACAGCGCCACCGTCGAACGACTGCTCACACCCGCCACGCTGGACGCGGCTTTTGCCGACGACGGCCCCCTGGCCCAACGGTTGGACGGCCATTACGAACAGCGCCGGGGTCAGGTGGAGATGGCCCAACTCGTGCTGGACGCCTTCAGCGCAGGCCGCCACCGGATGATCGAAGCGGGCACAGGCACAGGCAAAAGTATGGCCTATCTGCTGCCCGCCGCGCTCTGGGCCGCGGGCCACAACCAGCGCGCGCTCATCGCCACCAACACAATCCCCCTCCAGGAGCAATTGCTGGACCAGGAGATTCCCCGGCTGACCGATCTGCTGGCCGATCTCAGCCCGGAGCTGCCGCCCTTGCGCGCCGCCCTGCTCAAAGGCCGGGGCAATTATCTCTGCACCCGTCGTCTGGAAGAGTGGCGGCGGGGTCGCCAGTTGTCCGGGGTGGAGCTACGCCTGCTGGCAAAGGTGCTGGCCTGGCTGCCCACCACCCACACGGGCGATGTCTCTGAGCTTTCCATCAACGACCCCAAAGAGCGCTCCCTCTGGCGGCAGATTGCCTCCGACCCGGCCATCTGTACGGAGGAACGCTGCGGAAGCGGCAAAAACGGGGGGGGAGAATTCGGCTCCCACGACTTCTACTGGCAGGCCCGCCGAGCCGGGGAAGCCGCCCACCTGCTGGTGGTCAACCACGCGCTCCTGCTGGCCGATGTGGAGACAGGCCACCGCCTTCTGCCCGCCTACAACCACCTGATCATCGACGAGGCCCACCGGCTGGAAGACGCGGCCACCGACGCGCTCACCACCCGCACGGATCGGGCGCAGATCGACGGCGCGTTGAGCCGCATGTCCCTGCCAGCGGAGATGCGGCGGCAACTGGACAGCCACCCGGAATGGAAGCGTCAGGCCCAGCAGATGCGGGATGTGGCCCGCAACCTCTCTGCCCCCTTGGGGGAGGTCGCTGCTTCTCTGCTCCAATTTGCCTACGCCCAGGAGGGCATCCGCCCCGACGCGCAATACGCCCAGCGGCTGCGGCTGGACAGCGGTATGCGCACCCAGCCCCGTTGGAGTCAGCTCGAAATGGAGTGGGATAGGATCAGCCGGGGGTTGCGTTCGCTGATCGAGAAGAGCAAAGCGCTGATCGATGGCCTGGAGCGGGCGCGCTGGTGGGCCGACGACGCCACATCGGTCCATCTGAACGAATTGCGTTCCAATACGGATTATCTGGCCGAACTGACCGGGGCCGCGGATCGGGTGATCTTTCGTCCTGTCGGCGCGGGTGGCGAAACCGTCACGTGGCTCTCTGTGCCCAGCGGCAACCGGGGCCAGGAACAAAATGTGGAGCTATGCGCCGCGCCGGTCCACGTGGGCGATCTGTTGGAGAAGGAGATTTTCCATCGCCTGCGCACCGTCGTGCTGACTGGGGCCACCCTGCGCACAAATGAGGGCTTCGATTTTATGCAGGACCGGCTGGGCGCCTGGAGCGCGGAGGTCTCTGCGATTGCCAGCCCCTTCGACTTCCGCTCGAATGTGCTGCTCTATCTGCCCAGCGATATGCCACCGCCGGATAGGGGCAACTATCAGCAGAGCGTGGAGCGGTCGATTGTGGCCGGCGCAAAAGCTGCCGACGGCCATACCCTCGTCCTCTTTACCAGCTATGCCCATCTGCGCGCTACTGCCGACGCCATCCGCGGGCCGCTGGATCAGATGGGGATTGGGTTGTTGGAGCACGGCTCTGGCAGTCGGCGGCGGCTGCTGAAGGAATTTCGCAGCGGGGGACGTTTTGTGCTGCTGGGTACGGGCACTTTCTGGGAGGGCATCGACCTGCCCGGCGCACAGTTGACCTGTCTCTATATCGTGCGTCTGCCCTTTGCCGTGCCCACCGATCCGCTGGTGACAGCGCGGGGCAGCAGTTACGACGATTCGTTCCACGATTACGTCGTCCCCGACGCGGTGCTGCGCTTCCGCCAGGGCTTTGGGCGGCTGATCCGCCGGGCCACGGACCGGGGCGTCGTCGTCATTCTGGACAATCGAGCCTGGCGGCGGGATTATGGCGCGGCCTTTTTGGAGGCCCTGCCCACCTGCACGCAACGCAACGCGCCCCTGATGAATCTGGAAGAGACCGTCTCCCAGTGGCTCGCCAACGACCCCTGGCTGCGCGCCGGACAGATGTTTCTGTCGTCGTTTTAGCCCACAGGGGACGAAGAATAGAACGCTGATTTGCGCAGAAACAACGGATTTACGCGGATAAAAATCCGCGTAAATCTGCGTTCATCCGCGGCCCAAAAGGCTTTTTCGCAGCCAAGTCAATGGTGGCTCAATTCTTGTACGTGACAACTTCCTCAGACAGAAAAATCTCCGAGTGGGCGATGGCCTGGGCGCGCAGAGCGGCCAGGGCAACGAGCGCGGGGTCGGCCCGGAAGGCGGCGAAGGCTTCCTCCGAGCCGATGTGCAGGACGTGGATTTCGTAGGGCGTCGGGCTGCCGTCCGCGTTGGGGCGGGGACGAAAGGCCGCCAGCACTTCACCCCTGTGGGAGCGAAAGCACGCCAACGCCTGCTCCTCGAAGGCGCGGTAGGCGGCTTCCTGGCCGGGGTGGATGAAGAGGTGGGCGATGATGACGAGCATTGAAAAGATACCCTTCGGGTGGGAATGCTGAGATGATGGAACGCGCCATCACCCCAACACCTCAGCATCTATCCGACAACCACCAATTCCAAATCCAGCAACCGGGCCAACTTCCGAATCTTCCCCACCTGACTTCCCACGCCCAGCGCGCAGTGATGGGTGGCCCCGGCCTCGGCCCAGCGGTTCATAAATGTGGCCGGGTCCAGGCTGAAACGGATGCGGGAGTTGGTGTTGCCGATTCGCAGCGTCGGCCCCGGCTCGGAGACACCCTCGGCGGCCAATAGCTTCAGCCGCCCTTCCGCGGTCTGGGTCATCCCCAGAATCGTCACCGGCCCGGTTTTGACTTTGAACTCCACCGACAGCCCGTAGCCCCGCTTGCCGTGGAAGAGGCCCAACCCCCGCAGCATCGGCTTCCCCTCGGCGATGGCGATGTGGCCCGGCCCGTCGTGGCCCATCAGCACAAAGTCGTCCACAAAATCCATGGCGTAGAATTCCGTGTACGAGCCGCCCGCCTTCAGACGGTCCATCGCCAGCATAGCGATGCACGTTTTCAGATCGCCCTCGCCGGAAGCAGGAATCCCTCTGGCCGTGAGCAGAGAATTGCCCACAATCAGCCCCGCGCCCACCTCCTCGTTGGGGTTGCCGTCCAGCCCCCGATAGTAATAGGTCAGCCCGTTGAGCGCGAAGTCCGCCACCAGCCGGTCCAGCCCGCAGGCAACGCGAGCGGACCAGTTTAGCCCCTCGGCGGTGACCGGCTGGGAGATGCTCTCTTTGCCCGGTTCCACCACCTGGAAAGTAGCCTGAATTTCGGCAACTTTGGCAGCGATATCGTCGTCGGTGGCCGCCTCCACCCGGCTGTGCAGGTCGTCCATTTCCAGCACTTCCACGTGGACGCCCAACTGGGCGTGGTGCATCGTAAAGTCCGAGTACATATCCAGCATCCCCGGATAGGTGTGGCCCAGAAAACCGATGCGGCTGTAGCTGAGTTGGTGCTGCACATTGGCCGCCAGCACCCACTCTTCAATCTCGGCCCAGGCCCGTTCGTAGTAGCGGTTGGGCGTACCCTCTGCCGGTTGCAGCAGGCCAGAGACGACATTGAATTGGATGCGGCTGCGGGCAAAAGCGTTGGAAATTTCCGGCACGCAGCAGGCGCAGCAGTTGGCGAGCCATTCGGCGGTGTCGGTGTTGGGGTAGTCGAGGGAGGGGCTGGGCTGCAAATTCAGCACCAGCACAGGCGCGCGCCGTCGCTGCACCGCGGGCAGCACTTGACTGGACGTGGCGTAGGTTCCCACGTAGCAGACGATCAGGTCCACATTCTCGCGGGCGAAGAGATCGCCCGCGGCCTGGGCAGCCGGCGCCGTGTCCACCAGCCCGGCAGAGACGACCTGCCCGCCCATCGCCGCCAGCTTCGTTTCCACTCCCCGCTGATAGCCTTCCAGCCGCTCTTTCAGACCGTCAAACTGGGGCCAGTAGGCGGCCAGACCGATGCCAAAGACGCCGATGCGCGCGGAGGATGAGGGAGGGGTGATTGGGTGCATGGGTGAACTCCTTTATGGGCTTAGAAACGTGAAACGTGCTGCGTGAAAAAGGTCGGTGATCTCACGTTTTGTTTTCTTACGAAAGAGAGTGGCGTTGGTTGAGCGGTGTGCTGAGCCTGTCGAAGTATAGGCGGGTGCTGTATCGATTCTTACTTGTCCCGCTCGGCCCGCATCCGGGCCACAGAGAAGTCGGGCGCGGCGTAAGCAGCGAAGATTGCCTCTTCTTTGGCCCGCACTTCCCCGGCCAGACGCAGCACATCCGCGGCGTCTTCCACGGGGACACGCACACAGCCGTCGCCGTCGGCCACCAGCAGATCGCCGGGACGGATGCGCAGTTGGTTGACGGTGAGGGGTGCGCCGATTCGGGTGGCCTGGAAGACGCCGTGGCCGGGCACTGTGCCCCAGGCCCAGATGGGCAGACCCACTTGACGAATCCCGGCCAAATCGCGGATCGTGCCATCCACCAGCACGCCGACGACGCCCAGTTGTTTGTGCAGGCGGGCCATGCCGTCGCCAAAGCTGGCCCCCCGCCCCGGCCGAGAGTCCACATCTTTCAGCACAGCTACCAGCGGCCCCGGCTGGGATTCCAGATAGGCGTAGTAGTCCAGCCAGTCCAGAGCGGGGGAATCGGCGTCGTTGGTTGTCACTTCGACAGTCACCGCATAGCCGACGACGCTGCCCAGTTCCGGCAACAGGCAGCGCAGGCGGTGATCGGTATATTCTTCGTTGGGCAGGCCGTTCTTCAACACCAGCGCGTTGAAGACGGTGGCGGTGTCGTATTGGGCGAGTGCGGCGATGATCTCTTGCATTGGGAAGGCTTTCTTTTGGAATTGGATGGTGGGTAAATGTAGGCAAGCAAGCTCTTCGGACGTAACCAGTCAGCCAGGCAAAGAGGAGGACGCAGATTTTCATGATTTGAATTGATCTGCGCTGATTTTACAGGAATCCATAGGAAAAATCAACGCATATCCTTGTTTCAATCTGTTTGATCTGCGTCCGTTTTTGAAAGGCTGAACGGTTACCTTCTGATAAATGACCTCAACTCTCCCAAGTCCATTGGATCGGGTTCCACGTGCCTGGCTGTTGGTTCTGTAAGACGGGGTGTACAAACTGCTGAATTGCGGCCATAGCGTCATCTATATCGCGCCAGATGAGACCGGTTTCACCCGCCATTCTGCGCCACGGCTGTCTCCAATTTTCTGGCGGGGGTGACAATCTCAAGGGTACGGGATGGGTATCCAACGCTTGGAATGTGGCTTGCAATGCCTGCTGCACAGATGATCCAGGCAATGGTTGCAATCCGGCCAACAGCAGAACGTCAACTAAATCTTTGACTCGACTGCTAACGCCTGATGGGTGCGGTCTGGTGTAGGCATGAACTTTTTCCGCAATCTGCTGGGTTATGGGAAAACAGGGCACAACTGTCGGTGAGATATCGGCAAATTCCAAGAGCGCTGGCATTTGGAGAAATTGTACTGGTTCAATCATCGGATCGTCCATTCCGATATCCAGATGAAAAAGTTCGAAAGGGCGGCTGTCCAGCAGGGAGCGCACATAAAATCGTCTACCCCCGGCATCCGGAGATGGGTCTGGTTTCATTTTGGGCTGTTCCACGACAAAACGAAACCAGTCATTCATCTCTAACGATGCGGCATCGACCATATATTGGTGAAGAGCAGGCACCGATTGTCGCCACATAATGTCCATATCTTTGGTGGTGCGGGCGCGCTGGCCCAGGCGAAGTTGTAACGCAAGCCCACCTTTGAGGACCCAATCGTCCGGTCCGGTGTGGCGCAGACGCGCCAATAGGCGGTCAAAGGCAACGAATTTACGCAGGCGCGTCAGCGGTATCTGATCGGTCTGGCTCAAACTACGTAGACGCATCTCCAGAGCGCGGCGAAAGTCTGCACCAGTGGCATACTTCATCGGGTTTCCCTCGTAGAAAGTGCTTGCTCTATCAGTCTGTTTGCGCGTCCACCACGGCGCTTGGCGATAACGCGTAATTGTTCGGCAGTAGTCAGCCCCTGTTGTATGGCTTCCCGAATGGCCTGCCCAATGAGTTCTTCGCTGAGTCCGCTGGCAGATACATCCGCAATTGTACGCGGAACAGTTGTGACTGGTAGCCCGGCATAGTTCGTCACCCCATCCGGTTGTAACTGGTTTGTATGCAGGCGCAGGCCCGGATGTCGTCGTGAGGCCGTGCGCGGGACAGTTAAATGAATCTCATTAGGCAGAAAATCGGAGAGGTTATACAGCGCCAGCGCGCTGTCGTGGGAAATCACAGAGCGGGGACCTGCTCGCAGCCAAGCGATGAATAAGTCTTCGTAGGGGGATCCGGGAAAGCGTTTCAAACGATAGACGCCGGGATGGACACGTTCAAAAAGACCTGACTGGGTATGATGAGAAAGCAGGGCGTGGCTGAACCCGGCCATTCGCGCCTGGGCAGGGGTGAAGTAGCCTGCCTGGGCTTCAGCCGTGCGATAGAGTTGGTCGTGATCGGGCGAAGTTGTATCTTGCATGCTCATGTGTGCAAATATGAAAGTGTAACTTTGTATTTTGCACACAGTATGGCAGGGGGTTGAAGATTTGTCAAGCATTCCGTAGTAATTCGCTCAATCCGACCAAATCCGCGTTCTGTTTGCTTCCATTTCTCTCAAATTTGGAATGGTTGCCAATCGAAGGGTGTATTTCACTTTTAGGGTAAAAGTGCCGTCGGCCGTGTGCTTTAGAGCCGGGCAGCGGGGACAATTCCAGTCCGCCCTAAAACTGAAATACACCGCCAATCGAAAAATCCAGTTGCTTGACTCCTCTGCCTGATGTACGATACACTCACAAAAGCACGCGTTTCCCATCCATCATTTCCCCACAGGAGCCAATCCAATGACCAAAATCACCGCCATCCAGACCATCCGCACCCGGGCTGCGGGCCGCTGGGTCTTTGTGAAGGTGCTGACCGACCAGCCCGGTCTCTACGGCATCGGCTCGGCCAGCGACCACTACCACTCGTCCACTGTCATCACCGCCATCGAGACGATTGCGCCCCTGCTCATCGGGCGGGAGGCCGGGTCGATTGAGGACAACTGGCAGAGCGTCTATACCAGCGGCTACTGGCGCAACGGCTCGATCCTCAACACCGCCCTGGCCGGGATCGATATGGCCCTCTGGGACATCAAAGGCAAAGAGGCGGGGATGCCCGTCTACCAATTGCTGGGCGGCCCCACCCGCTCGGCGGTGCTGGCCTATGCCCACGCCGGCGGCAACGATCTGGCCGAGTTGGAGGACGACGTGCGCCGCTATATGGCCGAGGGCTATCAGGTCATCCGCTGCCAGTTGGGGAACTACGGCGGGGGCGGTTTTATCCCAGGCAGCGAGGCGGGCCAGCCGAAGAACGCCCCTCCTCTGGAACGGGTCTTTGACGACGAAGCCTATCTGAAAAACATCCCGGAGATGTTCGCCCACCTGCGGGACAAAATCGGCTTTGGCCCCAAACTGACCCACGACGTCCACGAGCATCTGCGCCCCCACAATGCGGTAGCGCTGGCTAAAATGCTGGAACCCTACCGCCTCTTTTTCCTGGAAGACCTGCTCTCCCCGGAGCAGATTCACTGGTATCGCCAGGTGCGCCAGCAGTGTGTGACCCCCCAGGCGATGGGCGAACTTTTCGTCAATCCTCACGAATATATGCCGCTGATTACCGAGCGGCTGATCGATTACGTGCGGGTGCGGGTTTCCAAAGGCGGGGGGATTACCCAATGCCGCAAAATTGCGACGCTGTGCGAGTGGTTCGGCGTGCACACGGCCTGGCAGGAGGGGGGCGACAACGACCCGGTCAATCAGATGGCCGCTGTGCATCTGGACCTGAGCAGCACCAGCTTTGGCGTGCAGGAGGAAAACCACTTCACACCGGAGGAGTACGATCTCTTCCCCGGCTATGCCCGGCTGGAAGGGGGCTATCTCTACGCCAACGAGCAGCCGGGGCTGGGGATCGATGTGGACGAGGAGAAGGCCCGCGCCCTTCTGAACCCGGAGTTGGCGGCCCGCGCCTACTTTATGGCCGAGGATCGGCGGGTGGATGGGAGTATTGTGCGGCCATAGGGGTGAGATGGGGTAATCGTAGGGCGGGCTATCAGCCCGCCCTACACATCGCTACGCGCTCCCCAACGCGGCAAAGAGCTTGCCCACATAACCGGCCCGGTCATCGGTCATAAAGAGGACGTGCTGCGGCTCCCAGACGGCCCGGTCTTGACCCCATTGCAGTTGGGGATGGGGTGTCCAGGAGAGAATAAAGCTGTTGAGGATGACGTTCGGATCGCCCAGGCGTCGCTCCACCTCTTTGATGCGTTGGGCAAAGTGTACTTTTTCGCTGCCCGGCCCTTCGTGCTGCAAGCCGTGGGGATCGACAAAAGTGACGTACTGCTTGCCGTCGCGCAGCAGCCAGAGCAGAAAATCCGGGTAGAAACCGCCCGCCTCGAAGAAGCCAACCCCTTTGCCCCGGCTCAGATTGCGCAGGAGATAGAGTTCCCAGCCGTCGGCAATCGTGGCCGCATCCCGCTGCTTCCACCAATCTTTCAAATCTTCGACAAACTGATATTCGCTCTGTCCCAGCGCCACCGGCAGCACTGTGACTTTGCCGCCTTTACGCACGTGAAAAAGGGGTTTGTAGAGATGGGGGCCGAAGTTACAGGCTTGCAGATCGCCTTCCCGCAGCAATTCGCCCCCCTGCTCCTGCAACTTCTGGCTGATCTGCTGGATGTTCAGGATTGTCTGCGCCTCGGAACCGTCTACAATCAACTGATACTCTTTGTCTGTGGGGAAGTTCTCGTCGTCCAGCGCCAACTCGCGCAGTTCCAGGCGGGGTTCGATATAGGCCCGTTTGCAATAGTTATAGTAGCGATCTGCATAACGCCTGAGCAACTCGGCGGCCACCTGTTGCAACAGCCGCACGCCGGAAAAATCGGTCGGGCGCAGACGGGCCGCGGGCAGATAGAGCGTGTACCAGTTGGAATCGGCCAGCAGACGGGGCAGGGCATCTTTGGGAATGTTCAGATTGTGCCAGGCGCGTTCCCGCTTGTACTGCTCCAGCTCGAAGTAGAGGGCGTCGAAGTCCAACAGGGCCAGATGCTCCGGCGCAAGCTGGGCGCGCTCTTTGACGCCCGTCTGCCCGTTCTGGCGGGAATGCAGGGCCTGGATGCGGGGATACCAGTCCACCTCCACCGGGTTCTGCTGCAAATAGGCGGGCACTTCCCCCACAGTCGGGATCGGGCCGTCCTGTTTGAAGTCGTACTCGCCGCCGCCCGCCGGCTTGCGCTTGGGACGCAGGGTCTTCAGCCCTTTGCCGATGTTGTAGGTCACATTCAGGGGCACAGTGAAAAGCTGCTGTCGCTCGTTGCCCGGCAGCCCTTCCTCGGCCAGATAGTCGCGGAACTTGGCCATAAAGTCGGCTTCGATGCCAAAGATGTGCAGCGTCTCCAACTCGTGAATAAAGTCCGGGCGCTGGGCCGCCTGGCTGTGGCCGCTGCGTTTGAGCGACCAGTCGTAGCCCTTCAGCCGCACGCCCCGGCCAAAGAGTTGGATAATCTGCGCCCCTTCGCTGCGCCCCACGTGCATCAGCCCCATTGTACTCACCCGCCAGCAGTCCCAGCCTTCGATAAACTTTTTGGAGCCGATGAGCAGATTGACCGGCGACGACGAATCCTTCACCCCGGCAAAGAGCGCTTCGGTAAAATCGCTGTCGTCCAGATGCAGGGCCACGCCGCTACGGGCAGCCACGGCTTCCAGATGATCGCTGAGCGCTTTGGCGTCGCCCACATTGATCAGCCCAAAGGCTTCTTCGGCCAGCCCCACGCTCAGCACAATTTCGCCCGCATCCCCCTTCACCCGGGACAGGCGCAGTTGCCCGCCCGCCGGATTGTTGAAGAGGCGGGCCAGAATGTCCCGATAGAGGCCGGCGACGCTTTCGCCGCTGGTCAGCCGCTGCTGCAAATAGACAAAAGAACCGGCGAAAATGTCGTTGCCCTGGGCGTCCAGCAGCCCCGTATCCTGGCCGCTGCTGGTCAGAATTTCGCTGATCCGTCGTTGATAGCCGGGGCTGTCGGTCAGAAAGGCGGCGATAAAGTGGACAATCTGGGCTACATCCGTCGCCACCGCATCCTCCTCTTTGCTCAGTTTGCCGCCGGAGACTGTGCTGCCCACAAAGACCCACAGGGGTTTTTCCAGGTTGAAAGGGGCAAAGAGCGCCCGCCTTTCCCCGTAGAGGCGCAACTGCTGGTAGAATTTGAGCAGGCAGGCGGTCAGATAGATGGCCTGTACTTCGTCCGGGCTGCGGGGCAGATTGAGAATGCGGTAATCCTTGCCAAAGCCATCCCCATAAAACCAGCGGTAGGAGTAGTCGAAGAGAATGCTTTTGGCGTAGCTGTTCTCAAAGGCGGGGTTTTTGGCCGCGGCCACGGCCTGGGCAAAGGTGGCCGAATATTCAAAGGTGAAGCCCTTCTCGCAGAGCATAGCCCGGCGTTGCAGCCAGACCCCCTCCTCTTTGCCGCTCATCCCCCGGTGGCCCTCGTCCACCAGCAGCAGATTGCCATCGCCCAGGCTGCGGGTGGCAACGGTATTGGGTCCCTCCTCGTCGGCCAGGGAGGTGATCTGTAACACATCCACCTGTGCCAGCCCCCGGGCCCCGGCAAAGAGACCGCCCCGGTTTTCCAGATAGGCCGCGGCGGGGATGTCGCTCTGTTGAAATTCGGCCAAATGCTGCTCGCTCAGCCGCTCGTTGGGGGTGAGGAGGATGACCCGTGACAACTGGTCGGCCTGACCGCTGCGTTCGGCGTAGTGACGAAACTGGCGCAAATTGACGTGCATCAGCAGCGTCTTGCCGCTACCTGTGGCGTTCTGATAGCAGAGTTTGTTCAGATCGTCCACGCCAAAGGGGGGCACATCCGCGTACTCTGTCCAATGCGCGTTGAAGCGCGCCACGTAGTCGTTCAGCTCTGCCAGCAGCCCGGCCCGGTCGTTGAAATAGCGCTCCAGATAGAGTTCGGTGAAGATCAGCGCCAGCCACTGGAAGTATTTCCAGACAATCGGGCGCTCGCGCTTTTGGTTGATGGCCTGGGTGTGGCCGACGACATTTTCTTCGTAGACCAGCAGTTGGGCTTGGCTGATGCGGGCGTAGTCGCCCCAGAAGAAATGGCTGTTGATTAACTGGTGGTAGAAACGGTGCAGATTGTCCGCGTCCAGCCCTTCCAATTGAGTATTGGTGAGAAACTCGGCCAGTTTGTGAAAAGGGCGCACGGGGTTGTCGTTCACATCCACCTGTTCCAGCAAAGGATCGATGCCAAAGAGACTGATCAGCCACTGGTTGAGCAG
>Ga0335396_10003238_pt1 | contig 19023 bp, 17 predicted proteins | sample FRY02_FD_205743 | JGI IMG/M metagenome (GOLD analysis project Ga0335396, IMG submission 205743) | Freshwater microbial communities from Lake Fryxell liftoff mats and glacier meltwater in Antarctica - FRY-02 (spades assembly) (version 2) | ecosystem: Environmental > Aquatic > Freshwater > Ice >... | reverse complement strand
AACAGCATCACACCGAGCGCTGCTTTGCCCTGGCCGCGGAGTACGACCGGGACCTCCACTTTGTCTGCGATGATGTGGCGGATCCGAACTCCCGTTCTCTGGAAATGGTGGCCCGACAAACGCTGGCGACGGACTGGCAGGGACGGGTGGCGGCCACCCAATGCGCGGCCCTGGCCTTCTACGACGACGCCTACGCTGCGCAGGTCGTCGGGCTGGTACGGGAGGCGGGGATGACGATTCTGAGCAACAGCCACGTTTCCCTCATCGCCACGGATTTTCCGGATCGCCAGCCCTGGCCTCGCAGTATCACCCGTGTGCGGGAACTGCTGGACGCGGGTGTGCCGGTGGCCTGCGGTCAGGATGACATCGACAATTGGTTCTACCCCTTTGGCCGCAACGACCTGCTGGAAGTGGCCCAGTTTATGGCCCACAACGGGCGCTTCGCCTGGCACGGGGAAGTGGACCGGGTGCTGCCGCTGATCACATCCACCCCGGCCCGGCTGCTGGGGTTGGACGATTACGGGCTGCACGTGGGCGCGGAAGCCAATCTGGTAGCGTTGGACGCGCCGGACTGGCATCAGGCCATTCAGTTTCAGGCGGAGAAGCGTTTTGTCATTTTGCGGGGGAAACTGGCGGTGGAGAGCCAACGGATTGTAAAAATGCAGGAGACGATTTGACAAAAGACACAACCTCAAAGTATCTTCTATGTAGATACTTTTTTGTGCAGAGGAGCAAACTATTTCGGAGGATTAAACTATGCAGACGAAAGTTCAGATGTGGGGCAACAGCCTGGCCTTACGCATTCCAAAGTCTTTTGCCATGGAAATTGGCTTGAAGAACGATTTGGCTGTCGATCTCTCCTTATTCGAAGGCAAACTGTTGATATCGCCGCTGGTTACTCCCCCCTACACGCTGGACGGGCTATTGGCTGGCATCACAGAGGAAAATAGGCACGGAGAGATCGACAGCGGCCCCGCCACTGGGAAGGAAGTCTGGTGATGGCCTATATCCCGAAGCGGGGCGATGTTGTCTGGATTCAACTCAATCCCCAGGCAGGGCACGAACAGGCGGGCCATCGTCCAGCGCTCGTACTGTCGCCCGCGGCCTATAACGAGCGGGTAGGATTGGCGATCCTTTGCCCGATCACAACACAGGCGAAAGGCTATCCGTTCGAGGTGGAGATTCCCGACGGTTTGCCAACAACAGGCGTCATATTGGCCGATCAGGTAAAAAACTTGGATTGGCGATCTCGCAATGCTTCGTTTTTTTGTGAACTGCCCGAAGATACGGTAGAAGAAGTACTTCAAAAACTGTCAACCCTCCTTTTCTAACTTAGCACTCCGCCAGCTTCCAACTCTCCGCGTACGTACGCGGGCCGCCTCGGCTTGCCGATCTCCGCAAAGGGTCCCACGGCTTTGCCGTTTCCCCCCGCCCAGAGCGATCTAAACGATTTCCCCCCCAAAAGTAAAGAATTTACCAATAGACTCCCACCGCTCTTTTGGCTAAACTCCTTTCATACCCCAATCGTGTCGTTCCGAAGTCCAAAACAAAGAGCAAAAGGAGATCGTTATGCAAGTACCGAAGCATCGTGCGTTTATTCTCATGAGCTTGCTACTGGTTCTGTCCCTGCTGCTGGCCGCCTGCCCGGCCCCAGCCGCAACAGCGCCTGCAGCGGCGGATGCGCCCGCAGAAGCAGCAGCCGCAGAAGCACCCACAGCAGCGCCAGAGGCCGCGGCTGAATCCGTCACCCTGACCGTTGCTACTGTCAACAACCCGGACATGAAAGTCATGGAGGGCATGACTGACAAGTTTGAGGCGGAGCACCCCAATATCCACCTGGAATGGGTGGTTCTGCCCGAAAACGAGTTGCGCGCTCGTGTCACCACAGACACGGCCACGGGAGCAGCTTCCTTCGATGTGGTGACTGTGGGCACCTTTGAAGTTCCCATCTGGGGCAAAAATGGCTGGATCAGCTCCATCGATAGCCTGAGCAGCCAGTATCCTGACAGTATGCAGCCCAACTACGGCATGGACGATCTGCTGCCTGCGGTCAAGGACGGTCTTTCCAACGATGGCACGCTCTACGCCCTACCCTTCTACGGCGAGTCCAGCTTCACAATGTACAACAAAGCAATGTTTGATGCAGCCGGTTTGGAGATGCCCGAACAGCCCACCTGGGAGCAAATCCGGGAATTTGCCTGCGCCATCCACGACCCGGCCAACGGCAAGTACGGTATTGTAGTGCGCGGTCTGCCCGGCTGGGGCCAGGTGATGGCACCCCTGACGACAGTCGTCAACACCTTTGGCGGGCGCTGGTTCGATATGGACTGGAACCCCCAACTGACAAGCCCGGAGTGGGTCGAAGCTGTGACCTTCTATCGTGACCTGATGGCCGACTGCGGCGCACCTGGTGTCACCGGCATCGGCTTCACCGAAGCGCTGAATTTGATGTCCCAGGGCCAGGCCGCCATGTGGGTAGACGCGACTGTGGCTGCCGGTTTCCTGGCAAATTCGGATGTGGGACCGGATATGGCCTACGCGCTGGCTCCTGTCGGTCCTGTTGCCAAGGGCAATGCCTGGCTGTGGTCCTGGTCTCTGGCCGTCCCTACCACCAGCGACCACCAGGCCGCGGCGCTCCAGTTCATCACCTGGGCCACAAGCCGGGACTATATCGAGCTGGTCGCCGCGCAGAATGGATGGGCCGGTGTGCCGCCCGGCACGCGCAAGTCCACCTACGAGCGGGCCGAGTATCTGGCCGCCGCGCCCTTCGCCTCTCTGGTGTTGAAGTCTATGCTGGGCGCAGACCCAACCGACAGCACACGGGACGAAGTTCCCTACACGGGCGTCCAGTTTGTCGCCATCCCGGAATTCCAGGGGATCGGCACGGACGTTTCCCAATACATTGCCGAGGCGCTCTCTGGCCGCACCAGTGTGGAAGAAGCGCTGGAAAAGGCGCAGAAGTCTACACTGGAAGCAATGCAGGACGCGGGGTACATCAAATAGTCGTACGACAGTAATCAACAAAGTGGTGGTCGGCGGGCAACACCCGTCGACCATCAATGGCAATTATCTGCGAACGCACGTATGGGCTTCCGAGGAGGAAACGTATGGCCAGCCAAGCGCTGTCTCGATCCCAGGCAACGGGCAAGAAGAAATCACCTATGGAATTCCGGCGCTGGCTTTCTGCCCCTGGAATTCTCTTTTTGGTTATCGTGACCCAAGTGCCTTTTCTGCTCACCCTTTATTACAGCACGCGGGGGTGGAATCTGTTGCGGCCCGACAGCGACACATTCATCGGTCTGCGCAATTTCAGCCGTATTATTGGCAACGCCGAGTTTTACATTGTGCTTGGCAATACAGTCTATCTCACTGTGGCGGTGGTGGTCGTTACGCTGGTGCTGGGGATGATTCTGGCCCTCTTGCTCAACCGCCCCTTTTCCGGCCAGGGGATCGCCCGCACGCTGCTGATTTCCCCCTTCCTGATTATGCCTGTGGTCACAGCCGTACTCTGGAAAAATGTGCTACTGGACCCGGTTTTTGGTCTGTCAGCCTATCTGATCGGTCTGTTCGGTCTGCCCGCCATCGATCTGCTGGCCCAATACCCCATGCAGGCAATCATTATTATTGTCTCGTGGCAATGGACGCCTTTTGTGATGCTGATTTTGCTGGCCGGTCTGCAATCCATGCCCGAATCTACGCTGGAAGCGGCCAGCATCGACGGCGCCAGCGGCTGGAATCTGTTCCGCTATATGATTCTGCCCCATCTACGAAGCTTTATTGAGATTGCCCTGCTGTTGGAAATGATCTTCATCCTGAATGTCTTTGGCGTAATCTTTGTGACTACTTCGGGTGGGCCAGGCATTGTCACCACCAATCTCCCCTTTCAGATCTTTCAGGAAGCCTTCTCCCGCTGGAATGTAGGCCGGGCCAGCGCCTATGGCGTCTTTGCCGTGATTCTTGCCAACATTCTGGTCGTTCTCTTCCTGCGCGTCATCGGCAACCAAAATGAACAGGAGGCCTGATTCGATGAACCGGAAACAACTCTCCAATACGCTGCTCACAGCCCTGACCTATCTCCTGGCCTTCCTCCTATTCTTTCCCATTCTCTGGCTGCTGCTCACCTCCTTCAAGCCAGAGCAGTTGGCCCTTGCCATGCCGCCGCGCCTCTTTTTTGCGCCAACGCTGGAAAATTACCGCATCGCCATTCTGCAATCACCCTATCTGGAATTTCTGTGGAATACGCTGCTCATTACCCTGCTGGCGACACTCCTGGCTCTGGTTCTGGGAGTCCCCGTGGCCTATGCAATGGCTTTCTATCCCACCAAACGCACCAACGGCGCGATGCTCTGGATTATGTCAACCCGTATGCTGCCCCCCGCTGGGGTCATTGTGCCCCTCTATGTGATCTTTCGTGATCTGAGCTGGCTGGACACCCATTTGGGTATGATTGTGGTCTATGCCGGGATGAATTTCCCGCTGGTGGTCTGGATGGTACGCTCCTTTATGCTGGAAGTACCCTACGGCATTATCGAAGCGGCCCGACTGGACGGTGCCAGTCTGCTGCAAGAGTTTACCAGTGTGCTTCTGCCCCTGCTGATTCCGGGTCTGGCTGCCACAGTCCTGCTCAGTTTCATCTTCACGTGGAACGAGTTTTTCCTGGCGGTCAATCTGACCACGCGCAGCGCTTCGCCCCTTTCCGTCTATATTTCCAGTTTCAAAGCTGCCCAGGGCGATCTCTTTGTGGCGAAAATGTCCGCAGCCGCCACCGCCACAGTCCTGCCTGTGATGCTGGCCGGTTGGGCGGCCCAACGCCAGTTGGTCACCGGCTTGACAATGGGTGCGGTAAAATAAACGACGAGAAAGAAGTCGGACTTTTGTCAAAAGTCCGACTTCTGATAGCAACACAAAAGGATTCACTGAGATGAAAGCCATACTCTTTCCCGGCCCCGAAGCCATCAGTGTAGAGCAGGTGGACGATCCCGTCTGCGGCCCAGAGGATGTGATCGTGCAGGTGGCAACCGCGGGCATTTGCGGCACAGACATTCACATCTACCGCAACGAATATATGTCCCACTTCCCGCTCATCCCCGGCCACGAATTTGGCGGGGTGGTGGTAGAAGTGGGCAGTCAGGTCAAGACCGGGCTGAAAGTGGGCGACCGGGTGGCGGTGGATCCCAATCTCTACTGTGGCTACTGCGAATTCTGCCGCCGGGAACAGTCCAACCACTGCCTCAATTTGCAGGTGGTGGGCGTGACCCGCCACGGCGCATTTGCCGAATATGTGGCCGCCCCGGCCCGGGCCTGTTATCTCGTCCCCGACAGCCTGGACGACGGGCAGATGGCCTTCATCGAGCCGTTGTCCTGTGTGGTCTACGGCATGAAACGGGTGCAGATCCCCCCCGCCGAGGCTGTGCTGATCTTCGGGGTTGGCCCGATTGGGCTGCTGCTGCTCCAGAGTTTGCGCCACCGGGGGGCTGGCCCGATTGTTGTGGTGGACAAACAGCCGGATCGTCTGGCCCTGGCCGCGCAGATGGGCGCGACTGTCACGCTGCAAGCAGGGCCGGAACTGGCCGAACAACTCAACGCGCTGCAACCCTACGGCTTTGGGCTGGTGGTGGACGCCACGGGCGCGCCCCGGGTGATTGAAAGCGCCTTTGCCTATCTGCGGCCCAGAGGGCAGATGCTGATGTTTGGTGTCGCGCCGATGGGGGCGAAAATTCAGATCGCGCCCTACGACATTTTTCGCAACGACTGGCACATTCTGGGCAGTTTTGCTCTCTGCTACACCTTCCAGGAAGCCATCACCTGGCTGGAAACGGGTGTTGTCGATGTGCGCCCGCTGATCAGCCACACCCTGCCCCTGGCCGAATTTAGCAGCGGCTTCCACCAGTTTGTGCGTGGCGAGACATTGAAAGTGCAGATCGATCCCCGGCGATACGCGGTGTAGGTTGAGCGAGCCTGCGGAGCGTGCTACAATGAACCGTACACCCACCCGCCAACCGCATAGACAATAGACGGCCCCGTGCAATGGAACCAGACTACTCGACCTATAGCATTCTGATTGTGGACGACACGCCGCTGAACCTGTCGCTGATAGTCGACTATCTGACCGAGTACGGCTTCACGATTCGCATCGCCCGCAGCGGCGAGATGGCCCTGCGGCGGGTGGCCTACGATCCCCCCAGCCTGATTCTGCTGGATGTGGTGATGCCCGGTATGGATGGGTTTGAGACCTGCCGCCAGCTACAGACCAACCCGGAGAGCGCGCATATCCCCGTAATCTTTATGACGGCTCTGGCCAACCCGGCGGACAAAGTGCGGGGCTTTGAGGCCGGGGCAGTCGATTATGTCACCAAACCTCTGCAACAGGAGGAGGTGCTGGCCCGCATCACTACCCACCTGCGTCTGCGCGATCTCTCGCGCAGTTTGCAGGAGCAGAACCACCTGCTGGAAAGCCGCAGCCAATTGGAGAAAGCCCGCCTGCTGGAGGCAGTCAATCAGCAGAAGCAGCAGCTCCAGCATCTCAACACAAAACTCACCCAAATTCAGGAGAGCGAACGCAAACAGTTGGCGCGGGAGCTGCACGACGAAATGGGCCAAGCGCTCACCGCCATCCGTATGGACCTGGCGACGATCAATCAGCAGATGCCCAGCCACACCTCTGCTTTTGTGCGCGAACGGCTGGTCGAAGCGATGGACTTGACGGATCGGACGCTGGAACAGATCCGGGAAATCTCCCTCAATCTGCGCCCGCCAATGCTGGATGATTTGGGATTGGTGCCCACCCTGCGCTGGTTCATCAATCAATACGCCAAACGCGCTAATGTGGAGATCAGCTTCGAAGCCACAGATATGGAAGAACGGCTGCCCGCGGAGATCGAAACGACTGTGTACCGGGTGTTGCAAGAGGCGCTGACAAATGTGGCCCGCCATGCCCAGGCAACCCGTGTCAGCGTCCGCCTGAAACGGGAGAAGGATGGAATCGCCGTCTCAACCGAGGACAACGGCTGTGGTTTCGACATTGCCGATCTGCTGGCAACGGGCAGCATTTCCCAGGGGCTGGGCTTGCTGAGTATGCAGGAGCGTATTGCTCTGCTCGGCGGCCTCTTCACCATCGATTCCCAACCGGGCAAAGGCGCGCAGATTCAGTTTACGATTCCCTGCTAGGGAAGCGTTGGGGGTAGGAAAGTGGCAAAGATTCGCATCTTGTTGGCAGAAGATCACACAATCGTGCGCAAAGGCATCCGCTCGCTGCTCGACAACGAACCGGCCTTTGAAGTGGTGGGCGAGGCGGAAAATGGACGGGATGCCGTCAGAAAGGCCGAGTTGCTGCAGCCGGATATTGTCCTGATGGACCACACAATGCCCCTACTCAATGGTCTGGAAGCTCTGCGCCAGATCAAAAAAATCCTGCCTGCCATCCGGGTGGTGATCCTGACAATGCACACCAACGAGGAGTACGTCTTCCAGTTTCTGCAAGCCGGTGCCGAAGGATATCTGGTCAAACAGACAGCACCCACCGATCTGGTCGAGGCCATCCGGGCTGTCTATGCGGGTCAATCCTTCCTCAGCCCGACGATTTCCCGCACAGTCATTGACGAGTATGTCCGCCATGCGTCTTCGAGTAAGGTGGACAGCTTGGACAAACTTACTGACCGAGAACGCGAGGTTCTCCAACTGCTGGCCGAAAGCCGCACGGCCAATGAGATCGCCGCCCAACTGAACATTAGCGTCAAGACCGTCGGCGTACACCGCATGAATCTGATGCAAAAACTGGAGATCAGCAACGCCACGGAACTGATCAAATTTGCCCTGCGCAAGGGGATTATCAATCTGGAGGCGTGAGCCGTACGCGCCTGATGACCGGCCACTGCCAATGAAACGAATCGCCTGGAAATTCTGCCCTTTCTGGCTGCTCTTGTGCCTCCTCTTGCTGGCCGCGCTCGGATTGACCGCGTGCGCTGCCGGGCGTGTCGCCGCGCCGGGGTCAGAACAACCCCAGCCGCAGCCCCCCCTTCCCACCCCCGAAACCGCATTGTCCATCTGGGCCAGTGCGGCCCAACCCTACCAGGGCGTTCTCCTGCACGGCATCACCGAAAACAGCCCGCCCTCCCTCTACATCCGGGATGTGTTAGCGCCCGCCTTCACAGCAGAGACGGGCATCCGAATCGAGTTGGAAATCGGCGACCTGCCCACCATCGAACAGGCGATTGCCAGCGGCAGCGCGGCGTACGATTTTGTTTATGTGGAGCAAGACTCCATCTACGGCTTTCTGGAAGCAGACAGGCTCAGTAATCTGACCCGGATGTTCCAGGAGAATCCCGGCCTTGCCATTCCTCTTTTTGATTTACAGGAATTCACTAATTTCATCGACGAATTCCGCGACCCCATCACAGGCGATCTGTACGGGGTTCCCATCGAAGCCTTCATCAAAGTCTACGTCTATCGCAACGATCTCTTCAACGATCCGGTGATCCAAGCGGCCTTTGGGGCAGAATACAACTACCCCCTGGCCCCCGCCGTCACCTTTGAACAGTACCGGAACATTGCCGATTTCTTCACCCGCTATGGGCAAGAGCGGGGGCTGCCCCTGTGGGGGACAACCGTGCAGGCCGCGGTGGGGGACATTGCCTCTTTCTACGAGTTTTTCGAGACGATTGCCCCCGGCTTTGGGGTCTATCACTGGGGCATCGACCTGCAAAGCTACCGGGCCAGCGAGAGCCACGGCGGTCAACTGAACAGCCGGCGCGCCAAAGATGCGTTGACTTTTTGGGTAGAACTGCTCGACGACGCCCCGCCCGAAGCGCGCCAGAGCAACTGGACGGATGTCTTTCAGAGCTTTGCCGAAGGGCGGGCCGCCCAGGGATGGGTCTATGGCGAGTACATCGCGGCGCTGGCCACAGACGCCACCCGCTCTCAGGTGACGGGCAAAGTGGGCGTGGCCTTGCCCCCCACCACAGCCGGTGTAATCGAAGACGCCACTGTGGGTACGGGTGGCATAGGCTACTACGACGGCGCGGCCTTTGGCATCCCCGTGGCATCCCGGCAGAAAGAGGCCGCGCTGATCTGGCTGCAATACCTGGGGCAACCTGCCATCCAACCCCAATGGGCCATCCAGAGCGGGCGGGTGGTCCATCTCTCCACCTTTGACGACCAACTGGTGCAGAGCCAGGATCAGAAGATGGATGGCTATTATTCTCTGATGAAAAAGTATGGACATCTCTTCCGCGGCGCGCCCCCCTTCCCTTTTCACGCCCGCCTGCGCGATACCATCGCCCCCTTCATCCACAAGGCCATCAGCGGCGAACTTTCGCCAGACGATGCCCTGGACCAGGCCGCACAGGCCGCAGACACAGAATTGATGCGCCTGGGCTATATTCGCTAAAGGATTCGTTTTTCTATGCCCGACCAGCAGCCCCGCCGGCGATCCTTCCCTTCCCCTCTGGCGGAATGGCGCGGCCTCTTTCGCAATCTGGGCATCGGGGCCAAACTCAACATCGGCTTCGGCATTTTGATGCTGGTTTTGCTTCTGATCGTGGCCCTGATCTTCTCGGCTGCCGAACGCGCCACCGCCATCATCGATCTGACCGAAGATGTGCGCGTCCCCTCCGCCCTGGCCTCGGCCCAGGCCCAGTCCAGTCTGCTCAAAATGCAGGCCGCGGTGCGCGGCTATCTGGTGCTGGGCGACATCCAGAATATCGACGACTACAACAAAGCCCAGGAGAGCTTTGCGATCAATCTGGCCCAGTTGCAGGCGATGTCCGCCGACTGGACAAACCCGGAAGATGTTGCCCGCTTGACCAGTCTGATTGCGATGTTCGAGGTCTGGGATCCCATCCCCAAACGGCTCTTCAAACTCCACGACACGCCGCTGGAAAACCGCCCGGCCCTGCGCATCGAAGATACGCAAGTGCGGCCATTGGCCGGTGAATTGCTGCGCGATCTGGAACGCCTGATCGAACTCCAGGAAGAACGCCCCCCATCCACGGCCAACCGCTCCCTCCTCTCGCAGATGTTGGATTTTCGCAACTCCTTCCAGGCTATGACCACCAATCTGCGCGCCTATGCCATCACCGGCGATTTGGCTTTCAAGTTCGGCTATGCAGACAACCTGACAGCCAACAGCACTGTCTTTACCTCTCTGGAACAAGAGCCGGGGCTTCTGCTGGAGAATCAGATTACTCTGCTGGAGGAGATTCGCCGTCTGCGCGGCCAACTGCTGGCGTTGCCCGAACTGGTCTTTGGCGCAGCCGAGAGCAAGCGCAGCTACGAAGACCTCTACCTCTTTACAACTCAGGCCGCCCCCCAGGCCGAAGCGATGCTGGAACTGCTGAGCAGTATCACCGGTGAACAACAGAGATTGCTCCAAAGCGATCTGAACGTGGGGAAACAGCGGCTGTGGCTGGTGCAGATCCAGACACTTCTGGGCGGGTTGCTTTCCCTGGTGTTGGGCGTGAGTATGATTTATGTCTTGCGCCGCAGCATCAGTGGGCCGGTGCAGCGGCTCAACGCGGCGGCGCATCGCGTGGGAACCGGCGATCTGGACTTCCAGGTTCCCGTGGAGTCTGGCGACGAGATCGGACGGCTGGCCGTTACATTCAACAGTATGACCCACCGGCTGCGCGAGACCATCGACAACCTGGAACGGCTCTATCGCATCAGCCAGGGCATCATCTCCGCCCAGGATTTGTCACAGTTGGTGGCCGAAGTGGTGGAGGGAGGCAGCATCCCGGTCATCAACCGGGCAGTGCTCAATCTCTTCGACTTCGACGACGCCCAGGTGGTGGGTATGACAGTCATCGCCAACTGGTACAGCGGCAGCGGAACGGCGCCCAGCCCACCGGGAACCCATTATCTGCGCGCCGACCTCACACTCATCGATCTGTTGCGCTCCCGGCAACCTCTTTTCTTCAACGATATGCCCAGCGATCCCCGCAACGATCCGGCCACTGTGGCAGTGGTCAACCGGCTGCGCATCCGGGCGATGGCCGTGCTTCCCCTCTGGCGTCAGGATCAGCAGATCGGTGTCCTGCTCTTGGAGGGAGACGAGCCATACGACTTCTCGGAACAGGAGATACGCCCCTACGCCTCGCTTCTGGTGCATCTGGCGATTGCCATCGAAAACCGCCGTCTCTTCGAGCAGACCCAACAGCGCGCGCTGGAATTGGATCGGGCCAAAGATTTGGCAGAGACAGCGAACCGGGCCAAAAGCGACTTCCTGGCCCGGATGAGCCACGAACTGCGCACCCCCCTCAATGCCATTCTTGGCTACGCCCAAATCCTGCGCCGGGACCCGTCCCTCTCCCCGCCCCAGCACAACGCGGCCCGGGTGATCCAGGCAAGCGGCGACCACCTGCTCACACTCATCAGCGACATCCTGGACCTCTCCCGCATCGAAGCCCAGCGTATGGAACTCTATCCGACCGACTTCGACCTGGCCGCTCTGCTCGACGGTATTGTGGAGATGTTTCGTATCCGCATTCAGGAAAAGCCAAACGTCACCCTACGCTACACCCCGTCAGCTTCCTTGCCCCGCCATCTCCACGCGGACGAAAAACGGCTGCGCCAGGTGCTGATCAACCTGATCGAGAATGCGATTAAATTCACACAGAAAGGCACCGTCATCTTCCGTGTAGAAAGCCTGACACCACCGCCCGGCACAGTGCGCCTGCGCTTTCAGATCGAAGACACCGGCATCGGAATGTCTACGGGTGAAATGGAGCGCATCTTCCAGCCGTTTGAGCAGGCCAGCCATCACTCTTTGCGCGCCCACGGAACCGGGTTGGGTCTGGCGATCAGCAAGAATCTGGTGCAGATGATGGCAGGAGAGTTGGAAGTGGAAAGCCAACCGGGCCAGGGCAGCACATTCACTGTCACGCTGGATCTGCCCATTGCGGCCCAGACCCCAGACCGCTGGCCGGAGATAAGCGGACGCTCGATAACCGCGGTCGCCGGGTCAGATCCTCTGGCGTTTGGCAACAGCGCTGTCAATTTTGGGGGGGTTGTGACATCCGCACAGGTGGAGACGATGTTGGACCTGGCCTGGAAGGGCGAACTGCCCGCGCTGAGCAGGTATGTGCGAGAACTGAGCCAGGCAGATCAGCGCTGTGTATTCCTGGCGGATGAGGTGCAGCGTATGGCCGACGCATTCGACGAAGAGGGGCTATTGGCCCTGATCGGCGGGCTTGAAACACACGACGATTGAATCACCACTCCTCAATCACCACTCCGCCAGCTTCCAAATCTCCGCGTTGGTGGGCAACGCGCCCGGCTCGCCAATCTCCGCAAAGAGGGCGACGGCCTGCTTCAGTTGGGCCATCTTATCTTCGTCATCCCCCGCCCGGTGCAGTAAATCAGCCAAATTGTTGTGGAGCGCGGCCTCCTGGTGACGATCACCCCAGGCGGCGCAGCGTTCTAAGGCAGCCAGCAAATGGCCCTGACTGGCGTCAAAATCGCCTTCGTCGGCCAAAGCCAGGGCCAGATTGTTGTGGGCCGCGATCTCGGCGGAGGGATCGGCCAGACCGGTAGCCGTCTCCAGACTGGCCTGCAAATGGCGGATGGCCGCGGCGCTCTCCCCCCGGCTGCGGGCCAGCAGACCGAGCAGATTGGAAACGTCGGTTTGGGCCTGGGCGTCGTTTGCGGTGTGGGCAGCGGATTGAGCTTCGACCGCCAGCGAGAGGGCGCGGGCGTCGTCGCCCTGGCGGTGGGCCGTGTGGCTGGCCGCGCTGAACAGCCGGGCGCGCCCAGCGCGTCCAATCCGGCCCGGTAGTGGAGCGCAGCCAACTGCCATTCCCCTTGGCGCTGATAGACGCCCCCGATCTGCTCCTCTACACCGGCCAGCGCACCCCCAGAACCGCCAGACGCGGCCTGTTCCAGCGCCAGCAGCGCGCCCGCATAATCGCCCCGCAGGGTCAGCAATTCACCGATGGCCCGGTGCAGCCGGGACGCGTCGGGGTATCCCAAAGCCAGGGCCGTGCGGAAATGGGTCAGGGCCTCGGCGTTGGCGTACAACCGGCGCGCTTCGTCCCCGGCGACGGCATAGAGACGGGCGGCTTCGTCCTCCTGCCCGGCCCAGCGGTGATGAAACGCGGCCTGGGCTGCCGCGCCCAATTGTCTGCCTATCCGTCGGCCAAAGCTCTCGGCCACCCGCCGATGGAGCAGCCGTCGCCGGGCCAGAGCCGTTTCGTCGTAGACCAGCGCCCGCAATTTTTCGTGACAAAAATCGTAGCGGGGCAGGCTGCCCGCCCCTTCCCCCGCCTGCTCGGTTACAAACTCTGTCACCAGCCGCCGTTGCAGCAGCGCCTCCAACCCCAGCAGACTCTCTTCTTTGTTGCGCCCTGCCGCGGCCTGCACCGTCTCCAAATCGAAAGAGCGCCCGATCACCGCGGCGGCAGAGAGCACCTGGGCCGCCGCCCCGTCCAGGCTGTCCAGCCGGGAGGCGAAGATATCGCGCACGGTGGCGGGCGCAAGTCGGATGTCAGCATCCGCGCCCGGCCCATCGCCCAGCGCGGCCAGTTGCTCGGCCAGCAGAAAGGGGATGCCTTCGGTTTCGGCGTGGAATCGGCGGACGAAGGCTAGATTCCGGGAATCGACCACAGCCTGCTGGGAATGCCCCCGATTGGTCCGGTCGATTCCCGGAATCAGACGCGCCACATCCTCCACAGTCAGGCGGTTGAGGATGAGAAGCGCCCCCCGACCGTTGCGCTGGGCGGACTGGGAAGCTTGGGCAAGCTGCTGCAATTGCTGTTCGCTGCTCTCCCCGCTGCGCCAGGCCAGGGCCAGACAGAAGGGCAGGCTCTGCAAGCGGCGGGCCAGCCAGGCCAGCAGGTCCAGAGTGGCGCTGTCGGCCCAGTGCAGATCGTCGAAGGCCAGCACACCGGCAACTTCGCCCCCCAGAAACCCGGCCAGCAGATCGGCCAATGCCTGAAAGAAGCGCGCGTGGCCGCCGGGACTCTCCAGCGGGGGTGGGTCGGCGTCTCGCGGCAACGCCGGAAAGAGGCGGGCGACTTCGCTCTGCTGCCAGGGGGGTAGTGCGGCGGCGGCAAGACGCCCAGCTTCTCCCAACGGCAAAGGATTCAGCGCGTCCAAAAACGCGCCGAAGGCCAGGTTGTTTTCGCCGGGAAAGCAGCGGGCCTGAAGGGTGACCGCGCCCTGCGCCCCGGCGTGGGCCAGAAGTTCATCCAGCAGACGGCTCTTGCCGATGCCCGCTTCGCCGGAAAGGATGAGCAGCCCGCCCTGGCCCGCGTTGCGCCAGACGGCCTGCATACGCTGCCATTCGACGGCGCGCCCCACCAGCGGCAAGCGGGAGGGGGAGTGAGAGGGCGCAGAGGCGATAGACGATTGCACGGGTATCTCTGGCAGAGGGGTCAGTCGGTTGGATTGAATGGCGTCGTGGAGTTCTGTCGTCTCGTCCAGGGGCGGCACGCCCAACTCTGCGTCCAGCACCTGTACACATTCCCGGTATTGACGCAGGGCCGCGCTGCGCTGACCGGCCAGGGCGTAGAGACGCATCAGTTGGCGGTGGGCCGGTTCGTGCAGGGTGTCGGCGGCCAGACGGCGGCGGGCGTGTTCGATGGCTGCTTGCCAGTGCTGTTGGCCGCTCTCCCACTGCACCAGCCGATCCAACGCACCCACCACCCCCCGACGCAAGGATTCGGCCTGAAAGTATTGCCAGTCGTCGAATTCTACGCTGTCTTTCAGGCTGAAACCGGCCAGAAAGTCGGCGCTGTAAAGTTCCACGGCCCGTTGAAGGGGTTGCGCGCAGAGAGGGCAGGGCTGATCCGCGGGGTGGCCGTGGCGCTGGCAATCGGCCAATAGCTGCTGAAACAAGACGGCATCAATTTCTAATTCGTCGTCGGGTCGGAGCGCGACAGTCTCGCCGTCGGTTTCCAGCCAGCGCCCGCCCAGCGCGCTTTTGAGTGTGGAGAGGGTGCGACGTAGCGCGCCGCGCGCCCGGCTGCCGTCGGATTCGGGCCAGAGCAGCGCGGCCAGTGAATCGCGGCTCTGGGGTGTGCGCTTGAGGGTGAGATAAGCGGCCAGAGCCAACGCCTTGCGCGTGTCCAGGGCGGCGGGCTGACCGTCGGTGGTGGTTAGAGTGGGCGGGCCGATAGAGCGTCAGCAGACCAAGTGGGTGCTGATAGATCTGCTGAATACGATGATTGTGACCGTACCCATGGCAATCGTGCTGACAGTCTATCCACCGGCACAGCCGACAGCAGGACGGATCGCCTTTTTGACTTTTGCCCACCTTCCCATCTCAACCATTTCCCTGTTAATATTGCCGATTTCCATCAGCATCGCCATCTTCCGCTACCGGCTGTGGGACATCGACATTCTGATCCGGCACACGCTGCAATACACGCTGCTGACGGCAGTATTGGCGCTGGTCTATTTCGGCAGCGTCGTCCTGCTGCAAACGCTCTTTGGCTCGATCAGCGGCGAGCAGTCCCCCGCAGCCATCGTCCTTTCCACCCTCCTCATTGCGGCACTTTTCACCCCACTACGCCGCCGGGTGCAAGCGGTGATCGACCGCCGCTTCTTCCGCCAGAAGTACGACGCCCAGCAAGTGTTGGCGGCTTTCGCCCTCACGGCGCGGGACGAAACGGATTTGGACAGATTGACGGGTGAATTGCAGCGGGTGGTGGGGGAGACGATGCAGCCGGAAAGGATAGGCGTGTGGCTGGTGGATCAGGGGCGTCGATAGATTTCGTGGGTGCCGATGTTGCGGAAGACGTAGATGGTTTCCCCCGACTCGGATTCTTGTTCTATGTGAAATGTGAAGACATACTGGAGCGTAACGTGCCCTTCCCAAATGCCCGGATGTCCTTGCATCTTGCGTATCCGTAACGACGGATAAAATGGCGGACTCTCTGCACCTTCTTGGAAACGGCGGAACGCCACCCGCGCCTGTTCCTTGACGTCCGCGGGGAGAGTAGCATACGCATCCCAGAAAGATTGGACAGGACGAAATTTCATTGCTGGTCCAGGAAATCAAGCATTTCGTCGATTTGGTCGAAGGTTTCCATACGGCCCTCGGCAATTGCCAAGTCTGCGGCTCGCTCCTTTTCCTGCCATGCCGGCGTCCAAAAATACGCCTGTTCGGTCACAGTACGCAGGGCATTCAGAATCACATTTTGAGCAGAAGCGTCTACAGAAGCGTAGCGTTCTAACTGCGCAAGGGCTTCGCGGACTGTCTCAGTTTGGTCAAGAGGGATCGCAACCACTAACTGTGGCCGTTGAGCGTCGGCGGTATCCAACAACACATCGGGCTGATAATGATAAGACATACAGCTTTACTCCTTCACTTTAACAATCCCAAGATTTATTTTCTTGATGGGGGATTGGAATACGTACTTCAAATTTCACCTCTTGCATTTCGTCCCAATAATCGCTGACACCGTGGGTATCCCAGAAGTCAGGAGCTTCATCCAGAGTAGTAAAACTTTCGGGAACCGGATCAATTAGGCCATTGGGTGTTCGGTCGACAATCTTCATAACGGCAGTATAGCAGTGATTCTCTCTTTTTCCAACACACTTTTTGTCTTTTTCTAACACCCGTAACACCCACCGTAACGCTGCCGTGACGCTCATCCGGTAGACTACGGACAGGAGGAAGACCCGATGACATCTCGCTTGACGACCTTTTGGCGAAAATTGAATGGGACACAATCTGCGGCGCAAAGTGCAACGCAGAATGCACAGCCGGTGACTGCGGTGGAAGAAACAGCCCTGGCCGCGCCGACAATCCTGGCCGCCGTGGACATTGCCCCCAACGACCCGCTGCTGGCCTATCTGCACACCATAAACGGCCCGGTGGAGATCGCCCGCTTGCAGTTGGATTCCCCGGCCCTGGCCCAGATGAAGGCGACGGGCGTGCTGCTCTCCGTACCCCTGGTCAGCCAGGGCGAACTGATCGGGCTGATCAATCTCGGCTCCCGGCGCAGCGAGCAGGACTATTCCAGCGACGACCGCAAGCTGCTGGCCAACCTGGCGACGCTAGCCGCGCCCGCGGTGCGAGTGGCCCAACTGGTGCGCCAACAGCAGTTGGAAGCCGCCGAACGGGAGCGCATGGCCCAGGAACTCAAAGTGGCCCGGCTGATCCAGCAGACGCTCCTGCCCCAAAGCCTGCCCGAACTGGAGGGCTGGCAGGTGGCCGCCTATTACCAACCGGCCCGGGCCGTGGGCGGCGACTTCTACGACTTTCGCACCCTGCCCGATAGCCGCATGGCGATTGTGATCGGCGACGTGACCGACAAAGGCGTGCCCGCCGCGCTGGTGATGGCGACCACCCGTACCCTCCTGCGCGCGGCCACCGAACAGACAGGATCGCCCGGCGCGGTGTTGGAACGGGTCAACGATCTGCTCCATCCCGACATCCCGGCCCGGATGTTTGTCACCTGTCTCTATGCGGTGTTGAACCCCGCCACCGGCCATCTGATCTACGCCAACGCCGGCCACGACCTGCTCTATCGCGCCGGGCCAGATGGCGTGGAAGAATTGCGGGCCAGGGGGATGCCGTTGGGTCTGCTGCCAGGGATGGGCTACGAGGAAAAGGAGGTCACGCTCACACCGGGCGACACCCTTCTGCTCTACAGCGATGGGCTGGTGGAGGCCCACGACCCCCAGCGGGAGATGTACGGCTTTCCCAAACTGCGGGACGAACTGGCCGGTTTCACCGGCGGCGATCTGGTGGACTATCTGCTCCGCACGCTGCACACATTCGTCGGTCCCCACTGGGAGCAGGAGGACGACGTGACACTGGTCACTGTGCGCTACAACGGTCCACCCCACACGAAGAATGGAGCAACTGCTTTGCTGGCCGACTTTACACTGCCCAGCGCGCCGGGCAACGAGAGTGAGGCGATGGCCCGGATTGCCGAGGCGGTAGCCTCGTTGGGTCTGCCGCCCGACCGCCTGGAAAAGCTCAAAACCGCCGTGGCTGAAGCCACAATGAACGGGATGGAGCACGGCAATCAATACCGGGACGACCTGCCAGTGCGTGTCCAGGCCGAAAGCGACGGCCAACGGCTGCGGGTGCGCATCACCGATCACGGCGGCGGCGGGGAGATTCCCGAAGCGGCCACGCCAGACATCGACCTGAAACTGGCCGGGCTGCAATCGCCGAGGGGCTGGGGGCTTTTTCTCATCAAAAGTATGGTAGACGAGATGAACGTGAGCGAAGACGGCGAACACCACACCGTTGAATTGGTGATCAATTTGGAATAAAGAATAGAACGCGGATGACGCGGATTGGGCAGATAAGAGCGGATTTAAGAAAAACAGAATAGGACGCTGATTCAGAGAAAATCTGCGTTCATCTGCGTCCAGTTCTTTTTACCATCAGTTTGATCAATACAGATAACGGCGGATTTCCAGAAACAAATCAGCGGAAATCTCTGTTTTCTGCGGCATCTGCGTCCAAAAGTTTTTCGCATCACGCAGGGGAGAATATGATGGAACACAAAACATTTAGCGCCAGCATACGACCTACCGATGGGGTCATCGCCATTGACCTGGCCGGCGACATCGACGGCGCGGCTGACGCGGCCATCAACGCGGCCTATGCCCAGGCCGAGAGCGCCGGTTCCGATCCGGTGCTGCTCAACTTCAGCGGCGTGGGCTACATCAACAGCACAGGCATCGCGCTGATCGTCGGTCTGTTGGCCCAGGCCCGCAAGAGCCACCGCAAGCTGGTCACATACGGCCTGAGCGACCACTACCAGGAAATTTTCCGCATCACCCGCCTGTCGGATTTTATGGGGATGTACGACGACGAGGCGAGCGCCCTCAAACAGCTATAGCAGATATTGGATACTGGATATTTCGAAGTGGCGTCGGTGATGTCCAATACCAAATATCCAATACCCAATCCAGGCTTTTTCTCATCAGTTTCCATGCCCGCTTGGGCACAATGAGCAATGAAAAACGGACGCTGATTTGCGCAGAAACAACTGAGCCGCGCTGATTTCCTCAGCGGCAATCATGCCTTTCAGCGTCATCTGCGTCCCGCATTTTCAGGTTAGG
>Ga0335396_10003234_pt1 | contig 19040 bp, 18 predicted proteins | sample FRY02_FD_205743 | JGI IMG/M metagenome (GOLD analysis project Ga0335396, IMG submission 205743) | Freshwater microbial communities from Lake Fryxell liftoff mats and glacier meltwater in Antarctica - FRY-02 (spades assembly) (version 2) | ecosystem: Environmental > Aquatic > Freshwater > Ice >... | reverse complement strand
CATCTTAGAAAAGTTCAAGGCAATGAATTTACACAAACGCAGAAAATCGTTGGAAGAACTTGCCAAGGAAATCAATCCAGTCTTGCGTGGTATTATCAATTATTACCACCATTTTTGGAAAGATGATATGCGCATTGTGAGGAATCAGATGAATGCTCGACTACTGAAATGGGTAAAATGGGAGTTAAAGAAGGAGATTTTTCAATTTACAGTGCAAAAAAAAATAATCAAAGGAAATATTCTCAAATTGTCGCTGGCACGGAGTTGCAAATAATCGTTAAGTATGTTGATGAATTTAAGGTGATGCGTGCACTCACAGCAAACTTTTTATTGTAAGCCAGGCTTAGAGTAAATAGCGTTGAATCGAGTGAATTGTGCTTAGAAAGAGTTCTTAATTTTTCTTAAATTTGTTGCGAAAACGCTTTAAATTCTGCAACTTTGTAAAATTAGCCATAATTCACTTTTGCATGAATATAAAATTTGTCGTTATTTTTTCCCTTGGACTTATAGTATTGGCGTCTTGCGCTACATTTGCGCCGTTTACAGAGCCGATGCTGAAGGAGTTCAAGCTTGACACAAAAAACATCAATAACACGCAATTTTATCTATCGGAGGAAATTGTTTTGTTTAAAATTGAAGAAACGCAATTGGTTGGCAAGGAAGGAAGTGTTTTCGTGAAGAGCGAAGGGGGTCTTTCTACTAAAATTCAAATCAAACGCAACACAGCCTGTGTTGTAGAGCGGATTGATAAAGATGGGTTTTTCTATGTCCGCTTTGAAGAAGGTGTTGGGAAAACGCTCAAGTTCCAACGGTCAACTACCTCCAACGACAGGTATTATCTGTACACAGACTTTGCAGACAATCAGCACCAGGTGGAGTATGCCAAAGAACGTTATTATGTGAATAGACCTAGTCTCATCGCTTTCTTGATGGTGCAGATTAAAACCAATAAGAAATATCTTGAACGACGTATTATTACCAAAGGAAAAAGGGCCTAACCAAAAAGCAGATTCTTTCATTCAAAAGAGAGGCGCTACTTATTTCTTTTAACGTGGAAATTGACTTTAGTGCGTATTCGGCTGTTCGTTCTTTGGAGAAAACCAATCAATAATTTTCGCTACTTAGAATAGGTTTACTCAGCATCACTAAGACGCCATTTTTTAATTCAAAAATGCAGTACGGAGCCAAGCTTTTCGCTTTTAAGTCAACTGTGAAACTGGATCGTTCGTAAGCATACACATCATCGTGATAAAACATCCATAGGATATTTTCATGGTACATTGCTTTAGGATCGTCGATAAACAAAATGCATTTCTGGTCTATCGGAAATGAGGTTGTTGAAATCATTGTCGTTCTGCTTTTATAATCGTTTCTACCTAAAACTTCATTGCCGTGGTCTTTGAAATGAACGCCATATATTCGTTTAGGGTTTATTAAATTTAAAGCGAGTAACAGGAGTACAGGCAGTAATAACCACTTTGAAAAGGCTTGCCATCTGTAACTTTTAGATTGATAGAAATCCAAAATTCCACCGACAAATGCACATGTAACCAAAATAATTAGTGGAATAACGATCGCGGTGAACGCGGGCATTTTGGTCTCTGCTAAAGTAAAGAAAGCATAGGGGCAAATTATCATTACGAGCAGAAATAAGGCATAATTTTTATGACGCACAAATTTCCAAACAAAGACTAGGGAAAAAAGGATTAAATAAGGCAATAAGTCTGCTGAGCCATAAAGAGTAAAAAGATTTTTCCAATAATACCAATATCCCCCGCCATGACCTTCAACAATAGTATAGAAATGTTGAGTATTGTACTGGAATTCATGTAAATATTCTTGTGGAAAATTGAGGTAAGCGAAAACATGCCAAGGCAACACTAGGATGCAAATCAGAGAAACGGAAAGGAGCAAATACTTCCAAAACTGCCAAGATTTTCTGAGTTCTGAGTCACCAATTAGTGCGGAACCAATACCTGCGAAAACGAGCAAGCCAACAAGCCATTTTGTTAGAATAGCTAAACCTACAAACAATCCAAGGACAACAATCCATCGGGGACGTCTAGTTTCATAAAACTTTATCCAAGCCCAAATAGACATTGTTATATAAAACATAAAAGCCATATCTACATGGTCTGAGGTCTGATATCCTGCCACTAATTCTAAGGGGAAATTGAGAAAGCTAAAAACAAGTGCTGCGTAATAACCGGTTTTTTCGTTCCAAATGGTCTTTCCAATAGAATGAATAGGAAATACGAGCAAGGCATGCATTATGATACTTGGTACACGTACGGCAAAATAATTGACACCAAATACTTTGATAGAGACTGCAATTTGCCACAAAGATAACGGTGGTTTATGGAGCCAAATATGGTTCGCAATCCAGGATTTATAGTTGAATTCAAGAGGTGTTTCTTGGTACAAGGTCGGTTTTAATGGGTTGTCTATCAAGTTTTTTGCCACCAAAGCGTGAAATTGTTCATCCCACAAATTTAAATAAGGATTAAATGTAGCAAAGGCGGCGCCAATGCATAAGCTAGAACTAAAGAGAAACAACAAACCCTTTTTCGTGCTTTTATTGAATAGTATCAAGCTGAAAATGAGTAACACAAATGAGCAAATCAAAAGTAGTTTTGACGTCTCATCCATAGATTGAAAAATTTGACCAAACTTTGTAAACACAACCAAAGTTAACTGATTTTATGAGTTTTAACGGTCAAATGATTTATGAATGAATTGGATTCATGTATTTTGACATTTTTAGTTTAAACCATCCTTAACAACTCCTGAGCTCGCTCAATATTGCCAACGGCTCCAAACACCAACCTCAGTTTCCCATTCTTTTCACTTAATACAGCTTTAGTCGGATTGGCCTGTACAAAATCGAGTACTTTGCCGAAGGCGGGGCTTTGGAAATAAAGCGTATTGGTTTGAGAAGGGAAATAAGCCAACATTTTTCCGCTTTTGAGAACTACTCGTTCGAAGCCTATTTTTTCGGAAGTCCAACGCAGCAAAAGCGATTCCAACAAATAATTCACCTGCTTGGGCAATGGGCCAAATCTATCGACTAAATTGCTTGCGAAAACCTCGAGTTCTTTTTCAGATTTCAGGTTGTCTAATTCTTGATAAAGACTCAAGCGTTCATTGACACTATTTACATAATCATCGGGTATACGAATCTCAAAATCGGTTTCTAAAACACAATCTATACTTGCAAAACCTTGGTTGGGCATGTGTTCGATTTCTTTGTCCTCGAAAAGCGACTTGAATTCGTTCTGACGCAATTCTTGCATGGCTTCATTCAAGATTTTTTGATACATCTCAAAGCCAATGTCATTGATGAAGCCACTCTGCTCGGCGCCAAGCATATTTCCAGCACCGCGAATGTCTAAATCTTTCATGGCGATGTAAAAACCAGAACCTAAGTCGCTGAACTGAATGAGTGCTTCAATGCGTTTTCGCGCCTCTGAGGTCACGCTGGTAAAAGGCGGTGTAATGAGTAAGCAAAACCCTTTTTTATTGGATCTACCCACTCGACCGCGCATTTGATGCAAATCACTCAACCCAAAATTCTGCGCTTCATTGATGATGATTGTATTTGCATTACTCACGTCGATACCAGATTCGATAATCGTGGTAGACAACAACAAATCAAATTTATGTTCGATAAAATCCATCATCACTTTCTCCAAATCCTTGCCTTCCATACGACCGTGACCAATGGCCACGCGAATACCAGGAACCAATTGACGAATGAATTCTGCCAATTCGTTCATGTTTTGCAAGCGATTGTTTACAAAAAAGATTTGTCCCCCACGCGAAAGCTCATACTCCAAGGCGTCCCTCAATTTATCTGCTTCGAAGGCAATACGCTCAGTTAAAATGGGTTGACGGTTAGCGGGTGGAGTATTCAAGATACTCATATCTCGTGCGCCCATCAGAGAAAATTGCAGGGTTCGCGGAATTGGCGTGGCTGTCAAAGTAAGGGTGTCAACCGATTCTTTCAGCAATTTCAACTTGTCTTTTACTGATACGCCAAATTTTTGTTCTTCGTCAATAATAATCAAACCGAGGTCTTTGAATTTCATCCGGTCGCTAACAACTTTATGCGTGCCAATGATGATGTCAATTTTTCCTTCTTTCAGCTTTTTGGAAATCTCAGTAACTTCTTTTGCGCTGCGGAATCGGTTGATATAATCGACGTTGCAAGGAAAGTCTGCTAAGCGTTTTTTAAAAGTGCGGTGGTGTTGCGAACATAAAACTGTAGTAGGGACCAAAATAGCCACTTGTTTGTTATCTGCAACTGCTTTGAAGGCAGCGCGAATGGCGATTTCCGTTTTTCCGAAACCTACGTCGCCGCATACCAAGCGGTCCATCGGTGTTTCAGACTCCATATCTTTTTTTACTGCAATCGTCGCTTTCAATTGGTCTGGAGTATCTTCAAACTCAAAAGAGGCCTCCAACTCGTGCTGCAAATACGTGTCTGGCGTATAGGCAAATCCTGGCTGACTTTTTCTCTTGGCGTATAATTGAATCAAATCAAACGCCAATTCCTTAATCCGCTTTTTGGTTTTATTCTTTAAGGTAGCCCAAGATTGTGTGCCCAATTTATTCAATTTGGGAACGGCGCCTTCTTGACCTGTGAATTTCGAAATTCTGTGCAACGAATGTATAGAAACATACAGTACGTCGCCATCACGATACACCAAGCGCACGGCTTCTTGCTGCGTTCCATTTACATCAATCATTTCCAAACCTGAAAACTGGCCAACGCCGTGGTCTATATGCGTCACATAATCGCCTTTTCGGAGGTTGTATATCTCTTTCAGCGTTAGTGCTTGTTTGGCCTGTCTAAACCCCTCCTTTAAACGAAAACGATTGTATCTATCGAATATTTGATGGTCGGTATAACATGCCAAACCCAAACTGTCTGAAACAAAACCGCGACTCATTGAGATAGGCATTGGAATAAATTCTGCTGAGCCTCCAACGTCTTTTAATATGCTTACTAGGCGCTCAATTTGTGTGGTTTGATTGAAGAAAACCAAAGTGTTGAGTTTTCGTTTTTTGCGCTCTTGTAAATTTTTGAAAAGCACATCAAATTGTTTGTTGAATGAGGGATGCTCTTTGAAATCAAAGATAATTTTTTGTGCATTTTTGTCTGATTCAGTAAGCCCAAACTCAACGCACTTATACTTTGAAGTCTCTTCGCGCCACAAACTGGGATGCATGAACTTATCATCTGGTATGGGATGATTTTCACCCATTTCCGCCCGAATATTGTAGTTTTTAACAGCGTCTTGATATTCTTTTTTGAGTTCTTCAACTACGATTTCGCGCGACTGCATAAAAACAAGCGCATTTTCTCCTAAAAACTCCAACAAGCTAACGTGGCGTTTTTGTTGAAGAATATTGGTCATATTTGGCATCAAAGTGAGCGCGTTCATTTTTTTGACACTCAGCTGGTTAGCAGGGTCAAACATGCGTATGCTCTCGATATCATCTCCAAAAAATTCTAATCTGAAGGGCTTGTCTGATGCAAATGAAAACACATCAACTATACCTCCGCGAATCGCAAATTGGCCTGGATCAACCACAAAATCTACGCGATCAAAGCCATACTCAGAGAGCAAATCTCGCAAAAAAGAAATACCTAGATTCTGCCCTACTTTTACTTTGAATGTGTTTTCAGCGATATCTTTTTTTATCGGCACGCGTTCGGAAAGCGCTTTGGGATAGGTAATTATCCATGCTTTCTTTTCAGAGGAGAGAAAGTCGAACATTTCAGACCTAGAGAGCAAATTCCCTTGGTCGCTTTCTGTAAATTCATAGGGAACCCTCGTGCTTTCAGGAAAAAGAAACACATTTTGTCTGTCAGGAAAAAGACTTTGTATGTCGTTTAAAAAATACGCGGCATGTTCTTTATCGTCTAGAACAAAAAGGGCGTTTTCATTGAAGTTATTAGCTACCAAACTTAGGACACAAGCAGCCGACGAGCCCGTCAAACCAGAGCATTGAATGACGCAGCGTTCTTTTTCCAAAGTGCGACGCAACAATGTCACTTCATGTAAATTAGAAAATAAGCCTAAAAATTCTTGAGTGGTCATGTGTGTTGTTTTCTACTCATCAAGTTTATAACAGTAGAATTGTATTTATGTTTGAGTTGCAAATGTAGGCAGAAAACCAAGAATTTCCTTATGACCTGTTGGTCATTAGGCACCCCACATGCAGCCTTTAAGCGAAAAGGCAGGGCGTTTAAAAGCTAATCACATTCGCTCATCAGTTGCATCACTTGCTCAACTTGGTTTTTGGATCCAATAAAAAACGGTGCGCGTTGGTGCAATTTTTCTGGTTCGATATCTAAAATACGATTGTAGCCATCGGTAGCCAATCCGCCGGCTTGCTCAGCTATAAATGCCAGCGGGTTACACTCATAAATCAGCCGTAGTTTGCCGTCAGGATTTAAGGTTGTGGCTGGGTAAATATAGATACCCCCTTTAATTAAACTGCGGTGAAAATCAGCCACTAAAGACCCGATATAGCGACCAGAATACGGACGACCTGTTGGTGGATCTACTTGCTGACAATAGGTAATATATTGACGAATACCTTCGTGACAAATCAACAAATTACCTTCATTCATAGAATACAATCGACTTTGAACGGGCATTTGCATACTGGGGTGAGAAAGGCAATATTCGCCAATAGATGGGTCAAGGGTAAACCCATTCACTCCGCAGCCAGTGGTGTAAACCAACATCGTTGAAGAACCGTAAAGCACATAACCAGCGGCCACTTGTTCGCTGCCGTTTTGCAACATATCGGCTTCTGTAGCTAAGGTGCCTACTTCAGATTTTCTTCTAAAAATGGAAAAAATCGTTCCGATAGAAACATTTACATCAATATTTGAAGAGCCGTCCAAGGGGTCGAAAAGTACTACATACTTGCCCTTTTTTGACATTTCTGATTCAAATGCCACAAAATCGTCGTTCTCTTCTGAAGCGATACCGCAAATTTCACCCCCAGTTTTAAAGGCTTGAATGAAACGCTCATCTGCAATCACATCGAGTTTTTGCTGCTGTTCGCCTTGTATGTTTACGTTACCTTGAGCACCAAGTATATCTACCAATCCAGCGCGATTCACCTCACGATTCACAATTTTAGAGGCCAAGGAAATGTCGTTCAAAATACGCGTCAATTCTCCTGTAGCAAATGGGAATTCTGCCTGTCTTTCAATGATAAATTCGTTGAGTGTGGTTACGCCTTGCATAATTGTGCTTTTCTAATTGTGCACAAAGATGAGAAAAATAGACTATTCTTTTTAATTTATGACCGTACTTTTCTACCGTTTGAGTAGGCCAGGAAATTTTTATTGACCAATTCAATCACTATGGTTTCACCAGAAATATAAAAATTCACCATGGGCTCATTGGTAATATTGATTGTTTTACCATCTATGACACAATCAACGCCACCCAATTGGTTTTTAAATGCCACGACACCATTTTTAATTACCCAGGCATCAGGGCGATAATAAGCAGCAACAACTTTTTGAACGCCATCCCACACAAAACATTGTTGACCTTCACCCCAAATGACACAATGGTCATTAGCATCCCAATAATCGGGGGAATAATTAGACAACATCGTTTTATTTCCTCCACGATAATACCACATATTCATGTTTTGGTCAATGTAAGTGACACAAGAAATCCCCGCTTTGAATTTGACAACATGCATGGGTTCGAGGTCGAAAAAATCTCCGCGTTCATAAATGGCAAATGTGCGATTCAGTGGGTCGTTAAATGCAGCGATGTCTCGGCCGCACGAAAACTCTACTTGCTGGCGGTAAGTATCTATTTCGTATAGATTACCGCTATGAAAAATGTAGTGTGTTCCGCCTATAACTTCAAATGCAAGGATGTTATCTCCTATGAACTGTGGCAAGTAGATGTCGCCAATCACGGTATATAAATCTTGAACTGCACCGTTGTACCAAACGCGAACGGTATTCATTTGTGTGTCTTCAAAAACAAGTAAACTATCGGCAACTACATATCGGCGACCAAAATTGGTAAGCCACTGACCCTTTTCGTTGTGCCAAACAGACAGAATAGGACCATTTTGCAAGGCAATAAAATTATCTGAAACTTTAAAATTACTTACCAAACCCGACAGAGTCGTAACCTTCGATCCGTCATAAACACGCAGATCCCTATTATTTGAAATAAATCCTATGATGTTGTCACCAACTTGCACTTCTAAAGGTGGTAGATGGTCTAATTGACGAACGACACCATCTTGGAAAACTTTAAAAAGTCCTTGCATTGTGGTGAACGGACCGATACCCCAAAAATCTTGCGCTCGAAATGCAGAAACGCTCAGAAACACAAAAATTAATACCGTTGTTTTTTTCATCTTTTACCTTTAACGCAACAAATGTGCCATTCGCATATGAGTGGCATTGATGTTTTAGTGGGGATTAGGAAAACAACACACTTTGTCCGTATGGCGACTCAATTGGGTTCACCATAAGCACGGGAATTTGCGCGTCATTCGTAATCATATATTGTTCGTAGTTCGACCCCAAAATGCCCAAAATGCTGTTTTTCTGTAAATTCATGATTGCAATTAAATCGGCATCTTGAGCCACGGCATAACGCACCACTTCTTTATCAAAACCAGAGGATGGCTGCAAAGAAACGACCAATTCAATTTCTCTCTCTTCAAAGAATTTTTTAGCAAACGCAATATTTGTGTTCACTTTATTTCTTAAGAACTCATCTGTTTCATCTGGAATAACAACATGTACTCGAGAGTTGAAATAGGACGCCATGTTGGCTACTAAAACCAATTTTTGTTTTGTTTCTTTATTGAAATCCAAAGGAACAACGATATCGTCGTACCCTGTTTCCAAAGGTTTTTTTTCTTGCACCACTACAAAAGGCACAGATGAATTTGTAATTACTTTCAATGCATGGCTTCCCAAAAGGTGTTGTAGGCCGTGAGGTCCATGCGTGCCCATAAAGATTAATTGAGCATGATGTTCAGCTGCAAATTCTCCAATATCTTCGAAAATGTTTCCTACACGAACGGCAGGTATAATATTCACACTTTCGTTGTCAATTTCCTTAATTAATTTATTCAGGCTTTCTTCGGCTTCCTGTATCTTCTTTGGCTTACTTACCACGTGAAGAACGTAGATATCCGCATCAACAATTTTTGCTGTTTTGATAGCATGAAGCAATGCGCAATCTGCTATCGGAGTAAAGTCGTGGGGAACAATAAAACTTTTGCGTTGCATAAGTGGGTTATTTGGTTCTGTAATGTTCTACAAACATAAGAAAATATTTTTAAAAAGCAGCCCATTTGTTAAATTGAATAGGCATAAATTGTAAAAACACAAAATCAACTGAGTTTATCAAAAACAGCAACGGCCTCTATATGCCCTGTATGGGGAAATTGGTCAACAAGAGAAAACTTCTTTAATTCATACCCTTGTTCGATTAAAGTTGCTGCATCACGCGCTTGTGTGGACGGATTACAAGAAATATAAACAATTCTATCTGCCTGTAAATTAATAACTTTTTGCAAGGTTTTGGGCGCTATTCCCGCACGTGGAGGATCGAGAACAAGGGTGTTAATGTTGCCTGTATATTGTGGAAACTCTTTAAGGAATTTCCCAACATCGGCTGCAATAAATTTTACGTTGTTTATCTTGTTCCGGATTGCGTTTCGTTTGGCATCTTCGATTGCTTCTGGAACGATATCGACACCGATGATTTCTGTGTTTTTGGTTCTGGTAGATAATATTTGACCAATAGTACCCGTGCCACAAAACAAATCCATCACTGCTTTACCGTCTAGCGAATTGTTTTCAAAAACGTAGTCCATAGCTTTGTTGTACAAGAATTCGGCACAAGTTGGATTGGTTTGAAAGAAACTTTCCATAGAAATCTCGAACTTTAAACCAAGCAGTTCTTCCACAACTTTGTCTTCACCAAAAATCAAACGCCACGTCCCGTTTTCAATTTTTGCGCGGTCTGCCACGTTGTCGTTGATGGTGTGTTGAAACCCTGCAATTCTGTTGCCGTACAGATCTTTCAATTTCGCGCCAGCAGCACCAGCATCAAAATGTTCCAAACCTTCTGATGATGTAACCAAATTCACCAACAGTTGATTTTGATGAAAAGATTTACGCACCACAATATGACGGAAAAAACCAGTCTTTTTTGGAGGATGCCAAGCCGCTAGACCTGTATCGAACAGAAACGCCCGAAAATCCTTCAATTTACTTTCCCATTCCTTATCAAACAAGCCTGATTCTTTATTCAAACTTTCCACTTTCCACCAAGTCCCCCGATGTTTAAATCCAAGAGCGAAGGCATCATCCAGCTCTGTATCGGTTTCTAAATCATGTGCTATAGAGGAAAAGGAATACTCCATTTTATTGCGGTAGTTATACAGCATAGGAGAAGTAATGTATTCATCAAAAAGTTCAACCGCATTTTGAATACCACCAAGTTTTCTGTAGACATCTATGGTTGTCTCTTGTTTCACTCGTTTTTGTTCCTCAATAGGCACAAAAATGTAGGGCGCTCCAGAAATGGGTTGCACGTCTAAATGTTGCTCGATTGATGCACGTTCTAGAACCTTCACCAAATTCCCTTCGGCATGGCGTTTTCGCTTGGCTGTGATACGCGCCAAAACTTTTTGTCCCGGATAGGCATGCTCGACAAAAACAGGATAAAACCCATCTTCAATTGGTATTTTGGCGATGCCTTTACCACCAAATGCATAATCGGTTATAAGAAGTTCGACAAGTTCACCGCGCTGGAAATTAGACATAATTGTTTTTTTGAGGTGCAAAGATAAGCTTTTTGCTTTCTGTCTTTTTGTCGTGTTCGAAATGACGAATAGGAAAAGCTGATTGCGTGTTATTTCTGTTTTTATGGCGTCTTATCAAACAGCAAATCAGGAGCATTGCCTTGAAGTTATCAATTAATTAAACCCTAATTCATTAAATATTAACCAATTGGCGATTGTTTTTTAATAATTTGCCAAAACAACCAAGGCCAAAAGCGTTTGATGTACACTGCCCAAATTTCTTTATTTCCAATTAAAACTTCGCGTTTTTTTTTGTTGATGGCGTGGATGATTTTTTGAGCGCACAGCTCTGCGGACATCCCTGTTTCTTGATTGTGGTCCATTGCACCGTGAGCTTCGCCTTTTTCGTTGATGGCACTCATGGAAATCGGCGTGTTGATTTTGCCCGGATAAACCAAGGTTACATGGATGTTGTTTTTGGCTTCTTCGAGCGACAAGCTTTCGAAAAATCCTTGTAAAGCATGTTTGGCTGCCGAATAGGCCGAACGCCAATAGAATCCAAATTTTCCAGCGATGCTTGAAACAGCCACAATGTGTCCGCTTTGCTGTTTTTGCATCACGGGGAGCACGGCTTTTGTTAAGGCAACGGCACCAAAATAATTAACCTCCATAATTTGTCGGTCTATTTCTAAGGGTGTGGCATGGGCTTCACCGCGCTGGCTCACACCACCATTATTAATCAATACATCGATTCTGCCAAAATGTGAAACAACTAGCGCCACTTTTTCCGCGAAATTCGATGCGTCCATCAAATCCAAAGGAAGGACCAAATGCTTTTCGGGATTGGACAGACTTTGGCGGATTTCTTCTAATTTATTAACCGAGCGAGCGGATAAAATGACAGATGCGCCGCTGTTGGCATAGGATTGTGCAAGCGCTAATCCGATTCCAGAGGAAGCGCCAGTGATCCAGATGATATTTGAATTCGTATTATTCATTACACGGCCACATTGTGTTCTCTTAAGGCATCGTTCAACGAGGTTTTTAAATCTGTGCTGGCTTTGCGCTGACCGATAATCAAGGCGCAAGGCACTTGGTATTCGCCTGCGGGGAAAGATTTGGTGTAAGAACCAGGAATCACAACGCTTCTCGCCGGAATAACGCCGCGCATTTCTTTGGGTTCAGGACCTGTAACGTCAATTATTTTAGTGGATTTGGTTAACACAACATTTGCCCCTAAAACTGCTTCTTTTTCTACACGGACACCTTCTACAACGATGCATCGCGAACCAATAAAGGCGTTGTCTTCTATAATTACAGGTGCGGCTTGTAAAGGCTCTAAAACGCCGCCAATGCCCACGCCACCAGAAAGATGTACGTTTTTACCAATTTGTGCACATGACCCAACTGTTGCCCATGTGTCGACCATGGTTCCTTCATCTACATAAGCCCCGATATTGATGTATGAGGGCATCATGATTACACCTTTAGCAACAAAAGCGCCGTACCGAGCCACAGCATGAGGAACCACGCGAACGCCTAATTCTTTGTAATTGGTTTTGAGTTTCATTTTATCATGAAATTCAAAAGGACCTACTTGAATAGTTTCCATTTGACGAATGGGGAAATACATCACCACAGCTTTTTTTACCCATTCATTGACTTGCCAACCATCAGCAGTCGGCTCGGCAACGCGCAAGCGACCTTTGTCGATTTCTTCGATAACGAGCTCAATTGCAGCAATAGTTTCTGGATTTGAGAGTAAAGAACGGTCGACCCAAGCTTTTTCAATGATATCACGCATGTTGTTTTTTTGGCAAATATAAGGGAACTTAGCAAGAGACCTACAAAGATTTCGCTTGGAAAAGTTGTTTCTAACGCCTCAACTACCCCTGTTTTATTCTTGTTTCGCCAACACCCGTTTCACAAAAAACAAACTTATAAAAAACAACACAAACGGTGCATAAATGAGTATTGAAGTATACGGTTCTTGATAAAAATCAAAAGGATAAACGGTTTGAGGCCATTCATCGCAAGGTCTGTACACAGCTGTCTTGAAGGCGGCACGAATAAAGTTTAAGAGCACTATAATCCAATGAGGGAAAGTAAAATAAGCAATTGTAATAGATACATCTGCTACATATTTATTAAGCGCGCCGAGCATTCCGCGACCAGCCATGATTAAAAAGAAAGCACCGAAAACGAGGAGGATGGTAAATGTCGTCAATTCGTTGCCTTTAGAGACAGCAATAATTATAGCACCAAGTATGCTGAATACGCCAGCCACGGGAATGCTGATCACCAAAGCCAATATATTTCCCCATTCAAAATATAAAAGCAAAATAACTCCAGCTAAAGCCAGATAGATCATTACATAATAGATTTCCTTGTCATAGAAATATGGTTTTTGATGCGCGAAATCAACATTGTTTAAGAGATGATTTAAAGAATTAAAATCAACTCGCTGCGCGAAATGTCCTTTTTCGTACTCAAGATTAGTCTCGTCCTCTGCTTTCGAATCATCTTCTATGAACTCTCCGTCGAAATCAGAATAGGACTCTGTGTAATTAGTTTCGGTGAGGTCTTGAAATACGTAAAACTTATTGTTAATCAAATACTCATAATTCTGATTGGGTTTTAGTGTATTGGCCACACTTAATCGAATCAAATCTTTTTTAAAATTTTGCAGAACCTCCAAAATCTTCTTTGGTTCACTGTCAATCCAAAAATGCACCATTTCTAAAGTTTTCAAATAATCTGGGTCCTCGTGTCTTGTGTATTCGTTGTACATTTCACTATTACCAAAAGCATAATTTTTGATGTGGTATAAGTGAAAATCTGGCAAAGAGTCTGGGGTCAAAAAATAATTAAGCGCCAAAACGCTCGTCCAACAGGTGTCTTTCCCAGATAAATACATATCCTTAAAATCGTAAACGCGATAAGCAAAAAGGGAATCAATGACTGGTGTGGCTTGCAAATTTTCTATCAATTCCCCTATCGATTTTTCCGAATTATTGTAGCGAATATATGAGGGTTCGTAAGATGCATCGAAATATCTTAGGTCTTGATATTGTTTTGGAAATATGCGATTGTGTAACTTGTAGTCTTCTGTATTTTGAATCAAAAAGGGTATTGCGTAATCGACATTTTGGCTTACGGATTCTAATTCTGAAAGAGAAACTAATTGTTTCGTTTTGTTTACAACTCCTAAATTGAATGTAAAAGGAACAAAAAAATAGAGCAGCACCGGGATATAGAGCAACACTGCTAGCTTGTGGTGGTACCAACGTGAAATTGGATATAAATTTTTGCCTGCGTTGTTTCTGAAAAAATATACGCCCCAAATGATCAGTACAATGAGTCCCGAAATTATCCAATATAGAAAGAAGGAATTGTTGAAAAAGTGATTTTTAATATGATAAGTTTGTTGCAAGATATTCAAGTCAACGGAAGCATATCCGATGGTATAGAACAAGATATGTAATATCAAGATCACTAAAGTCAATTGTATCGACATGCTGTGCCACAGCAGAGGTTGGTTCGACAAAAGATAGCTGGAGAATTTTTTATATTGGTTCATTTTTCAATTTTTAAGGTCACAGAAATGCGCTGTGTGCTACTTAGTTGTTTACAAAAAAGCGTTTGCTGCTTGACGAAATATTTCGGAAATAATTGACTGGCACATTGCTGCTAATCAAGAGCTTAATGATTTCATTCGCTTCACTAATTTTTGATGTGGAAATGACATACATACCTCCATTGAAATGGATTTCTAAGTCGTCAATCTGTGCAAGTGCTGCTTTGATTAGTTCGCGAGCCGCAGTAGTCTCTAGCTCCATTACAAAGCGCGCGCCTTGATTTTTGTTTTCATTTTCCAGGAGTTTAGGAACACCATCTTTCAAGAACAAAACCTCATCGGCCACTTTTTCTACTTCGAACAATTGCTGGGAACTCAGTATGATGCCTATTGGATTGTACGCACTTTTGGCTAAACTGCGCAAGTCGTTTAATACAATTTGTTGAGCAAAAACATCCAAATTAGCTAGTGGTTCATCGAGCAGCAATATCTCAGGACGACGTAGAAAAGTTCGTGCCAATTCGAAGCGCATCTTGTATCCCGATGAAAGTTCTGACCAATTTAAATCGCGAAATTTAAACAAGCCGAAACGAATCAGCATAATTTCTACTAAAAGTTCATTTTTCGATCCTGTAATTCCATAATGCGTGGCACAGAAACGCAAGTTTGTCCTGATTTTGCCATACCATTTTTGTGTGCGCTGCGCAATATATGTCAACTTGGTTCGGTGGTCGTAGGCATTTTCAAAACCCTTTTCATTGGCGTAGTACAAATCACCGCTGTTGTAGCTAATTTCTTTAGCCAAAATGCGGAGTAGAGTGGTTTTTCCATTTCCATTTTCACCTACCAAACCCACGAGTTGACCCGGCTTGAGCTCCAAATTAATTGGGCCTAACTTGAAAGAGCCACGAGAATAATGCTTTTCTAAATTTCGACAAGAAAGCAATGTTTTATGCGGATCTTTCTCTGGTAAATCCAATAACTCAAGTGTCTCTATGATGTCTAGACATTTGGAGATCAAGGATTCTTGGTTGAAATTTGAATTGGATTCTTTCCAATGTTCGAGGTCAATAATACGTTGAAAAAGCGCCAAATTTTCGCTATCGAGCACACAATCTAGTAACGTAGAGTAGGCAATATCAAAATCGTTGTGTTGAATATGGCTGCGTATTTCGGCCAAACGTTGATTGAGAACCATAAGATGTGTTTAAGGTTTGCTGCGTAAAAGTAGTATTTGTAAACGTGAAAAACGTCATTCTATTGTTTTTGAAAATAAATTGTGGCAAATTAAAAATACTTGATATATTTGTGATATCAAAACAATATCAATTATGAATAAAGAAAAAGAAATTGAAGGATTCAACGGATACGTTTTTCTCCTTATTTTACTCGCACTGACAGGCGCAATGATAACGTTGTTAGCCACAACTGAAAATCCAATTTTCAGTGCTTTAGTTTTGCCTATATTGTTTATTCTACCTGGATTTTTCATTGTACAGCCGAACGGATCAAAGGTATTGGTCTTGTTTGGTTCCTACATAGGCACGGTGAAGAACAATGGTTTTTTCTGGGCCAATCCCTTTTTTACCAAGCAATATATTTCTCTTCGAGCCAGGAACTTCGATAGCGAACGACTTAAAGTAAACGACAAAGTAGGGAATCCCATCATGATAAATGTGATTTTGGTTTGGCGTGTTAAAGAGACGTTTAAAGCAGCCTTTGAAGTGGATAAATATGAGGAATTTGTCCGTGTTCAAACAGACGCGGCGGTTCGTAAATTGGCGGGGTCTTATCCTTATGACAACTTCAATGATGACGTGAATGAAGTAACGCTCCGTTCGGGTTTGGATGAGGTGAATCATGCTTTAGAAGATGAAATCACTGAGCGTTTGTCAATTGCTGGCTTGGAAGTTTTGGAAGCACGAATTGGGTACTTGGCCTATGCAGAAGAAATTGCTCAAGCGATGTTGAAAAGACAGCAAGCGCAAGCCATAGTAGCAGCGCGCTTTAAGATTGTAGAAGGTGCTGTGGGCATGGTGGAAATGGCTTTGAAGGAATTGAAGAAATCTGGAAACATAAATCTTGACGAAGATAAAAAAGCCGCCATGGTGAGTAATCTGATGGTGGTGCTGTGCGGAGATAAAGAGGCAACACCAGTCGTAAATGCGGGAACTTTACACCACTAAAGATCAATAGCGATGATACAGAAATACCGTATTTTTAAGAAAAAGCCATTTGAGACAACGCAAAAATTTGAGCAGCGCCTGAATGAAGAATGTGCGCAAGTTTGGCGCGCAATATCTATCAGTTCAAATAACGGGACAACACTTGTTCTTTTAGAGCGCGAAAGCAAACACTAATGGCTGAGAAAAAATCATTCCTTTTGCGTATAGACGCTGAAAAATTCGAAGCGCTCGAGAAATGGGCTGCTGATGAATTTAGAAGCGTAAACGGCCAATTAGAATGGTTGATTCAAAAATCATTGTCTGATGCCAAAAGGTTATCAAACAATTCTGCGAAATCAGAAATTAAAACCGAAAAAAAATGAGAGTAATTGTTATTGCAACTGCGCTTTGCTTCCTATTTTGGGCTTGTTCCAAAGAAAAATTTCCGCGTGTGAAATATGAAGTGACATCTTCATCATCCGCAAACATTGCTTACACAATGACCACAGGGACAGTTAGCTATGAGACCGTGTCAGGCAGTTGGAGCAAATCATTTAGGCACAGTCAGGGATCCAATGTTTTTTTGAGCGCCACGCACACCGGATTGGGCAGCACAACCATTTCCATTTATGTAAATAAGGAATTGCTATGGACTCAATCTTCAAACATTCCTGGTGAAACTATACAAATTTTAGAGGTGTTGCCTTAGGTTAGTGTCGGTTTTAAAGCTTATTCTTTTCTGAAGATGTTCAATTCCGATTGGGTTATAAATAAGAATACTTTTAGCAGTAATGTCTTCGGCCAATCAATAATGAATAAATTTGCGCCATGTCTTTCAAAAAATTATTGCCCGAAGTAAGCCAAGCCTTAGCCACTGCCGAAATAACAGGGGTTTCAGCGTTTGGCAAAGTACTCTTTAGTGCCATCAAGTCTGGGAGTCACACCTTGGCTATAGCACCAAAAAACTCTGGTAAAACAGAGACTGCTATTGTTGCAAGTTTCGACAAAGTGAATAAAGAACTGGAGGGGTCACCAAGGGTTTTATACGTCACTAGCAGTATTGATGAAGCAATCCGCGTGAATGAAATCATGAAAAAAATCGCTTGGAGCCTGGACGTAACCGTAGATTTGGCCCACGACAAAGGAGATCAGGTAAAGCAGCGGAATGATATTTTCAGTGGAACAGAAATTATTGTTGGAACCATTAAAAGAATTCACGATTTATATGTTCAAAATGGCATCAATTTCAAATTGTTAGACTATTTAATCATTGACGATGCCGAGGAACTTTTAAGTAAAGGGAAATCCATGGAAATTAAGCGATTAATTGAAGGCTTTAGCAAAACACAATTGATTTGTTTGGTGAATCAATCCAGTGCTCGCGTCGAACAATTTATTGAAAGCGTGGAGCTAGATTTGAAGGTGATAAGGGCATAGCAGATTTTACGCATGTTTATCGATGCGGTGTGTGAAACGATATAGATTTTTAAGGAGTTACCTTAATTAAAGCGTTAAGTAAAATAAGTAGAAAGCAAGTCAATAAAGTGTTGACTTGCTTTCTAAATTAATTAGTTGTTCAATTCAAAGTTAGCAGTCACGCCATCTTTCCCGCTTGTGCTTACCACACCACTTTCTCCATAATAATTGAAAGCATTTACCGTAACCGAGGCAGCAACTGTCCAATTCCCATCCATAAGGCCAGTGAAATTGTACGAACCATTTTGATCTGTGGTTGTTGTCATATATGAATCCCCAGTTTGACCTACTGCGCCCATGTGCAAGGTTACTTGAGCACCTTCCGCAACGTAATTAATGCCTGAAATTGCGCCGTTGTAAGTGATTTGCCCTGAAATTACGCTATCACTTTTTTTGCAGCCCGCAGTTACTAGTAGGCCCACGGCCATTAGGGAAATTAAAAATAATTTTCTCATAAGAATTGATTTTTGATATTGTTTACTCTTTGGATTTTCAACTTACTCCCCGTTTGAAGTTCGGCTCTTGTTTGTTTTAAGGTTAGATTCAACTAATAAATGCAACTTTTAGATTTGAGTGTTTAAAATAATTTTTCAAAACCGAAAGAGGTAAGATACCCCCTTCGTGTTTTGACATTGCCTTAATGTTGGCCAAAATGTTATTCAAAGTATGTGGCTGTAATGCAAATTTGAGCTGATGAGTTTCCAGGTCAGCATTGCGCTCAATTAATTTCTTTTGGCCTCTCTCTAATTTTTCAAATCTCTTTTGGAGTTCGTAGTTATAGAAAATTAATGCCACAACTACTAAAACGAGGATGACTATTATACTAATCCACATAAATCCAATTTTGTGTAAAAATAGAATTTTAAGTCCGTTGCAAGGCACACCATTTAATTAACAACTTGATTGTTAATAATTTAGGTTCATATTTTCTATTTATTTCGGCTATATTTCCTGTCTTTAAGCATGAAAACAGAACAGAAATTGGGTTTCGCGGA
>Ga0335396_10003230_pt1 | contig 19058 bp, 15 predicted proteins | sample FRY02_FD_205743 | JGI IMG/M metagenome (GOLD analysis project Ga0335396, IMG submission 205743) | Freshwater microbial communities from Lake Fryxell liftoff mats and glacier meltwater in Antarctica - FRY-02 (spades assembly) (version 2) | ecosystem: Environmental > Aquatic > Freshwater > Ice >... | reverse complement strand
CTGTTTTGAAAAAGTGTCATCTTCTTCCTGAAAGTCAATAGAATCAACCTACGATTTCGATTTTTAAATTATTTAGGACGCTATTGAAATATAATTTATTTTTTTATATAAAAACAGCCAAAACAAAAATGATACCAAGAATTTAAATCTATACCGAAGTTAACTCATTTTAGTTTCTTTGGACAAAAAGTAAAAAATTATCACTCCAATTCATATTCTAACCGAAAGGTGATTCTTGCCGTTTCGTTTTTGTTATAAAAGTCATTAATTCCTCCATAACTTTCATTTCAAATGAACCTTTTCAACCTTCCTGAGTATACTGGTCTTTATCTTTTTAATGGTTTTTCTTGGGGTTTGCTTAGTGGATTAGATAAAGGGTTAAATTTATCAACTGATGGAGATACTGTATGGATGGCCCGCATGAATCAAGATTTCAACTATTATTTTTCAGGCATACTTTATAGCGGATTATATAGCGGTGCTAGAAGACTTAAATCTAAAAACGGTGAAATATTTGGTACAGATAACACTTATATGGGGTCTCTAAAAAAAATAACTGGGTCTACTGTATATATTTATAACCCTTCAATAAATACTTATTATTTAGATTTCAAAAACTACGATTTCAAATTTTCTCCATTTTCAGATACTTTGTTTACATCTGGCGATAGAGGTTTCTCACTAGCTTTGAATGGCGTTTTTGTGGATACCATAACAAAATACAACACGACCAATATGCCTGATTTGGCTATAACCGAATTTGAGTTCGATGCTCTTGGAAATATTTGGGCTGTGTTTTCACCTGTGCCTACAGGGTCAATTGTGCAACCAGAAAAAATTGGCTACCTCGATCGTTCCACCAATACTTGGTCTCAATTTTATGATGGAAGTAACTCGCCTATCAATTTCGGCAACCACCGTGTTACCATAGAATTGGATACCAACGGGAATTTATGGGTGGCCAACGGTCAAAATTTGCATGTGCTTGGTATAGGAACAACACCCTCATGGCTTGGAAATGAAGAACTAAAAAATAAAGGAACTTTTGTAAACGTTTACCCAAATCCGAGTTCAGGAAAAATAAACATTTCATCAAACGTTTCTATTCGTGAAATAATAATTTATGATGCCCTCGGTAAAGAAGTTCTTAAAAGTACTTCAATCGATGAAATCATCCTGCCAAAGGGTTTATTTATCGTTCATGTGGTATCAGAAAACGGCGAGATTTATAGGGAAAAGGTTGTTGTTGAGTAAAGGCATTCATACCATTTAACAGCTGAACTTGACTAGACAACAATCGTTGTAACATAAGAAGCATTGAAGTAGTTTTTGTTTATTCTACGTTATGTGCAATAAGCCTAAATAACACAACTTTTCTTAACTTTGTTTATAGCAAAATTTTCAATGAGTTATTTAGACGAATTAAACGAGAGCCAGATTGTGGCTGTAAAAAGCATTGAAAGTCCAACAATGGTAATTGCCGGTGCTGGATCAGGAAAAACGAGGGTACTGACTTATCGCATTGCGTATATGATGGAACAAGGAATTGATCCATTCAATATTATGGCCTTGACATTTACCAATAAAGCCGCACGTGAAATGACAGAGCGTATTGGACATATTGTTGGTTCATCTGAGGCAAAAAGCATAACAATGGGAACATTTCACTCGGTTTTCTCAAGAATTTTACGCTACAATGCCGATCGTTTAGGTTACCCATCAAACTTTACAATTTACGATACACAAGACTCCAAAAGTTTGATAAAACAAGTTTGCAAAGACTTAAATTTAGATGACAAATTATACAAGGCAGGTAATGTCTTCGGCCGAATTTCTTCAGCAAAAAATAATTTAATTTCACCTGAAGCCTACGCTCAAAATCCAGAAATACAAGCCGAAGATAAAATGTCGAAAAGACCAGAAATGGCAACCGTCTATAAAAATTATGCTTTGCGTTGTTTCAAAGCTGGTGCAATGGATTTTGATGATCTATTGTATCAAACAAATGTTTTACTTCGCGATTTTCCTGATGTTTTGACCTACTACCAGCAAAAGTTTAAATATATCTTGGTAGATGAGTACCAGGATACAAATTACGCGCAGTACCTCATCGTTAAGAAATTAGCTGCCGTTTATGAAAATATTTGTGTTGTAGGTGACGATGCACAAAGTATCTACTCTTTCCGAGGTGCAAATATTCAAAATATCCTCAATTTCAAAAAGGATTATCCTGATTTCAAGCTTTATAAATTGGAACAAAACTACCGATCAACGAAAACAATTGTTGAAGCGGCAAACAGTGTGATCAAACGTAATCAAGACCAAATTGAAAAGAAAGTTTGGACAGATAATATCGAAGGAAACAAAATAAAAGTCATAAGAACACTTACCGATAACGAAGAAGGCAAAGTGGTTGTCAACCGAATATACGATACGAAACAAGGTAAATGCTTGATATACAGCGATTTCGCTATTTTATATCGGACAAATAAACAATCGAGAGCATTTGAAGAAGCCTTGCGCAAGCTGAATATGCCGTATAAAATCTTTGGTGGTCTTTCATTTTATCAGAGAAAAGAAATCAAAGACCTTCTCTCCTATTTCCGCTTGGTAACCAATCCAAACGATGAGGAGGCCTTGAAACGAGTTATCAATTATCCAAAACGGGGTATTGGTAAAACAAGTATAGAAAATATCATTATTGCTGCCAATTTGCACAACGTAAGCATGTGGGATGTGATTAGCAATTTTCATCAATATCCTCTCAACATAAATTCAGGTGCGAAATCAAAAATTTCTGATTTTGTGACGATGATAAGAAGTTTCACGGCACAATTACAGAAATTGAATGCCTACGAATTGGCTAGAGAAATTGCGAAATCATCCGGTATTCTGAAAGAACTTTTTGCCGATAAAGATAAAGGCATTGAAGAAGTTGAACGTTATCAAAATATCGAACAATTAATCAGTGGTATCAAAGAATTTACCATTGCGAATAACGAGTCTGGAGATGTTTATTTGCCTGATTTCTTAATGGATGTTGCTTTGCTTACCGATGCGGACACTAAAACAGACGACGATAAAAATTATGTCACCTTGATGACCATACACTCAAGTAAAGGTTTGGAGTTTCCGCATGTGTTCTTGGTTGGAATGGAGGAAAATCTTTTCCCTTCGCAAATGGTTTTGAGCACACGCTCTGAATTGGAAGAAGAGCGACGTTTGTTTTACGTAGCTATAACTCGAGCCAAAGATACTTGTACTTTATCCTACGCTACTTCGCGATTCGTTTGGGGAAATCTCACTTCATCCGAACCTAGTCGATTTATCAGTGAAATTGACCCTATTTTCTTAGAGATAGAAAACACACCTCGACCAGGAGGAAGAAGTCTTGGCGGAGGTTCATCGTTTGACAGACCTTATTCTGGTGGATTAAATAAATCGGTTTCTGGAGTTGGAAGTTTAAGCAACTTTAAGTCTGTTTCAAGACAAGCGCCAACATCAAGCTCCTCAAAGGGTTCTTCTAATTTGGAATTAAAAGTTGGCTACATGGTTGAACACGACCGTTTCGGTAAAGGAAAAGTGACGCAAATGGTAGGTGAAGGAAATGATAAAAAAGCGACGATTTTCTTTCCACATCATGGCGCTAAGACTGTTTTATTACGTTTTGCAAATCTAACCGTACTTGAGGATTAACTAGAACGGATAACCGATGCCGAAATGTAATTGTGGATTAAAAGGGTTCGGAATTCTTCCTTGATTGTAAAGACTTTGTAATAAATCGGCACCAAATTTATTTAATAATTCATCATTTAGCGCATCACGTGATTGCCATATCCAACGCGAATCTTTCGTCACACTTACGTTGTTTAAAGGAATTCCCAAATCTAAACGAATGATGAAAAAGTCCAAATCTAATCGCAAACCGACACCTACAGAATAAGCAATTTCGTTGTAGAAGTTTGTCGAAATTTGACTCCCTACTCTGTTCTCATCATTCTTATACGTCCAAATATTTCCCGCATCTACAAACGCTGCCGCTTTTAATGCTGGACCTAATGAAAACCTGTATTCGACCGATGTACCGAGTCTTATGTCTCCAATTTGTGTTTGGGTTCTATTGGTGTCCAACATGTATTTGTAAGAGCCTGGACCAAGTGAACGTGCTCTCCACCCGCGATTATCATTCGATCCACCCGCAAAGAAACTGTAATCGAAAGGTAAGGATGTTTGTTTGTTGCCATTTGGAACACCTCCTCCTGCTAAAGCTCGGAAGTGAATACTCGATTTTTTATTAATAGGTCTTGAAACGACAAAATCATTGTCTAAACGCAAAAACTGTGAATAAGGAATTCCTAATAACAAATAACGACCCACAGAATCTACTACTTGTCGATTTTTGAAAAGACTGACAAAATTCCCAGCTGGATCAAAAGAAGCCGTATAATAAACTTGATTCTTTGTCTTTTTATTGTCTTTTTCTTTGTTGTAGTATTCAAACACAAATTTCCAATCTTGCCAAACCAACTGGTCTGAATACGAGTTTCTTAAAAACAAATCATTGAGGGAGTTTATTCTTGCTTCAAATTGAGGTGCTTTTACAATATTCACGAACTTTATTACAGATATCCCCGGAAGTCCAAACTGAAAATTCTGAGTTTTATCTGGATACATTTTCCACAAATAATTTGCCTGAAATGTATTTCTTGTATACTCTTCTCGTTTTTGGAAATTATAAGCCACTGACATTACAGTTCTCGGTCTATGTCGTTTGGAAAGTGCTGTGAGTTTAGTAGGAAACAAACCGGGTATATCAAAAACAATATTCGGACCTAATTCCAAGGTATTGAAACTTCGACCTATATTTTGAATTTGTGTATTGTCGGCATTGTCGTCGAAGACCAATGGTTGTGACTCGAAACCACCCGTAAGTGATATTTTGATTTTCTCCGCTCCACCAAACCAATTCTTATTCACGTAATTAACCGAAGCCGAGACACCAAAATAACCGTTGGAGTTGGATGCTCGCGGTTGAAACCCATAACTCTGTTTTTTTTCGGGAATAAGATAATAGTGAATATCTATAAGATTGGTGCCTGTAATTTCAACTAACTTTGGTTTAATCGATTGGAAAAGTCCCAACTGAACAAGTCGCGTATAGCTTCGGTCAACATAATATTCTTTGTACCAATTGTCCTGCTCCAAATGATTTTGACTCTCTATTACGCCTGGACTAACAAATAATTTCCCGTTGTACAGGAAGGTTGCCACTCTGTTTTTGTCTATACCACCCGTCTTTTTATCTATGATTTCGTTGTACAAAAGCGTATCCAAATCTTGCAGAAACTGATCTTCTGTTAAATTCAAACCTAAGCTTTCCATGGTGTCCTTAAAGTTTCCTTCAAAATACGAGGTATCACTAATGTGAAAATAAACTTTTCGAACACGGGTTGATTGGTGAGGCACAGAGATGACACTATCTGGATTCGAAGGATCTATAATCATTCGATTCGAGAAATTTATACCGAGGGTGACCTTTTTAGTAAGATTATTCGTATCAGCTATGTAAGAAATTTGAGACGGGCTAAACCCAAAGTACGACTCATTTCTAAACTTTTTTGCCACATCGCTTCTGTAGTCATCTAAATAATCCCTATCGAATGGCATTCCAACGAGATTGTCAATCTTTCCAGATTTAACGTAGGCTCTATAATTTGGTGCAATTGCCTCATTTTCAGATTTCACGTAAATAGAGTCAATAAAGAATCTTTCACCTGTAGTTAGGTAATATTTAACAATAGCTTTCTTTGATTTCGGATGAAAAATCACTTCTCCAGAATTGGATCCAAAGTAATATCCTTTCTTCTTTAAATAATTACCATGTTGTTCGAGTGTTTTTGCAAAAGCTATCGAATCAAAAATCACCGGTGGTTCGCCATATTTGTATTTCAACCATTCACGAAGAAAAAGCTTTGGAGCGAGTGTATCTTTTAAAGGTATTGTTTTTCGAGTGTACAGATCATTCTCTTTTCTTCTTGCCCTATCTATCCGTTTATTATTAATTCGATTCTGACGTTTTATTCGCTTTCTATTCTTGTCGTCTATGTCATCATTTTTTCGAATTCTTTTTTCCGCCACTTTTGAACTGTCCACTAAATTAAACGAGCGTAGTTTCAATTTCAGTCCTAATGTTTTGAAATTAGATTGTTGCTTGATAATATTTTCAACCTCATCTTCGGCTAATTTATCTCCATTAAAGTGAATTGTATTTTTTTTAACCAAATACTTTCCATCTGGAACATATTTAGTTTGACGACAAGAAAAAATTCCTACCGCAAAAATTAAGAGAATATATGTAGCTTTGAAGTTCGTCACAAACGTATTTTACAACGACAAAAATAACAAATAAGTACTGTGGAAAGAATTTCCAGAAATAAGATCAAATATCTTCGCTCCTTGCGCCAAAAAAAAATGCGCGAACAAGAACAATGTTTTCTAATCGAGGGAGAAAAAATGGTCCTCGAAATATTGAAAGAATACCCACATATTGTGAAAGAGGTATATGTAGAAAAAAATACAGAGCTTAACATAAACTTTCCACTTGTTTTTGAAATAAGCGCTTTAGAGTCAGAACAAATTTCCGGGTTTAAAACACCAAATAAATGTTTAGCCCTTATTTCCAACCCAATAATTGAAACAAAAACACAGGACTTAACTTTGGTGTTGGATCAAATTCAAGACCCTGGAAATATGGGTACCATCATCCGCTTAGCCGACTGGTTTGGCTTGACAAAAATTATTGCATCGAAAGATACAGTTGATTGCTTCAACCCAAAAGTTATTCAAGCAAGTATGGGTTCTATTTTTCGCGTTCAAATTAATTATTGCGATATCAATGATTATCTATCGAATACCAACTTACCTATTTATGGAGCGCTTTTAGAAGGAGAAAATGTCTATAAGACAGCTTTACCACAAAAAGCAATTTTAATAATGGGAAATGAAGGCAACGGACTTTCTGGTTCGGTTCAAAAACTAATTACACACAAATTGACTATTCCCAAATTCGGTAAGGCCGAAAGTTTGAATGTTTCCACTGCAACTGGTATTTTACTGTCTGAATTCTCTAGAAATAGATAATCTCCCTCTTATAAAAACTGGCCAGTTGCATAACTATTAGAAAAACTAATAGTTATGCAACTGAATCTAAAATAAGTATTCTTGGTCTTTCAATAATTGTATTTACCGCTTGTAAAAAAGAATTTTTTTTCTTACAACATGAAAGCGTACATCAAAATATTGGCACCCATTTGAAGTGCTTGTTTACGTTTTTCAGGCGAATCATTATGCACTTGTGGATCTTCCCAGCCATCGCCTAAATCCGTTTGATAAGTATATAGGCATAGTATGCGGCCATTTTCAATTATTGCAAAAGCTTGAGGTCGGAAGTCGTCATGTTCATGGATTTTGGGTAAACCATTAAAATCAAACTTCTGATGGAATATTGGATGATTAAATGGTAACTCTATGAGTTCTTTATTCGGAAATAGCTTTTTCAACTCTACGCGAATAAATTCGTCCATCCCATAATTATCATCAATATGTAGAAATCCTCCTGCGAACAAATAGGTACGCAAGTTTTCTATGTCTGCTGGTGAGAAAACAACATTCCCGTGACCGGTCATGTGAACGTATGGATACAAAAATAAATCTGCAGACCCAGCGTCTACATAAGGAACATTCTTCGAAATTCGAGTACCAAGCGTTTGATTACAAAAAGTCACCAAATTTGGAACTGCAGTCGGGTTTGCATAATAATCACCGCCACCACTGTATTTTAAAACTGCAACTTGGTAAGCGTCTTGAGAAAAAGAAAAAAGATTGAAAAATCCAAAAAAGAAAAGTAAAAATCCTAATTTAGTATTTGACATGTCTTTCCTTTTTTTCTTCGTAAATATCATCGAAAGTCACTAAAATTCCAGTTTCTTCAACATTTCCAAAATCGGGATTTACAGCTGTTCCAAAAGTTTTCATTGATGGAGAAAGATGCATGTAAATGTTTACTAATGGTGGTATGAATTCCCCTCGCTCACGAATGTAATTATTTAATATTCTAAAATCTTCTTTAAAATTGTTCCCCTCGAAAAGCTGTGTATAACTCATTTGTGCATGCGCAATTTTAAGCGGATGAAATGGCTTCATTAAATTTTCTTTATCCGGAAAATACAAATCCATGAAATACAATAAAATATTTCTGCATTCCTCATTATAACTTGGATACATCGTTACCTTTCCGAAGAAATACTTTAGATGAGGTCGAGTTCGAACTACAGCGCCCAAACCATCCCAAATATTATCCAACGCAAATAACCCTTTTCGAGGGTTAACAGAGGGTTGGAAATTGGGCTGTACCCACGAACGACCCAATTCAATTGTATTTGGCAAATAGTCCGTAATAAATTTTTTTGTGAAATCGAAATAATGGGCAGTAGACAAATGGATCTCTTCTGGAGTTAAGATTGCCTTTGAACACTCAATAAACCGATAACCTCCAATAATTTCTTCATCTTCAGGTGACCATACGATTAATTGTTCGTAGCAAATTTCATCGGTATCAAAATGATCTAGATCCAAATCTTCTCCTGTTCCACCGCCAGCTTGACGAAAAGTAATCTCTCTAAGACGACCAATTTCTTGTAAGGTATTTGGAGCATTATGAATGTTGACACAGTATATTTCATTATCGCCCTTTCGGGTTTTGCGAATAAAACGATCTGCATTCAATTCCGCTTTTAAAGCCGCTCTATCTATTGGCTGAATGATTTTCTTTTCTGTCATGTTTTTATTTGCTTTCCAATTGATAGACTTTTTCTTTTACCCATTGAGCTTGTTCTATACTTGACAAGTTAGGGTCTAAATTCTTTGCTGGAATCGGATCTCCAAATGTCATAGTGATTGTAGAATTCCTTAATTTAAACAATTCATTTGACAAATAAAGCATTTCGATGTTTGCCTTGATTCCTAATTTAGATCTTAAATTAGATAATCTATAGAAAAAATTACTCAAATGCCCGTCAATGTGCATAGGAACAATTGTTCTGTCGTTTAGTTTTGATAAAGTTATAAAAGTTTTCTTCCATGCTAAATCACGAACTTTGCCTTCTGTTTTTCTACTTACTAACCCTGCTGGAAATATACTCACCAAATAATCCGATGCAAACAATTCGTTGATTTTCTCTCGCTTTGATTTAGAGTTTTTCCCGTGTTTATCTACACCCAGAAAAAAACCATTCATACGGTTCAGATTGAGCAACAAATCATTGACAATATACTTCAAATCTGTTCTTGTTTCTCTCAATCCTGAAACCAATGCAATGGCATCCATTCCACCCAAAGGGTGATTCATAGCTAAAACCAATCTACCTTCCTTTGGGAGTTTCTCTAAATTTTTAAGAACAATTTTTATATTCAAGAATTTCATTACTTCATCACAAAAATCAGCATCCATTGCGTTTGGACATTCCTTCATGAATTGGTTGATTTCATCTTGGTGAAGTATGCGTTCTAAATACTTAACAACAAATCTAGGTAACCATTTCAATAGACCCGGATTCTTGCTAGCTATCAACTTTCGAATATCAATTAAGTTCTCTGTGGGCATATTTTAATTGCTTACTGTAGTTTATTCAGTGTGCTAATTTAATTTATTTTGCCACAACAGGATGCAATATCTACCATTTTTAAAGGAAAATAATCTGAAAAAAATAGCTTTTTATCGAAGAACTCAGACCATATTCATTAGTTTTGTAAGCAACAAAAATTAATAATCAAAACATGATTCAATTATCAGATAGATTGTTAGGGATGGAAGAATCTGCAACCCTTGCAATGTCAAAGAAAAGTAGAGAGCTAAAACAATCTGGTAAAGATGTTATTTCTTTGAGTCTTGGCGAACCAGACTTTTATACTCCTGACTTTGTTAAAGCAGCTGCTAAAGAAGCAATTGACGGGAATTACACAAAATATACACCCGTATCTGGTTATGACGATTTACGTGAGGCAATTGTAAATAAATTCAGCCGAGATAATCAATTAACCTATAAAAAAGAAAATATTGTTGTTTCCACAGGTGCAAAACAATCGATAATCAATGTTGTAATGAGTATTATGAACGCTGGAGACGAGTGTATCATTCCTGCTCCTTACTGGGTGTCATACGTTGAAATGGTGAAAGTTGCCGAAGGTATTCCTGTAATTATTTCTGCAACTATCGATCAAGATTTTAAAATTACACCCGCACAATTAGAGGGAGCAATTACATCAAAAACCAAGTTGATGATTTTCTCAACTCCTTGTAATCCTACTGGTTCTGTCTATACAAAAGACGAATTGGCTGGTCTTGCAAAAGTAATTGCAAAATATCCTCAACTGCTCGTTATTTGCGATGAGATTTATGAGCATATACGATTCGAGGGGAACCACGAAAGTTTGGCGCAATTTCCAGAAGTATTTAATCAAATTGTAACTGTAAACGGAGTATCCAAAGCTTGGGCAATGACAGGCTGGCGTCTTGGATATATCGGTGCTCCGAAAATTATAGCAGATGCTTGTGAAAAAATTCAAGGGCAATTTACATCAGCAACTTGTAGCATTACTCAGCGAGCTGCGATTTCAGCTGTAAATTCGGACCCCAAAGTTTTAGATGATATGGTTTCTGCATTCAAAAATCGTAGAGATTTAGTTTTGAATTACCTAAAAGGAATACCAGGCGTAAAAATAAATTTACCCAAAGGTGCATTTTATGTATTTCCTGACATAAGTTCTTTCTTTGGGAAATCAAATGGAGACACTATAATCAATAACTCTGGTGATATGGCTTTGTATCTTTTATCCGAGGCCCTAGTCGCGGTTGTTGGTGGTGATGCTTTTGGAGATAACAATTGTATCCGTTTTTCGTATGCTACTTCTGAAGATATCTTGACCGAGGCGCTTTCTCGTATCAAAGAAGCTCTTGCTAAATTGAAATAAATGACTGCACAGGAAGCATTTGAGAAATTTAATCAATTAAGAATTGCTGTAATCGGTGACGTTATGGTGGACGCTTATATCAGAGGTAAAGTGATTCGCATTAGTCCTGAAGCTCCAGTTCCAATTGTTGCGAATTCAAAAAAAGAAGACCGTCTCGGAGGTGCCGCAAATGTTGCGCTGAATTTAGTTGCTCTGGGAGTTCAAACTCAATTGTTTTCAGTTATCGGACAAGATGAAGCCGGTGAATTGCTAGAAAAACTTGTTAAAAGTGAAAAAATAGGAACAGGATTAGTAAAGAGTAAGGATAGACTTACAACCATTAAAACACGTATAATTGGCAACAGTCAGCATATTTTACGTGTGGATACAGAACAAACAAACGACATCAATTCAAGCGAAGAAGATCAGCTAATTTCAGCTGTAAATCTCGCAATGGAAAATGGTTTAGACGCAATTATTTTTGAAGATTACAACAAAGGTGTTCTAAGTGAACGTGTGATTTCTGAAATCATTTCCTTAGCCAAAAAAAGAAATATAATTACAACAGTAGATCCTAAAAAAACGAATTTCTTCAGCTTTAAAGGTGTTACTTTATTTAAACCGAATTTAAAAGAGTTGAAAGAAGGGTTAAGCCGTGATTTTCGATTTGAAGAATTCGAACTTTTTGAGCAAGCCGTGATCGACTTGGAAGCTGAATTGAAAAACGAAATAACTTTCGTCACGCTTTCAGAACATGGCGTCTATATTAAAAAAGGAATCGAAAGAAAAGTGTTACCTGCCCATCTGAGAAATATTGCAGATGTTAGTGGAGCCGGTGATACCGTTATTGCCGTAGCTACATCCTGTTTAGCTGCAGGTATGAAACCTCAAGAAATGGCCAACATCGCTAATTTAGCAGGTGGATTGGTCTGTGAAATGAGCGGAGTAGTAGCCATCGATAAAAATAAACTTCTTGAAGAAGTTTTAAACGACTCGAATGGACATTAGAAGCTTTAGGGAAAAGGTTAACCTATTTATTTATGGGTCAAAAACGAAAGTTGCAGTAACCCTAAGTATATCTTATATTCTCATTTCTTTATTTTCTATTGGCGTTCTAGTTTATTATTTCGGTTTTCCTTTAAGTGAAAAAGAAAAATTTTCAGCCTTTGTATTACTTCAGTATAGTTTTACATTCTACATTTTACGCTTCCTCGTCAAAATTGTTTACGAATTTGATGTTCCAACTTTTCTTAAAAACAACTGGTTTGAAGCTTCTATTTTAGGCCTTTTAGCCTTGGAAGGACTCTTTTATAACATCACCGGACATTTTTTAATCGAACCCTTATTTACCAGTATGGGACTGGAAAATTTCAATGATTTTTCAATGATTTTTGTCCAACTCTTCATCTTCGTTTTAATGATTACTACGGTCGTAAAACAACGTAGATTTAAACCTTGGACAAAAGTACATCCCGGTTGGCTCTTCACCATGTCTATAGGATTATTGACAATAATTGGTGCTGGTTTATTAATGCTTCCTGAAATGTCAAAAGGAGGTATTGGTTTTATAGATGCGCTTTTCACGGCAATGTCGTCGGTAAGTGTAACGGGGTTGACCACTTTTGATATTTCACATGTTCTCACCTTCAAAGGACAGGTAGTTGTGATGATACTCATGAAACTTGGTGGTTTGAATACCATCGCTTTCGGTGCATTAATGCTCGTAGTTGCCAAATTTGGAGTTGGAATTAAATACCACGAAGTCATAGAAGATTTTGTGAATCAAGATTCTATTCTAAAAGCAAATTCGATGTTGGCCAAAATTGTTTTGTGGGCAACAACCATAGAAATAATAGGCATCATCCTACTCTATTTTGGATTTGGAGATCATGGTATTTTTGCAGATTCAGGAACACGTTTTTTCCATTCTGTATTTCACGGTATATCTGGTTTTAATAATGCTGGCCTTTCCTCTCTTCCCGGTGGAATGATGAATCCAGCCGTACTTCACAACACTTTCGTTCACACTGTTTTAATGATTCTATTTTTTCTAGGTGGATTTGGTATGATATACGTTTTCGATCTTTTCGAAATCAATCGTCTTCGCGAGAGGATGCGTACACCTTGGAAAAAAATAGATTTTGGAACGCAAATTTCTCTTTATTTCACTCTGGCCCTTTTATTCCTCGGAGCTACTGTTTTCTTTATATTCGAATACAACAATAGCTTACGACATGAAAGTTTCTTAGATGATCTGGTCAACTCCTTTTTTATGTCGATGACAACAAGAAATGCTGGTTTCAACGTGGTAGACACAGCCGCCATGACCATGCCTGTTTTAATCGTTTTCCTTTTCTTAATGTTTATTGGAGCTTCTTCTGGATCTGCGGGTGGAGGTATTAGAACTTCAACGTTTGCCGTAATCTGGGCGTCTGTAACTTGTACCATTCGTGGGAAAAAACATACGGAACTATTCAAACGAACAATTAGCAATGATGTAGTGTTAAAAGCATATGCCATTACAATCTTCTTTGTGGTTGGAAACATAATAGGGCCATTTGTATTGGCTATTTCGGAAGCAGATTTATTGGCATCTGGAAAATATGATTTTATGGATTTGGTCTTCGAACACGTGTCGGCAGCCAGTACAGTCGGATTATCCACTGGAATAACTTCTGAATTGAGCGATGTTGGTAAATTTGTGCTGATCACCGCCATGTTCATCGGTCGTGTTGGCACCCTAACGCTGGCTTATTTAATTGGAAAGAAAGTTATTAGTAGAAATTATAAATATCCAACTGGTCATACAATGTTGGGATAAGTAACATGGAAAATAAAGTAGTAAAACCATACGGAAACGAGAATAAATCAAAAAAAGAGGAAGTCCGGGAAATGTTTGACAATATTTCAGGGAAATATGACTTTTTAAATCACTTTCTTTCGCTTGGAATAGATAAAATTTGGCGTAAAAAAGCCGTGAATGCTTTACGTGAAATCAAACCGGAACGTATTCTTGACATAGCAACAGGAACTGGTGATTTTGCATTGGCTGCGCTAAAATTGAATCCGAAAGAAATTGTTGGATTAGATCTTTCACCCGGAATGGTTTCCGTTGGACAAAAGAAAATGGAGAAAAAAGGAGTTACCAATATTATTAAAATGATGGTTGGCGACAGTGAAAAACTACCTTTTGATGATGATTACTTTGATGCCTTAACGGTTGGTTTCGGTGTCCGTAACTTCGAAAACTTGGAAGTTGGATTGGCTGAAATGCTTCGCGTGGTTCGCCCAGGAGGAAAATTAGTAATACTTGAATTTTCTAAACCGAAAAAATTCCCAATCAAACAGGCTTTCGGATTCTATTCGAAAAATATCATCCCTTTTTTAGGGAAAAACATCTCAAAAGACGACAAAGCATATGCCTATTTACCAGAATCTGTAGCTGCATTTCCTGAAGGAAAGAATTTTACATCTATACTCGAAAAAATCGGATACAAATCTATTGCTGCCAAATTGGTCTCTGGTGGAATAGCGACGATTTATTCAGGTATTAAATAGATATTTGCAATATTCGAACAACCAAAACGTTGAAGCAACAATGATGAAGTGGAGTCTTTTTTTAACTTTGATTTTTTGTACTGGAATTGCTTACGGGCAAAGTCAAAAGTCAAAGAATTATTCCAGATTTGATGAAAGACGGGCGCATTTTGGATTTATGCTCGGAATTAACTCTGCTAGCAATACGGTTTATCAAAACGCCGATTCCTATAAATTGTACAACGTCAAGTCAATCGTATCTAATTCTCAAACTGGAGGACAATTAGGTATTGTATCAACTTTGAAACTTTGGGGGCCAACAACTCGACTTCGCTTTTTACCTTCCCTTTCTTTTCAAGAAAGAGTTTTAACTTTTACCTCGTCAAGTATCGTCAATCCCCTTAAAGATTCAATTTTAGAGGAGCGAATTGCGAGCACGAATCTGGATTTCCCATTGATGTTTCAATTTCGAACCACACGCTACAACAATTTTGCAACGTATGTTCTGGGAGGTATTCAATATTCGCTCGATTTACAAACACAGCAAAATGCCAATCAATCGAATTCTGACCCGTTTATCAAAATAAAACGTGACGATTTACAAGTGCAAATTGGTGGTGGTGTTGAATTTTTTACTCCGTATTTCAAGTTTGGGATCGAAGTGAAATACTCTCAAGGCATTGTAAACTCACTTATTCAAGACAATACCACATCATCTAGACCTATCGATTTTCTCTACAACCGCGTTTGGGGATTGTCCATAGTATTTGAAGGATAATTATGGAAAGTACACAAATATTTTTATCTCCAGAACAAGTTTCAGATACAGAGTTTATTGCATTTCAATTGGGTGAAAAACTGGATAGACCTGTCGAAAGCTTTCAGTTTCGTTGGAAAAAACGCTCTGTTGATGCTCGAAAAAGAGACATCAAAGTAAATGCAACTTTTGAAATTATAGATGCCCATGAATCCTGGCCAGAAGAGGTGTTTTACGAACCAAAAAAAGTTGATCCATCAAAAGTCATACACATCATAGGCGCGGGACCAGCTGGATTATTTGCTGCACTTCGAGCTATTGAATTAGGCATAAAACCTGTAATTTATGAACGTGGAAAAGATGTTCGAGAACGTCGCAGAGATTTAGCCGAATTAAATAAAAATCACCTGGTAAACCCTGAATCCAATTACTGTTTTGGCGAAGGTGGAGCGGGAACATATTCTGACGGAAAACTTTATACAAGAAGCAAAAAACGTGGTGATGTAAACCGTACGCTAGGACTTTTCGTCCATTTTGGTGCCGATCGTGATATTCTAATTGAAGCGCATCCGCATATTGGCACGAACAAATTGCCCCAAATTATCGTTGCTATGCGAGAAGAAATTATCCGTGCAGGTGGCGAAGTACATTTCGATGCAAAAATGACCGACTTTTCGGTTGAAAATGATGCCATAAAATCGATTACAATAAATGAAGATGAAATTGTTCCAGTAACAAACCTCATCTTGGCAACAGGACATTCCGCTCGCGATATTTTCCAATTGCTCTTCGATAAAAAAATTAAAATCAACGCGAAACCTTTTGCTGTAGGAGTGCGCGTAGAGCATAGCCAAAATTTTATTGATCAATTACAATACCACGGCCGTTTAAGCGACGAATACTTGCCGCCAGCTGCCTATTCCTTGGTTACTCAAGTGAAAGACAAAGGCGTTTTCAGTTTTTGCATGTGTCCAGGTGGAATTATCGCACCTTGTGCTACTGCTCCAGGCGAAGTGGTTACAAACGGTTGGTCGCCATCAAAACGCAATAATCCATACGCCAATTCAGGAATTGTAATTAGCGTTGGACCAGAAGATTTCGAAGACAAAGACAATTCAATGGTTTGCCTCGATTTTCAGAAAAAAGTAGAACACGATTGTTGGGTAGCTGCAGGAAAAACGCAGAATGTCCCAGCACAACGTTTGAAAGATTTCATCGACGGAAAAGTTTCAACTGATTTTCCAAGAAGTTCCTACTTACCCGGCATAACGAGTGTAGATTTAAACAAAGTCCTTCCCGACTTCATCGCCTCTCGCCTGCGCCAAGGTTTCCTAGATTTCGACAGAAAAATGAAAGGTTTCATCTCCAACGACGCCGTTATTCACGCTCCTGAATCAAGAACATCAAGTCCAATCCAAATCCCCCGCGATCGCGAAACAATGCAACACCCAGAAGTAAAAGGTTTATATCCTTGCGCAGAAGGCGCCGGTTTTGCTGGTGGAATTGTAAGCGCGGCTATTGATGGAATGAATTGTGTGGAGAAGGTTGTTGGGGTTGAGTAAGGTATTTTATTCCTTTAAATCTTTTTGAATCTTACGCGCTATTTTTTGAACGATTGGGTAGATTAAAACGAAAACGACCAATTGAAATGCAAATTTGATTAAGAGTTGAAAAAACCAATGAAAATCGGCGATAGCTTCCATTCTGTCCACAAAAGATCCGGCTCCAATAGAAATAAAAATGGCAATGAAAAGAGTTAGATTTTTTTTCATAAATGTTGATTAGATTCTTTAATTCTATTTGAGTATTTCGATGAATTCCCCCACTGTTCTCATATCTTGAGCTTCCTCTGCTGTTACAGTAATATCTTTATAACTTGGATCATACGAATTTGGTCGCAAAACTATTAAACCATGTTCCCAGTTCTCATCGTCACCAATCTTTTCACTTGTATAGGTTTTGACTGTGAATTGAGAATTGAAATCTGGGTCTTGCTTGTTCGTATTTTCTATGAGCATGATTTTACCGTTTCGAGAACCTCCATTGTATACTTTAAATAAAGCGATAGAGCCATTTGGTATTCTTCGATTCATCGAATCCCCAAGAACTTTACAAGCAAAATAATCCTTATCTGAATATTTTTCAGAAACCGGAATTAATGAATAATTTTTTTCATATTGCATTTCACTGAAATCGCCTGCTGCTGCATGGAAATCATATAATGGAATCATGTTTTCAACAACTTCAAAATCTAGTTGTTTCTGAGTTGCTTTTACTTCTTTCTCAATGACTGGACTAGTTTTGGTTTCAGTTATGTAATTATATATATTATCAATTACAGGAGTTTTCAAATCGAAATCGATTTTAACTACAGAAACAGATTTGCCATCGTCGTTCTTCATTTTTGCTGGGACAACCTTGTTTAGATTTGGATTCATGTCTCCCATATAATAAAACTCAAGTCCCTCATCATTACTTTTCTTTATAAACAGAGGTAATCTAATCAAACCATTCTTGCCCAGAATTGCCTGAACATCTTTACTTTCAACTTTTCTATTCGATTTAGACATCCATTTGAACTCTCTTTGATTAATGAATTCGTCTTCATACTTAGTCGATTCTGAAATTGATTCTTCTTTGTGGTAATTGACAAAAATTGGACAACTTTCAAAATCAGGATGAACTAAATACCCTCCAACATTCTGAGCAACAGGATTTTCTTTGAAGTTTAGAATTCGAAAAACATCCTTCCTTGAGTATTTTTTGTAAAGCAGAAAACCATTAATAAAATCTTCACTCTTAAATTCCCGGTCGTACTTGTAAATTGAATATGAAATAGAATCCAATAAAAAAGCACTAAACTGCTCATTTTTCAACTCCTGCTTAAATTTTTCAGCAAGAAAAAACTCGCCATTTTCATAAAAAAGTATATCTAAATTATAGACTTCATTTACCGAAACAAGCTTTTTATTCTTACTTTCCCTAACAAATTTAAAATTCAAATTTTCGACACAAGAGACAATTGTTTTTTCCTCTGGACTGTAACCATATTTGATGGAAATGTCATTTATAAAATCTTTTCGATTGTAAGTACCTTGAATTATTAGCATTTTTAAAATAAGACTCTCTTCAACACGTTTTGCATTATTAATTTCTCTTGTAAAAAGCTCTAAAACTTTAGCCGTTTTGTTTGATAATTTAGGTTCAAAATCTTTCTCTACTTTATGGACAAAATTGAAAAATGACCTTGAATAATCAACAAACAAAAATGGGTCTCTCGAACCATGTTCTGGAAAATCCATCATCATTGGAATCCTTCCTAGTTTATATTTCAATAGGCTATAATCATTTTTTAAATCCTTGAAAAGCTGCATGTTTGCGCTATCGATTGATTCAAATATTCTTGCTTTCGTTATCTCGTCAAAATTTATAGTTGACGCACCTGGAATCATTGTGCTTCCGGCTGAAATTAGTTTTCGAAGTGCATCCTTATTATATGAAGTATCTCCAAATAGTGCCACAGGAATTAAATAATTATTTTTGTAGTTTCCGATGAAATCAACAATTGTCAAAAAACCTTTCCCTTCAGCTTTTCTTAATCCTCGGCCCAGTTGTTGAACAAAAATTATCGCTGATTCTGTTGGTCTAATCATTAGAATTTGATTAACCTTTGGAATATCTATTCCTTCATTAAATATGTCTACTGTAAAGATGTAATCTAATTTATTGCTCAAATCATCTGACTCCAGCTTTTTCA
>Ga0335396_10003207_pt1 | contig 19153 bp, 20 predicted proteins | sample FRY02_FD_205743 | JGI IMG/M metagenome (GOLD analysis project Ga0335396, IMG submission 205743) | Freshwater microbial communities from Lake Fryxell liftoff mats and glacier meltwater in Antarctica - FRY-02 (spades assembly) (version 2) | ecosystem: Environmental > Aquatic > Freshwater > Ice >... | reverse complement strand
ACGCACTAAAGAGGAACTCAAAACTCTCACACATCGCAAACTCAAAGGTATGGCCCAAGACCATTCACTAATCCGTGGAATCTTCTTTCGTTGTTGTGTTGCAGATTTTTTCGGATGACCCATACGTGGGATACGTCCCAGGGCTCCCGGGGGCCCATTCGCAGGGGAAGACAATCGACGAGTTGCATGTAAACCTGACCGAGGTTATCGAAATGCTGCTTGCGGACGGCGAGCCTGTCATGGAATCGGAGTTCGTGGGCACGCAAACCGTCCAGGTGGGATGACCGTGTCGAAACGTAAACTGCCGGTCCTGAAACCTGCCGAAGTCGTGGCAAAACTCTTATCGCTAGGTTTTGAGGAGGTGCGACAAAAAGGATTGCACAAGCAGTTTCGCCATGAGGACGGCCGCTGCACGACTGTTCCCTTCCACAAAGGGCGGGACATATCTCCAATCCTGCTTCGGCAGATTGCCCGCGACATCCAGATCACGCCCGAGGAACTCGTCGACGCGTGAATCTCGTCGTGCCCCTCGGGACTTGGGCGTCCAGCGTAAAACGCACCCCTGCTGTCAAACGCCGGCGAGCCATTGCCAGATCAGCCGGCGGCGGATGATGGCAATTTGGCCGTGCCAGGCCTCTTAGCTCTCCGAAGATTCGGCCTCCGTGAGTGGCGAAAAAACGGTGCCTGGCACGAATGGCACTTACTGGCAATGCGGCCGCTTGCAGTGGTGTTGGGCGCATCTGAAACGAGATTGTCAAGCCTTGATCGATGACTCGGATCACCAAGTCAAACGGCTGGGACACGACCTGATGCGACTGACGAAGAAACTGTTTCGGCACTGGTCCCGCTGCCGGGACGGGACGATCACCCGCTCCGAATTTCAACGTCAGATGCAGCCGATCCGCCGCGAGATCAACAGCTTGCTGCTGCGCGGAGTTTTCAGCGAGAACCCGCGATTGATCGGCATGTGTCGGGAGTTGTATGAACATCGCGAATGGCTCTGGATATTCTTGGACACGGAGGGAATCGAACCGACCAACAACGCGGCGGAGCGGTCGTTGCATCACGCGGTCATCCGGCGCAAACTCTCCTTCGGCACCCAAAGCGCCGCCGGCAGTCGGTTCGTCGAAACATTGCTGACAACCATCGAAACTTGCCGCCAACAAGACCGCAACGTATTTGAGTTCGTAACGAATACCGTCACCGCTCACTTGAACAAACGAACCTGTCCGTCACTCCTTACCGGGCTGTGAACGGTTGCTGACGCGATTCACCCTACTCAAACTGGTAACATCATCCTGGCAAACGAATGCAGTCCTTCACGCTCCATCAGTTGCGACAGACAATCGACGCCTCTGTGGCGGCTGCGCGGAGTGCTGTCGTGATCGGCGTGCTGGGTCGCGTGGCCGTCGCCGCCGCCGCGATGGTGGCGGCGATGGCCATTCTGGACATTCAACTGCCGGGCTCTGGATTCTGGGCTGGTGGCAGCGGAGTGGCGGCTGTCGCCGGACTCTTTCTCTGGCAACTCGCCGCGCGTGCCCGGCACAAGTGGCCCAGTCGGCTCACACGAGCGCAAGCAGCCCAAGAGGCCGATTCGCAACACGGGGAAACGATATCCCGCGCGATCGAATTTTTGGATGAGAGCCTCGCCGAGGAATCGTCGTCTCAATCCGCTTTGCAGTTTCATTCCAGCGATGCCCAGATGTCGATTGCCCTAAAATCTCTCGCCGTCAGTCAGGCAGCCGAGGCGTGGCAACGCTTCGGACAGCGGCCCCTGCCGGGCTTAAAGCCGGAGCTGCTCTGGGGAGTTTTGGGTGGCTTGACGGTGGCAGCCCTCTGGGTATCGATGCAAGTGCTGCCCGCTCCGTGGCCCGCTGCTTTGGCGAGGCAATTCGTGCCAGCCACAACCCGCTGGCAGACGCAGATACAATCATCCAACCTCAGCGGTGCACCCGACCTCAGCGGTGGCCATTCGACCGCCGTGACAGTCAGAATTGCCTCGCCTGCCGCTCTGGGGTTGGCCGATGCCGCTGCGTTTCAGATGCAGTTGGCTCTGGTCTTGGCCGAACGATTTGCACGCAGTCCAGGCCTGCCGCGTTATTCCCTCTCGTCGGGCGATGCAGGGGAGGTGGATCGTTTGGCAGCGATTCAAGCCGACTGCTTGGCAGGGATTGCTGCTGATCGGGCAACGCTGGCTGAAGAGGTAGCTGCTCTTGAAACCGCTGGCAGTGGCAAACCCAGTGATCAAGAGCAGATTCGCCAAGCAACTTTTGCGCTGCTGGCTCTGGATCGCCTGCTGCCGGCTCTCTCGCCCCAGAATATTCAAGACAACCGCTTGGCACTGGCCTCTGCGGCCGCGGCCCAAGCGGCGGGCTCCCTCAGGCAGGCAGCCAGTGCGCTGGGCGTGCGGGTGGCCGATCGCAGCCAGCAGGCGGCTGACAAACTTCTGCCTGTGACAATGCAAACGCGACGGGGACTAGAAAACTGGGAACAACTCACGCGCGAGGCCGCTCAGCAGGCTCTGGCGAGCGGGGCACAGCGGGTGGACGAATCGGCAACGACCTCTCCGGGTCAGACGCCGCAGCAGATCGCTTTAGCAGGCGGCCTGCCTTTAGAAGATGCAGGAGCTTCGCCATCGACGGATGGTTCGGGTGGGTCCATTCCAGTCGACCCGGCGTTCAATCCAACGCAGGCGAAACCGGCCGCACCGCGCAGTCTTGTCAGCGGAAGTATTGGAGAAACGGTCGATCGCGTTTGGAATCTGCTGCCGGAACAGGTGCGGCCGCAAGGGAATCGCAGCGATGATGCGTCGCTCTGGATTGAACCGCTCTACCGGCCGGCCGTCGGCGCGTACTACCAGTTGCTCCTGGAAGAAGAAAGGCGTCGATGATCGCCAGCCTGTGTTTTTTGACTCCGCCGCCGGCTCGTCGTGGGAGCCTCGTGCTCTGCATCGCTTTGCTCATCAGTCTGTCGCAGGCCACGGTAAACGCACAGGTTGATCAAGATCCACAAACAGCCGCCAGCGCGACGGACGCTTTCAAAACGGAGACCGAAAATGCGGTCAAGGCAGCCTGCCAACGCGGCCTCGACTGGCTCGTCGCGGCGCAGCACACCAATGGCTCATGGGGATCAGAAGCGTTTCGTGGCAGTGTGGCCATCACAGCGACGGCCACGCAGGCACTGGTGAATGCAGGCAATACGCCCGTCTCTGGCACCCGCTCGCAAGCAGTGCGCAAGGGTCTGGGCTACTTGATGGCCTCGGCTGGAGAAGATGGTTTGATTGCGGGCAACGAACAGGCGGCCCACGGCCCGATGTATGGCCATGCCTTTGCCACGCTGGTGCTGGCCGAGCTCTATGGTGAAACTGCCGACGATCTGTCGTTGGCGAAGATTCTTGACCGCTCCCGAGCCTTGATCGAATCGACGCAAAACGACGAAGGGGGCTGGCGCTACGATCCGCACAAACGCGAGGCCGATGGATCGGTGACGGCCAGCGTGCTGGTAGCGCTGAGAGGTTTGCGCAATAGCGGGTTTAAGGTTTCGGAGCCGACAGTCCAGCGGGCAATCGACTATCTCCAGCAGTTGCAAAATACCGACGGCGGTTTTCGCTATCAGTCCGCCGCCGGCCCGAGCGCCGCGCCGCGGACAGCGGCCACGCTCTTTGCGCTCGAGGTTGCAGGCGTGCGAGAAGGCGCCGCACTTGACCGGGGCTTTGCCTGGCTGGCGGCCCATCCAGTGCAACTCGGCGGGGCCAAGCGGATTGAAGCCAACGACGGCTATACGCTCTACGGACTCTCCTCGACGGCGGCCGCACTCTGGCAGCGAGGCAGGGGTTGGCACGAGTGGTACAGCCAGACAGTGCCTCAACTCCTTTTGCTGCAACATTCAGACGGATTCTGGGCCGATCCCTCGTCTGCCGAATACGGTACAGCCGCCGCGATCTCTGTGCTGCAGATGCCAAACAATCTGACGCCTCTTTTTCAGCGGGAGACGCAGCCGCAATGACCCCGCCCAGTTCTTTTTTTGTCACGGTACTCTGGCTGCCCAGCCGATGGCTCCTGACTGCGATCTTGCTGGCTGCACCAGCCGGTTATGCAACGGTCTTGGCGCAGGACGAGTCGAGCGGTGCATTGGAACTCGCCAGCACCTCGCACGCTGCCACGCTGATCGAGGCGATTGCCCTCGATCGAGCGCGGTTTAGTCTGGCCGATGGCACGGCGATTGACCTACCGACTCGCGACATTGTGGGCTGGGGTAGGCTGCCGCCGTGGCCGCAAGGGCCGATGGTGCTAGTGGCCGGTGGGGGCGTGATCGCCGGCAGGCTGGAGCGCTACGATGCTCAGGTGGCCGTCGTCCGCAGCCAGGCATGGGGCCGCATAGAAATGCCCGCGAGTTGTATTGTCGGTTTTCGGGCGAGCGTGGCTAACGGGCCTGTCTGCGGCGAATTTTTAGAGCAGACCAGTGACACTCAAAAAGACCCCGACGGGCCGCAGCCAGAGCGGCTGTTTCGACTGGAACTCAAAAACGGCGATCGTCTTTTGGCAAAGGCGATGGCCGTTGCCAATCAGGTGCTGGAGTTGACTCGTGGTGAAAGCCAGCCCGCATCCGCCCCAATCGCTGGCTCCGGAGCCATGATTTTTAGCGACAGCGAGCGTGTGAGTATCCCGCTTGAGAGGGTGCAGTCGATTGATTTTCCAACCGCCCCAAGAATAATCCAACAACGCCCGTTGACTCTTTGGATGGCCTTGGCCGACGGATCGCGATTGAATGTCCAGAGCATTTCGACTTTTCGTGAGTCAGACGCCGCATCTACTCAAGCAGAGAGTGTCATCTTGGTTGGCGAGGCTTCCGTTACGCGACTCAAAGCGACTGGCAACCGCAATCAGATTGTGGCGATTGCCGTCGATGGCGGCTGTGTACGATGGCTCTCCACGCTCGCACCAACTGCGTTTGTCCAGACCCCGGCCATCGGTTCGGTATGGCCTCTGACCGTGGGGTGCACGCTCGATCGGGGCTGGCTCGTCGCTCGCGGCCGAACGGCCTTTGCGGGTCTGGGCATCCACGCGCCGGCCAGGCTGGCTTATCGGCTCGAAAATCCAGTCGATCGCTTTGAGTCGCTGGTTGCCATCGATGATCTGGCAGGGCAGGGGGGTAGCGTTCGAGTGCGGGTGCTGGCCGGTCGTGGCGGCGATCCGCTGCGGGAGGTGTTTGTCTCAGGCGTAATCCGGGGCGGCGAGGAACCGCTGGCCCTTAACATCCCGCTCGATCAGGCGACTGCCCTAGAACTTTTGATCGAGACAGCCGACGGCGGAGAAATTCTCGACCGCACGCTCTGGCTGGATCCTCGCCTCATTGGTCGCTAGCGAATGTGACGCTCTGAATGACCGCAGATCTCACGCGCCGTATTTTCCAAATCGCAAGCCGTGCGCCATGGCCATCAGCATGAGGTGCTTGGCTGGAAACATGCCGAGCCCGCCACGCAGGCATTCGCGTTCGGAAAACTTTTCCAAACCGTCTGGCCGACAGGTGTTGGCAGACAAGAGCGTTGGGACAGGGTGCCAACTGTGGTTTTTGAGTTTGCTCGGAGTGCTGTGATCGCCGGTCACAATCAGCACATCGGGACGCAGTTTTTCAATGCGTGGAATGGCCCGATCGAGTTCTTCTATGCGGGCCACCTTCTCGGCAAAGAGTCCGTCTTCGCCGGTGGAGTCGGTGTATTTAAAGTGCAGAAAGAAAAAGTCGTAATCGTTCCAGCACTTGGCCAGTTCGTCGATCTGTTCGTCCAGAGTGTGCGCGTTGCCGACGAGCGTCATGCCAGCCAGTCGTGCCAGTCCCTTATACATCGGATAGACGGCAATGGCTGCGGCGCGCAGCGAATAGAGTTCTTGATAACTGGGCAACTGGGGCTTGGCAGCAAAGCCACGCAGCACCATTCCGTTCGCCTTTTTTTCATTCGCCAGAAGTGCCCCTGCCTGTCGGATAAACTCGTTGGCCACCTGAGCGGTGCGTTCGGCAGCGGGGGCAAGGCCCACTGCCGCCAGTGGCGCCACGCCAATCGCCTGTGGATCGGTGTCGGCAACGGCGCCGCAGAGCTCCGGGCCACGGAAGATGACAACAAATCGATGCTCCTTGACGGGCTTGACGAATGTCTCGACGCCGTCGATACGGATGCCTTGCAACCGATCGACAACCTGAAAACTTTCCTCCGATGGAATCCGACTAGCGCGACGGTCGGTGATCAGACCGGCCGCATCGAGCGTGCAGAAGTTGCCGCGCACAGCCACGTCATCGGGGCCCAGTTCAAAACCGATGCCGGTGGCTTCCAGCGCACCGCGGCCGATTTTGAATTCCAGGGGGTCGTAGCCAAACAGGCCGAGATGCCCCGGCCCTGAGCCGGGCGTAATGCCCGGTAGCACGGGGACACTCGACCCGCTGGTGCCCAGCGATGCCAGGCGATCAAGGTTTGGCGTAGCCGCCGTTTCCAGCTCGGTGCGGCCGCCGAGTTGCATCGGTAATCCGCCGAGGCCATCGGCCACAAGCAGGACTATTTTTGTGTCGGCCTTCTCGGCCAGTTCTCGCACCAGTTCATGCTGATTCATTGCCTGAAACTCCTGAGCAGGGTTGTCTGGTGGATTTGATTGCGCCGGTATCGGATCCGGCAAACGGATTCGATAGGGACAGCCGGCCCGAGTCAACCAGAATCGATCGCCTTCGCTGCTGGTCGAGGCTTTGTTGCTGACGTTACAGTTGTGGTGGTTAGGATCAGATCCCAGATGAACTGTCGGCAAGAGCAAGAGCCTGTCAGTAGAAAAAAGAGTACGACAGTCGAGAGTCTTGTTGAGTCTCTTTCAATGTGTAGGAGTTTTTGTGAGCGTCGTTCGCCCCATACCCCCGACAGATCCGATTGGCTACGATTCCACTGCCGCCTTTTCCTGCGGTGCAATCTCACCGCAACGCTTAGCGGCAATTTCCTGGAAACTCGAGCAGGCTCGCTGCAAGACGCTTGAGGATCTTGATCGCTGGAGGGCAGGGGGCAGGCGGCCCGAGGAAGTGCTCGACCCAGCCTTTATCGATCTGCCCGATCGGCTCTTAGCCGATTATGGCAGCACCCGATCCACGAGCGAACTGTTTGCCATCCTGACAACGGCGCGGCGGATTCGCACGGCGGTCGATCGCGTTGTCATGCTCGGAGTTGGCGGCTCATCCATCGGTTCGCGAGCCCTCTTTGCAGCCTGTTGCCACCCGTTTCACAACGACCTTTCCAGAGGCGAACGGGGGGGCCGGCCGCGACTCTCCTTTGAAGGGTTCGCGATCGACAACGACCGAGCGCAGGGACTGCTTGACATTGTCGCACCGCACGCAAGCACTCTGGCGATTGAGTCGAGCGGTGATTTGCTCGATCGGTGGGCGATTGTGCTTGCCAGCAAGAGTGGTTGTGCAGTGGAAATGGCGGTTGCCACACGACTTTTTCTGCAATCGCTCTTGGCCAGCGTCGGCGGCGACCGCCAGCGACTTGCCGAGTTGGTCGTGCCGATCAGCGGAGCAACAGGGCGACTGGCTGACCTTGCCCGCGCGATTGGCTGCCCAGATATTTTTGAGATACCAGACGGCGTGGGCGAATGTTTTTCTGTGTTCACAGCCGTGGGCATCTTGCCGTCAGCGATTGTGGGCATCGACGTTGTCCGATTGCTAGAAGGCGCAACGGCGATGAACCGCCGATTTCGCGAGGCCCCTGTGGCAGAAAATCCGGTACTGCAGTATGTCGGCGTGAGTCATCTGGCCGAAATTGAATGGGGAGCCACAACTCGCCTGCTGGCCTGCTGGAGCAATCGCTTGGAGGCCGTTGGGCGGTGGTATGCCCACCTGCTCAAAGAGAGCCTCGGCCAAGTGAGCGGCGGAATGCCGCTGACCCTTGTCGCCACCGGCGATTTCGACTCGCGGGGGCAACTGCAGCCAGCGGGCCGCCGCGACAAAATGATCACCAATCTTATGGTTGGCGAACCTCGCCGCGATCGGCTTTTCATCCCTTCGCTGGGCGGGATCACTGACAACGCCGACCAACTTGACGACCTCGTTGGTAAAACATGGCCCGAGATGCTGGCTGCTCAAGCCGCTAAGTCACGAGTTGCTTTGACGCTCGACAACCGGCCCACGGCCGACATCCTGCTGCCCAGAGTCGACGAGCACGCCATTGGTCAACTGCTGCAAATGCTTATGCTGGCGACAGTTGTCGAGGGCCGATTGATAGGCGTTCATCCCTACCGGTAGCCTGTGCCGGCCAGCGCCTGGGCGATGGCCGGAAGAAGTTGAATCCCAGAGATCCTCTCGACCAAGAGCATCGATCCTCTCGGCCAAGAGCTTAAAAACCATTCGTTTGTACAAAGGGCTTTCAATGACCGTGCAACTCAGATGGACAGGCCACGCCACATGGTTTGTCGACACCGGACTTGGTGTGCTCCTCATCGATCCTTTTTTTGACAACTGCCCCACCGCAGCGATTCGTTCGGTAGATGTCGCCTGCGATGCGATCCTCATCACGCACGGTCACTTCGATCATGTGGCCGATCTGGTGGCCATTGCCACGCGCACAAACGTCCCGGTGTTTTGCAACTGGGAGATTGCTGATTGGCTGGGCCGACAGGGAGTGACAACCGCCCGGCCGATGAATCTGGGTGGGCGGACGGCGATTCCCGGAGGCCTCGCCAAAATGGAGGTCGCTCACCATTCATCCAGCCTGCCGGATGGGAGTTACGGTGGCAATCCGGCCGGTTGGTTGCTCGATGTGGCCGGTCTGCGGATTTACTTCGCCGGCGACACGGCACTTTTTTCTGACATGGAAAGGATCGGTCGGCCCGATAGCTCTGGCCGAAGACTCGATGTGGCGGTGCTGCCGATCGGCGATCTATTCACAATGGGGCCAGACGATTCATTGGAAGCTATTCGCTTGCTCCAGCCAAGACTCGTCTTGCCAAGCCACTACAACACATGGCCACCAATCCAGCAGGATGCCCAGGCGTGGGCGGCGCGGGTGCAACAGGCAAACCTAGCCGAGCCTCGCGTCCTCGCTCCCGGAGAGACGATCACCATCGAGGCGCAGTGACCGACTGTGGCACTAGGTTCGTTCTGGTAATTCGATGGGCTGCGCGGGAGGCACGCGAACGGTGATGACATCGACTACCACCCGCACCTCAAAGACATCGACCTTGAGCTTAGTGTTGTCACACCATGCGCCGTCGCAGAGTCGAAATTGCCAGGCGTGCCAAGGGCATGTCACCATGCCATCGACCAGAGGACCGGAGCCGAGAGACGCGCCCATGTGCGGGCACAGGTCGTCGATTGCAGAGTAGGATGAGCCGTCAAAAAAAACGGCCACAAGGCGGTCGGACACGCTGAATGTGCGGCCCTCGCCACTGGGAATATCCCCCACCCGTGCCACCGGAGTGAAGGGAATGTCGTCGGAATTCGGATCGTCGCTGGTCTCTCGAGTCATAGAGTCTTTGATGTACCATGAGCCAGATGGATCGCCAACTGATTGCCATACAGGCCGGACGCAAACGACTGCTGGTGCTCGATGTCGACGGCACGCTGACAAACAGCCGACACGAAATCACGCCCGCCACCCGCCGGGCAGTTGCCCGCGTGCAGGCTGGCGGGATTCGCGTCATGCTCGCCACGGGTCGGCGTTACCGTGATGTGCTGCCGGTGGCTCAATTCCTGGGCATCACAGCCCCGCTTGTAACCGCTTCCGGCGCTCTGGTCAAAGAGCCAGCCGATCACAGCACGCTCTTTCAGGCAGGCTTTGCCCCGGGGGTTCTTTCAGCGGCGATGGCCGTCGTCGTGGCGGCCGGCCTTGAGCCAATTCTCTACACCGACAGCTTTGAGAGCGGATTTGATTTTTACTGCCGCACGCTCGACGGAACCGGTGGACTGGGGGAATACCTTGGTCTCAACCGCGACATGGCCCGAGTCTTTCCGCTGCTGGAGCAGAACCTCCCAGTCGGAGTCTTTGCCGGTTTTGCGATGGGTGCTCGGCCGCAGATGCTGGCTCTGGAAGCCGCGCTGGACGCCGCTTTCCCGGGCCAGCTTTCGCTGCACACCATTCGCAGCCCTCGTTACCGCGATTGGATGTGTGAAATTGCTCCTGCCGGCGTCACGAAGTGGTCGGGCGTGTTGCCCGTCGCAGCGGCCTGGGGTATTCAGCCGGCTGAAATCTGCGCAGTTGGCGACGACCTCAACGATCTGTCGATGATCCTCGGGGCGGGACTGGGCATTGCCATGGGCAACGCCCAGCCAGGCGTGCTGGCTATAGCCGCTCGAATCGTAGCCACGCACGACGAGGATGGAATCGTGCAGATAGCCGACTTGCTGCTCGCCGAGACTCCCCATTCTGCGCCGTTTGGTGGCACGGTCGACTGACTCGCCGAATCGTCTGCCACTACGCGGGTTGAAGCAGATCGTGACACTCTCTATACACCCTTGCTATACATCATTGGCCGCTATCGCTCCTGCGTGCCAGAAGCGTGCCAAGGGATCGCCACTCGAGAAAGGGTGTTTCTGATGGATTTGAAACTCCACCGACCGCATGGCCTGTGCGCGCAGACAGGCCGGGCCTTTGGGCCGGCAGAACTTTTCTATTCGGCACTCGTGCGATCAGAGGGCAAGCTCAATCGCATCGACTGCTGCGCAGAAGCATGGCAGGGAGAGGCCCCGCACATGCTCGCGTGGTGGAGGTCTCTCTACCCCGCCGCTGCGGCTGTCGGCTCGACGCTTGCCCCTCCCGATGTGCTGCTGGATGTGTTGGAGAATCTGGCAGATCAGCCGGCGGAGGCCCCGATTCGCTACCTTTTAGCGCTTGAGTTACTGCGTCGCAAGGTGCTCCGCATGGTTGAAAAACCTGGCAGACCAGATGCGTGCTCCGACGAAGAGACGAGCGATGTTTTAGACTCAGAAGATTTTCTGCCCCCCAGAGAAGGACAGTCAGTTCTGGGTGAAGAATTGCTGCTGTCCTGCAAAAAACGTGATAGCGACTATCGGGTACTCGTAGTGCATCCGCAGATTCTCCGTGGCGAGGGCATTGAAGAGCAACTCTCTGCGTTGCTCTGGTCGGGAGCTGCGGCATGAGGCACTTTCCAAGAACGACCAAGGCAGTGCACAGCCATGTTCCATCGAGGGCTGTGGCCTTGGCGATCGTAGTGGTCGCCATGGCCTCTAGCGGCGCAGCCTGCCCGCAGGTGCTCCGCGGCTATCAGGTGGGCGCGATGCCGTTGCCTCGCGCGTTGCCCGCACAGGCCACGCTGGAACAGATCATTGCGACCGTTCACGACAATACTCAAAGGGTCCGCAGCTACATGGCGCCGCAGGCCGTGCTCGTCGTGCCGGGCGTGCCGCGACTCTCGGCGCAGGTGGCCTGCGAGCCACCGCGGCGGTTTCGGCTGCGGGCGCAGACATCCGTCACCGGCAGCGAACTCGACATCGGCAGCAACGACGATCTTTTTTGGCTGTGGATTCGTCGCCATCAGCCACCGGTCATGCTTTTCTGTCGGCACGACCAGTACGCGCAGTCGGCCGCACGAAGGCTGCTGCCAATCCGTGCCGAATGGATGCCGGAGCTCCTGGGGCTCGTCAATTTCCGTCCGGAGGATCGGCACGAGGGGCCGTTTCTTTTGCCCGATGGCCGTCTGGAAATAAGAAGCCACATCACTACTTCCGAAGGTGAATTGCTCAAATCGACATTGCTCGATGCCACCACGGGGCTGGTGGTCGAGCAGCATCTTTTTACAGCGGCCGCGGAACGGCTAGCGAGCTGTCGCACCTCAAAGCATCGCGTCGATCCTCAGTCGGGCGCTGCGTTGCCACGGCATGTAGAGGTTTCGTGGCCGGCTTCCGGCATTGAGTTTCAACTTGAATTGGCGGCGATCACGACCAACGCATCGGTTGCCGATCCGGGACAGCTCTGGCAAATGCCCGCCTATGAGGGCTACGCGCCGGTTGACCTCGCGGATCCGGCTGTTGTGATCGCTCCAGCACCGCCACGCTGAGCCAGCGGTGGAAATGGCCTGCCAATGAAATTCACCTACCGCCAGCCGACGGCCTTCTTGGGTGATTCGACCGACAGCGTCAGCGGCTAGTCGAAGGCCACTATTTTTTTGCGGGCCAGTGAGATGGCGGGGCCGATCTCGCCCAGTGGCATGCCCGTAGCCTTACTGATTTCCCCGTAACTTCTACGTTGGTTTTGATACATCCACAAAAGCTTCGCCTCCGATGGAGTGAGCCCCTGCTCGATCAGCTTTTGGCACTCCCGGTTTTCGGCATCATCAGCCATCAGGGCCGGCGTATCAAAACCATCTCTATCATTGCCATGGCGGAGTTGTTGAACAGGGGCTAAGGACTCCTCAAGTGGTCTGACTGAGCGACTGGATTCCACGGCCCGCACCATCCATCGCACAGTCACTCTCCGGGCGATCACTGTGAGGTAAGTAGGCAGGCTTGATCGAAAGGCAAACGACCGCAACGATTGGGCATCGTTCCGGAGCAGTTCAACAATGGTTTCAGCGACGATGTTATCGCGGTCGGCCGGCGACAACGAGATCTGCCGTTGTCGGCTGGTGCAATCCACGACATGAAATATCAATCCGGCAAACCGCCCCATAAATTCGTCCCACGCCCCGGGGGTCGAGGCCAAGCAGGCTTCTAGCAACACACGATCTTGCGGCGCTAAAATCGCTGCGGCATCGACCGCGGGCGGCAGAGGGTTGAGGGAGTTAGAAACGTTCACAAGCGCATCTCGAGTGGGGCTTTACGTACGGCTTTGGATTTTGGGAGGGTACTAAAGATAGCCGCCAAAAACTCGAACAATCGCCGCCTGCAGGCAGCATGAGGCCAGCAAAAGAGCACCCTATTTCCCCAGAATCATAGGGTTGGCGAGGGGGCGGCAACAACTCCAACCGGAACGGACTGAAGAAAGCGGCGGTCCGAAGCCGATTTCTCATTTGTTGACAGGTTAGCGCGATCCCCCTAGGATTCCGCGCAATGAGATGCTGGTCTCGGCTCGCTCTACTTGTCGCGATTTATTTTTTAGGCTGTTGTCCTTAAGTTCAAGGAGTTTGAAAGCATGACTCATGTCGTCGCTGAGCCCTGTTTTGGTTGCAAGTACACAGACTGTGTAGTCGTTTGTCCCGTCGAATGCTTTTACGAAGGGGATCAGATGCTTTACATCCACCCCGACGAGTGCATCGACTGCGAGGCATGCGTGCCGGAGTGTCCCGTGGAAGCAATTTTTCACGAAGACAATCTGCCAGCCGAATGGAAAGAGTTCACGCAACTCAACGCGGAAATGTCAGTGCAATTGCCAGTCATCACGGAAAAAAAAGACCCGCTCTGCTAGCCTGCTGGATGGCAGCGCACAAGTGCCGTACCGCTGGGGCAACTCAGCGGGCGAAGCTCTTGCGCTCAGGTGCGGTCCCTCTGCGATCGGCGGGCGATCGGAGGCTCATCGCAGATCGACGAGCCAGTAGGCGGTGTCAACAAAGCTTTTCCAGCTTTGGTATTTGGGATTGCCGAGTTTATTGGAAAGCAGCGGGCTTCGCTTCGGCTTCACAGGCAGGCGAATCATCTGCATGCGAGCCTCCTGCGGGGTGCGGCCGCCTTTGCGGACATTGCAGGCCACGCAGGCACAGACGATATTCTCCCAACTGGTATTGCCGCCGCGGCTGCGCGGAACAACATGATCGAGCGACAGTTCGCTGGTTGCAAAGTGTTTGCCGCAGTATTGGCAGAGATTGCCGTCACGGGCAAAGACATTCCGTCGGTTAAACCGCAAGCCTTGCCGCGGCCCTTGGTCGCACGACAGCAAGCGAATCACTCGCGGGGCTTGGAGCTCGTAACCCACTGCCTGAACCCAATCTTGATCGGGAGTGCGGAATTCGCCGCGCAGGGCAGAAAGCTCCCGCCATGAATCGAGCGAATAGGCAGCAAATTGCCCCTCTTCAATGTGGACAACTTCGGCCAACTGCCGAAAAAGGAGCGTAATGGCCCGGCGAACATTGGTGATATGAACGGCGACAAAAGAACGATTCAGCACCAGCACGCTCAGAGCGAGCGATCCTGGCCGAGGCGCAGACCCACATGCAAGAGCAGACGACATCGGAATTTTTTTCCCATAGAACCTATAAGAGGAATGGATTCTCGACTTGAAGCCACAGTCTAATCAGTCAGCTTCAGTCGTGCCAAATCCGCTTCTGTTAGCCATTGCCACCAACGCCCCGATTTCCGACCGAAAAAACTTTTTAAAAGTCTCACTCGACAAGGCTTGCCTTTGACGGATGGAGCGGTCACACTCAAGGCGGGCGATTGAGGTCGTAAGGCTCTCATGATGTCGTCCCGAGAACGAGTTGCCGGCGGTGTCGGCAGGCCCTTTTGCGGAGAAAACCATGCTGCATTATTCGTGTGATTTGTGTAAGCGACCGATCGATTCACATGCCGAAAGCCGCCATGTAGTGAAAATTGAAGTATTTCCTGCTGTTGAGGAAGCAGCGCAAAACGACTGCTGTGATGTCGACTGCTCGGCAGAGGACAGCGACCACTTGGGGGAGATGCAGGAATTGCTCCAGCGACTCGATGACGGAGAAGATATTTCATTTGTCGATGACGGCACTCGCTCACTGCGTTTTGATCTTTGTGAGGCATGCCGGCAGCGGTTTGTAAAAAATCCTCTGGGCGTGAAATCAGGCAAGCAACTTGACTTTAGCAACAACTGATAGGAATCCCTTGACAGCCAATTCAATCTCCAACAATGTCAGCCCGAAGCCCGCCGCCTTGACTAAGGGTGGGAGTCATCTTTCGATTGCCACGATTCCCGGAGATGGAACGGGGCCCGAGGTCACCGCCGAGGCTCTCAAAGTGCTCGAAGCGGTCGCGAAGATCGACGGCATTTCTTTTCAAGTGGAGACGCTGGACTGGGGTGGCAATCGCTATCTCAAGACGGGCGAGATCATTCCCGCCGGCGGCCTCGATCTGCTGCGGTCCAAAGATGCCATCTTCTTGGGCGCAATCGGTCATCCAGAGGTTGCTCCGGGAGTTTTGGAAAAAGGACTGCTTCTTGAACTGCGATTCAAACTCGATCAATACATCAACCTCCGTCCGGTCAAATTGCTGCCGGGCGTGGAGACGCCGCTGGCTGGCCGCGGTCCAGCCGACATCGATTTTGTGATCGTGCGGGAAAACACCGAAGACCTCTACTGTGGCGTGGGTGGCTTTCTCAAGAAGGACACGCCGGATGAAGTTGCTGTGCAACAAGCGATCTACACTCGCAAAGGTTGCGAGCGGTGCATTCGCTGGGCGTTTGAATACACTCGCAAGCGAAACAGTCCCAAGAAAACCCTCACGCTTGTCGCCAAGACCAATGTCTTGACATTTGGTCACGATCTCTGGTGGCGCACATTTCAAGATGTTGCCAAGGAATACCCAGATGTCAAAACAGACTACAACCATGTCGATGCCTGCTGTATGTGGATGGTGAAAAACCCAGACGCTTACGATGTGATTGTGACGACCAACATGTTTGGCGACATCATCACCGACTTAGGAGGCATTCTTCAGGGCGGCATGGGTGTCGCCGCCGGCGCAAATCTCAATCCCGATCAGGGCGGTGTCAGTATGTTTGAGCCGATGGGGGGCAGCGCACCCAAATACACAGGCTTGAATCAGATCAATCCGATCGCGGCGATCAACGCCATGGCCATGCTCCTGGAGCACACCGGCCATGCACAATCAGGGGCACGCATCGACCGCGCGGTGGCTCATGTCACAGGCACTGCGATGAAAAGCCAGGCCGCCGGCAAGATGGGGCACGGCACACGGGAAGTTGGCGATTTAGTCGTGGCGGCCATCGGCGCCGAACAGGCGCGGTTGCAAAAAGTCTGAACAACAGCCGATCTAGTCCAGCAGAATGCGACGGCCCTCAGCCTGGCTACGAGCCGCTGCCTGCACGATCTGCAAGGCTCGCAGCGTGTCTTCCAAGCCGCTGACATTCCGCAACAGACTCGTCACCTTACGATGAAATTGCACCAGCATGTGCTCGCCCACGGGGCGTTCGCTTTCCAGCGATTCCTGATGGCGACCGGCTGTGTCAAACCAGACGAGGCTCGTCGGCAAGTCGATAAACGCAATGCCTTTTTCGCAGGCCACCTGCAAAGCGGCTGGAGGTCGAAACCCCACCGCCTCTTCCCAGCAGCGAGGCATGTAGTAGCCGCAACTGATCTGGGCAATGACTCCGTTGCCGGGAGGAGCGTTGTGCGTAAAGTCGAGGCTCATCATCGTGTAGTCATCGATCTCGTCAGTCGGAGTCTCTGCATGCCGCACAGCGATGACGCTGGTCGGCTCGACGCCGGCGACATAGCGGCACCAGTCGACCAGTTCCATGAGATCGCGGGCTTCGCTGGCACGGTCGCGCGATGGCGCGTTGGCAGACTGGCCCGAGAGAGCCACACGACGGTGGCAAAAGAGCATTTTTGGCGTGCCGAGTTGCGTGGCAATCAACTCCTTGAGTCGGACGGTGGCCGGGGCATGCCGCCGCGGCAGTTCCGCCATAAAGGCGATGCCCGATTCCTCGACGCGTCGTCGCAGCAGGTGGGCGTCATCTGAATCAAACGGCAGCGAGATAGCCGAATAGACCGCTTTGCCACAATCACAGGCAGCGAAGATCGGCGCCGTGCCATACCACTGGTCGGAGAGATAGAGGATCGCATCAATATCGTCCCGGGCGGCAAGCGCTCGAAAGCCGTCTACGGGAGCGGCGCCAATCTCAGCCGCCGCCCGCTGCGCTAAGTGCGCCACTTGCTCGCAAATGCCACGCACTTCAAAGCGATCGGCCAGGGCCCGTAGCGCCGGCAGATACCGCGATTCCCACTGGGGGCCGAGTCCGACGATGCCCACTCGCAGTTTCATGGCGTCACTCCCTGTCGAGCAATTGTCTGGGCAACAGCATCTTCAGTCGGCACCGCCGCAGTAATGGTTGTCGATTCCTGACCCGTGGCGCTGTTGTCAACGGCGGCGGCCACTGCGGCGGCCCACTCAAAGGCCAACGCCTTGTCGGAGATGTCTTTGCGGCACCATGCTCCCCGCCAGCGAATCTCCTTGACAGCGGCATAGGCCTGCAATTTCGCCTTGGCAAGCGTTGCTCCAAACGCTGTCACAGCCAGCACGCGACCACCATCGTTGACGATCACTTTGCCGGCATGTGGATCTGCCATTCGCGTGGCCGAGTGAAAAACTTCGACGCCCTCGATGCCGGCTGCAGCGTCAAGGCCTCGGATCGGCTGCCCCCTTTCAATGGCGTCTGGGTAGCCCTCCGATGCCATCACGACCGTCAGGCTTGCCCCCTGTCGCCACGAGGGCGGGTCGAGAGTTTCAAGGCGACGATCGACAGCAGCGTCGAGGAGTTCCAGCAGGCTCGACTCGAGTCGAATCAGCAGAGCCTCGCATTCAGGGTCACCGAAACGGACGTTGAATTCCAGCACTTTCGGCCCTTGAGCCGTGAGCATCAAGCCCGCGTAGAGCACTCCCTGGAACGGCACCTTCGCCCGTCGCATCGCATGCACCGTTGGCACCAGAATGCGAGATTCAATCTCGGACAGCAATTCGGAGTTGACGAAGGGCGTCGGGCAGTAGGCTCCCATGCCGCCGGTGTTAGGCCCTTGATCATGATCGTGCGCGGCCTTGTGGTCCTGCAGTGGCGGCAGCGTGATGATCGTGCGGCCGTCGGTGATCGCCATCACGCTCACCTCCACGCCATCGAGGCGTTCCTCTATCAGAATGCCTTTGGCGGCAGCGGTAAATTGCGGATCGCTGTCGAGCGCATCCAGAGCAGCGAGGGCTTGGACGCGGTTGCTGCAGACAAAGACTCCCTTGCCGGCGGCCAAGCCATCAGCCTTCACGACGATCGGCATTTCCTCTCGCGATGTCACATACTCACGGGCTCGGGCAACAGAGCGAAACTCCTCAAACATGGCCGTCGGCACATCCCCGCGATGCAAAATCTTTTTGCAGAACAGCTTGCTTCCTTCCAGTTGCGCAGCTTTTGCTGTGGGGCCGAAGATGCGCAGGCCCGCGAGTGTGAAGGCATCGACAATGCCTGCCACGAGGGGGGCTTCAGGGCCGACAACAGTCAGGTCGACTGCCCGCTTCTGCGCCAGTGCCACAAGCGCCGGAATATCACCAATCCCCACCGGTACATTTTCAGCAATTCTAGCGGTGCCGGCATTGCCAGGGGCTACGAGCACCTCGGCCCCATCGCGTACGAGCTTCCAGGCGATTGCATGTTCGCGGCCGCCGGAGCCGATGACGAGAACGCGACGAGAGTGTGGCATGGGTCAAATGATCCTTCAGGCGATTCGTGAACGTGATGTGAGCGAAAGCGGATTGTGGCTGTTGCACCGGGCCCTGTTCAAGCGGCCTGCTGCTGGATGGTGGTGGCAGCTCATATTTTCATTTTGAGCAGGACTCGGATTGTATCTGCCGCCGTCCTTGAGCGGCGTCTGCCCGACTCGCTGGACGCGTCGATTATCGCCTGGCCGAGGAACGACACATTGAGGGGGCATCTGTCATTTGCGAACGGGCGTCCCTCAATCGTGACTGCAAGGCACCCTTAGGGTCTACGCATCGAATTGGCTCCGGAAGTCCTGGAGTGGTCTCATTTTCCGCTTGGCGTGAGGTTATTGAAGGCTCCTCCGCGGAGAAGGAAACGGGGACAGGTCCAGTTGTTGACAGATTGGACAAGATTGGCTAGATTCCGTGGATGCCCAGAACCGCATGAGTCGCGCCCGGTGGGATAGTATTTTCATGTTCTCAATCGACTCTCGCATCCGCTGCACGCTACTCGGCACAGGTCAACGGCGACACCTTCGGGACCAGCTTCGACCGCACCATTGTCACAGGCACGGTGGCGATTGGAGGGGCCCAGCTTGTGCTGTCAGGCACGCGCGTGGTCCACGACGGATCGACGCTTGTCCTTATCCAGAACGACGGAATCGACGCCGTCAGCGGTACGTTCGCCAACCTTAGATGAAGGAGTCACGGTCTCTCTCAACGGTGTCATCTATCACATCACTGTGAGCGCCCGTCCCCAGTCCGCGAGACCGATTGTGGCAACGAGTTT
>Ga0335396_10003200_pt1 | contig 19180 bp, 25 predicted proteins | sample FRY02_FD_205743 | JGI IMG/M metagenome (GOLD analysis project Ga0335396, IMG submission 205743) | Freshwater microbial communities from Lake Fryxell liftoff mats and glacier meltwater in Antarctica - FRY-02 (spades assembly) (version 2) | ecosystem: Environmental > Aquatic > Freshwater > Ice >... | reverse complement strand
TCCCCTTATAGGAATGTGGCTCTTGGTCTTAAGATGCTTGCAGAGACATGGCCTGATGCTGAATGGTACTGTTATTGTGAATATGATTGTCTTTTCACTTCAGAGAGGTTTAAAAGAAATTTGAAAGTCGCTCAAGAAATGGGTGTTTGGATGTTGGGAAATGACGGACACATAGACGACAAACAAATGCCATTAGTTGAATCGATGTTTGGTGGTAAGTTTAAGAGTTACTATTATCTGCTTGGATGTTGCCAATTTTTTAGTCGTGAGTTTATTCGGAAGCTTATAGAAATTAATTTCTTTGATAGATTTCTTGGATTGACTAATCAATTTACAGAAGGGTACATGCCGGGATACAGTGGGTATGATTTAAGCGAACACATGTATCCTTCTTTGTGTAGGCATCTTGGCGGTAATATAGGGGTGTTTGCTTCTTATGATGAAACTGGCAAATGGCATGGTCACTACAGACACTTTCCAATTAGATGGAGACCAATTTTGGATATATCAGAGAATTTTGACGAAATATCGATTCTCCATCCATCAAAATCTTATGATGATGATATTAGAATCTTTCACAGGAAAAAAAGAAATGGACAAAATGGAATACAACACATCAGACATTGAAGTAATTGGCGTTGTCTTTGACTTAAGTCTTAGATACGGTTCAAATGGCAAGCAGAACTTAGACAATGCCAAGAAGGGATTGATAGAGTTCTTTAGGAAAAACTTAGAGGACGATGATGTAATGTATTTGTATCATCCCGATGTTGTTGATACGGTAAATCGTGTCGGTGCTCAAGTAGCCGCAGTTTCAAACTATAAAACAGATGGGTGGAAGTTTGATCTTGGATTGGCTTTAAGGCAAACTCTATTTATTTTAGCAGCAGAGCCATACGAGGAAAAAATTCTATTGTTAGTTACAGATCGTTTGTCAAATGTAGCTGTTCTTAAAAAAATTTCCGCTTTAAATGAAAAAGATAATTTAGGGTGCAGGCTGGTTTGTGTAGACATTGGATCTAATCTTCCAGATGTTTCATTCGTCAATATTACACATGTGGCAGATTCAAGTGATTTGTTAGATTTGTTTAAGGAGATTATTTATGGAAAAGACAATATTTGCTCCACCGATTGCGGTGCCGAGTCAGTTTAACTCCGCTGTGGATTTGATAATACCGTTTCACGCACAATATGAAAAACTGACAGTTCTTTTGGATTCTATATTTAGACTTACTCGCAGTAACTATTACAAAATTTGCATTGTTGATGACGCATCGCCAAATGCAGAATTTATAAAAACGATTGACAAGGCTTCAAAAAAGAATTCTGAGAGACGTAAGTCTGATAATGTAGTTCAAACAATTAGACTTGATGAGCAGCGTGGATTTGCCGGAGCATTAAAAGTTGGTTTTGATGCTACAGAAAATCCATATGTGTGTTTTCTGAATTCAGACTGTAAAATTGAAGATGTGAATTGGTTGAGATCGATGGGCGAGTGTTTACTGACAATGAAGTCGCAGAATGTCAGAATGGTTGCACCTGTGACAAACAACGCTGTCGGTGGACATCCATCACAAACAGGAGACAAGTTTATTAGAAGTAAAGAGCATGTGATTCTTGAAAAAGAAGAATTCTTGTCGATGTACTGCTTTCTGTGTCATCGAGAATTATTCAACAGATGTGGCGGGTTTCTTAAAGAGTACCCATTCGGTTTCTATGAAGATGTAGAGTTTGCATCCAGAATGCAGAAGCATGGATTTAAGCAAGCTGTTTGTCGTGATAGTTGGATTCATCATGAAGGTCAGCTTACAGTTAGATCTGTATGGAGGTCAAATCCAGATATCAAGAACATAATGGAAAATGAAAATCGTGAAAAATGTATCGCAGATATGAAAATTTAACTTAAGGAATTTATGAATACAGACCAAAATTGATGATCTTGTTTGTTAAAAGGTGCATCTTTGACATGAAGAAACTATCTTAAAATTGTTTTAATTGGAATAGATACTTGTGATATCTGATTACTTTATGGAGGAATTATGGCCGCAGTAACACCAGTTTCAGCAAATAAGTGTGTTGGTAAATTTGCAGACAATACAGTAAATCGTCAGTTGTATTGCCTGAAGGGAGTCGATGCTGATGACCTGCCGATTTACACATGTGCAAAGTGGAGAAAATTTAAAGTTGCTTGTCCAAAACTTAACAGCTTGTGCTCAAATCGATCAGAGGCTTGGGTTGCGGCTTCTGTAGTTTGCAACCAAAAATTATTTTAGGATTTATAATTTGCTGCTGTTTTGCACCAGTCAACAAATTCTTGATCACTAAGATTACTTTTCATTCGATTTAATGTGATATGAATCCATTGAACATTATCTGCAACATAGCCTCGCTGGAGTTCCAGCGAGGCTATTTTTTTTTAAGTGGTCCCACGAAAGAAGATTTTGGATTGGGGTAGTTCACTGAATTTCCTGAATGCTAGCTTCTAGTGTCAGTGGAGCATCCAGCATTATTTGCTTGGTCATTGGTTCGAAGAGTTTGTTACTTTGGAAAGGCTTGGCTGGTGGTTTCAGGCAAATTGTAATGTGCTTTTGGGTGTTAATTGACTTTGCCGACTGAGAGTCGATTACCTTTGCGGCACATGCTCCGATCATCTCGCAGTACCAAAGGCTGTCAACAGTAAGGACAATTTCTGATCCGAGCAATTCTGGATCGTTAAGAGTGTTGTCAAATAAACCCAAATTCAATGTCATGTGGTGAGGCAAAGGTTCGCCTTGTGGTGTTTTGCATTCAAAACCAAGATTTTCAAGATCTATTTTTTCTCGCATGATCTGTTTCAGCTTCAATGCTGAGTCAGGACGTAAAACGGCTGCTGTGTACATGCTTATCCTCTAGGGTTAATTTTTTTTTGGATTGTATCATTGCTGAGATTTTTAGGCAATAACTTTCTGGTTGTAAAAAAATTTTTTTAGGTTATACTAGCCATTTGATGAACCACGCTTTTTAAGCAAAATTTAGGACAACTAATGAAAAAGGCATCACTGTGAACAATGACTTGAGCAGGGCGTTCTCTGTCTTAAATAAGTGCCTCTTCCACAATAAGCTGTCAAATGTCAGATTTATTCTCAATCCGTCTGAGAAATACATTCTTCATCTCAGACTTCCAGATGTTGTTGAAATAGGAGGCGGATTGGCGTCAGCATCAATTACGGAAATTCTTGACAATTTGGTTCATGTGATGATCCATTTGGAAAATCATCGTGTCGGAGTCGTGGATTACACGCACAATCAATACCATCGACATGAGTTTGGTGATAAAGCACTTCAGTTTGGAATGATTGTTGTTTGGCATAAAACCAGAGGCTGGGGAATTACCCACTCAGATCCAAATCACCCGGAAGTGTTGTCGGCAAGTAAGATTCGAAGTCCATCAGAGGAAAGTGTTGAAGTTTTAAAAGCTGTTTACAAACAAATGGCTTCTTTTTATGCTGGTCTCAATAAGATCAGGACTGATATGAAACTCAATTTGAGACACAAACCCATGAAGGTTTTCCAATTGAAATACATATGTGCGTGCAAACCTCCAGTTATTGTACGCTCTGGTAGGAGACCAGATGGACCAAATCCGCTTGACGCTTCATGCAATGTTTGTGGCACAAAATTTGTAATAGAAGATCAGCAGATTGACTGACGCATTTTTGTGACCTACAATAATCGGGAGTCCAATTTTCGAAGGATTTTAACATGTCAATGACCACTAAGATAACTGGTGTTAGAGATTTGGATCAAGATTTTGCAAAAATGATGCAGGTGAAATTATCGTGTGAGGCGGCTGGTATTTCATATCCACAAGAGGTGAAGGAATACTTCAATGATCCAAATGACAGTGAGGATGATTTGCGTCGTGAGATGGAAACTGTCAGTATCACTGATGCGGTTTCAATATGCAATCAAGATATGGTGGATGGATTTGAAGTCGATTTGTCCAGACTTCCAAAAGATGTGAAAGCGATCAGATTCGAGATTAGATATTAGACATGCCAAAATATATTTTTCCGCCACGTCCAAAAACAGCCATTATGCCAAGGCAACTTTCAATATTAGAAGCTCGTGGTTGTTGGTTGTGGCAACATAAATTCAATGGCGATCGTTGTCCAGTCATCATTGAAGTTTCTGACACAAATCGTCGAGTCACATTGTGCAACCGACATGGAAAGTTTCTTCCGACTTCAAAAAATAAAAAGTTGCGGAAGGAACTTTCGAGCAAAAATCTTTTGTTGCCGGTCGGAATCCATTATCTTGATGCTGAACTTCTTCCGAATGAGACCATTGTCTTGTTTGATGTGCTTCAGCTTTCTGATTATCTGATTGGAAAGACTCAAGAAGAGCGATTGTCGTTGCTTGCGGAAATTTGTCGAAATCCTACCGAACTTTGTTCGTCCAAAATTGCTCTATCGGTGACTGAGCGTGTTTGGATGTGTCGTAACGGAAACAAGGATTTTTTGCAGCACTTCAATGAGCACATCGAAAATCCTCTTATTGAAGGGTTGATCCTGCGAAAAAAAGGATCGACTTTGGACAATTGGGGGAGTTCGGAATACGAGGTTGATTGGCAGCTTCGATGCAGAAAACCTTCAAAAAATTATCGCTTTTAATGACTTGACTGTTTTGTGACATTGCATTAGAACACTTAAAATCTTCGATTTTCAAATTCTCGAATTTAAACAAGGAGATATTATGGTTTAGTAAACGAATCGACATTTAACTATTGGCATCAGACGAATCGGCATATACGAAGGATCGTCGAGTGACGATCGCTAAAAATAATCTTATGTGAAAGGAAGCTCACAATGACAGTCAAAAAACAGCCATCTGAGAAATCAGCCAAGCTTAAGCGAGGTGGAATTCAAATCACCGGGGATGGCAAATATCCTTTGGTGCCAATCGATAAAATCGAGATCGCAGAAAGGCCAGAACCGGGAGAAGAGTCTGAAAAGCTTTTCTTTAATCCTCGTGATCTTTCTTCGTTCACGCCAGAGTCAATGGATGAACTGCGTCTATCAATCAGAACAGACGGTCTGCAACAGCCACCACTGGTGCGAGCCTTTACTGACTCGGACGAAGTCATAAAGGTTGAATTGATTGCTGGCGAGCGTCGTTTTAGAGCAGTGCAAATCATCATTGATAATGATTTGCCGTGTTTTGACGAGGATGCAAAGAAGCCTCAAAAGTTCAAGGTTGGGCAGACTGTTGTCTGCAAAGGACACTTTGGACAAGTCGTCGTTCATGACGAAATGCTCCTAGTGCAAATTTTGGATAGCAGTAATGTTCTTACAGAACAACAACGAGAATTTGCTTTCGAAGATGTATATCCTACTATTTCTGGCAGCAAACTTTACTCTCATATTCCATGTCGTGTTCATTATGACATTTCAGATGCTATTGCTCTTCGTTTGGCTTTTGCAGAAAATGATAAAGCCAAATCACTTTCGACAAGAGAGGAAATTAGGCTGGTAGAACGTCTCGCTCGTCGTGGTTTGAAGGTCTTAGAAATTGCTGAATTTCTTGGCTCGAATGAGACGTGGGTTTCACAGACTGCTAATTTTAAGACGTCACTTCCAGAAGATGCGTTAGATTGTCTTCTGCAAGATAACATGAAACGTCATACCGCTGTTAGAATCATGGGTTATAAAACCGATGATCGAAATGGGTTGTGGAAAGCAACGATTGAAGCTGAAGCAGAAGAAACAGCTAGAAATATCGAGCAAGCTGATGATGAAGCCACAGAATTTGAAGATCAAGAGTTGCTGGCTTTGTCAGACAAGAGGAATGCAACTAAAGCTGGCGATGTCAAGACAGCCAACAAGTTGTCTCGTGTTGCATTAAGTGCCGCCGCTAAAGCTAGCAAAGCTCGTGACCGAAGAGATAAAGCCACCGCTGAATCTGGTCAGATCAAAACCAGTCACGTTCAGAAGGGAGCAGCGAAGGCAGGTTTGAGTCCCAAGAAGGCTAAGATTCTTCCGAAGGAAGAGATCGAAGAATGTTACATCTCAGGCATGGAACAACATCTTGAGGGAGAAACTATTGATCCAATCTGCGGAGAAGTAGTTCCAGCAGATATGGTAGTTCTTGTTCGCCTTACAGCACTTGCTATCCTCAACGGCAATCGTGATGCTCTTTCCGTGATTCGACAGTACATGGTTGAGCAGGGACGATGGCAAGTTCGAGGAGGATCAGAACAAGATGATCCAGAACAAGATGATCCAGAATTTGATGACGATGATGACGATGATGATGATGATTCATATGTTGATGGTGAAGCATCGTCAGAAATCGATCTTATTGCACTTGAGGATGATGTCGCAGATTATTTACCTCATGGAAATTTCGATGAAGATTAGGAATCACAGTCTTTGATGATTGTGGTGGTGGGCGTGGCCTAGACCCCGGCAAGTTTTTCTTGCCGGGGTTTTTTAATAGCTAAAATTTTGATTCTTCTTGAACGAAATTTAATGTTGTTGCGAATACATAATATCAATGATTATGTTATGTCCATTTTGTGGGATGTCATTAAAAATACCATGCGGCTCTGGCATATCAAGCTGTAGTAACTGTAATCGTGTTTTTGACACAAGCCCATTCAATTGTTTGCTCAGTGCGTCATGGTTGGTTCGAAGGAGGAACATCATGGCAGAAGAATCATTGATGCAGTATGGATATACACGAGAAGAATCAGAGTTTGTGTTGCAAGCAGTTTATGATAATTGTTTCACGCATGAAGATTTTATTAAACTTCTTAAAGAAAAAGGAGTTTCACAAGATTGTCCGATTACAGTTGACGTAGCTTCATAAATTCTTTAAGATATGTTCTTTCTATTGTGCAGATCATTGTGCAGATCATTGGGCATTCCCAAACTGTAATGGCACTGGAAGGAACCACTTATGAAATTAGAATTATTGATAGGTCCAATTGCTAGTGGCAAAAGCACTTATTGTCGCAAGGCTGCGGATGAGGGTGCTATTATTCTTAATGATGATTCGATTGTCACTGCTGTTCATGGTGGCGATTATCGTCTTTACAGCAAGCTTTTAAAGCCACTGTACAAAAGTGTCGAGAACACGATTGTGTGTACCGCACTTGTTATGGGTTTGCATTTAATAGTAGACAGACCAAATCACTCTATTAAAATGCGTCGTCGTTACATTGGATTGGCTCATTCTTTTGATGCCACAGTGGAACTGGTGATGTTTAAGCGAGAAGATCCAGAAATACATGCAGAACGTCGATTTAAGAGTGATCCTAGAGGACATTCACTGTGTTACTGGATTGATGTTGCTGATTATCATGAGTTCATATATGAGCCTCCAAATCAAGATATAGAACAATTTGATGAGATTTCAGAGTGGGACTTTGCTACTGCTAAAAAGAAAGAAGTTTGATGGCTAAAATATTGGATGGCAATAAGATTTCAACGGCGATTGAATGCGACGTTAAGAGCATTGTGCAGCAATTATCTTTTGTTCCACAATTAAGTGTTGTTTTGGTTGGTTTAAATGAACCAAGTGAAATTTATGTCAACATGAAAATCAAAGCTTGCAAAAGAGTTGGTATTGACATTGAAGTGTATCGTTTACAACAAGATTCAACAGAGAATCAAATAAAAGAACTTGTTGTTTCTCTTAATGAAAATAAAAACGTACATGGCATTCTTGTTCAGTTGCCGTTGCCATCGCACATAAATCAAATTTGTGTGTTAAAAGAAATTTCAAAAGATAAAGATGTTGATTGTTTTCATCCTTGTAATTTAGGAAATATCTTTTATAAAGATATTGTTTTTACGCCATGCACAGCGGGGGCAGTGTTGGCAATGTTGAATCATTACAAAATATCTATATTTGGAAAACATGTTGTTGTTATCAATGATTCTATTTTGTTAGGCAAACCATTGGCAAGTTTGTTGATGAATTGCGGAGCAACTGTAACCGTTTGCAACAAACAAACCGAAGATATAGTTGCTTTAACCACTTCTGCTGAAGTGGTTGTTGTAGGCGTTGGTAAAAGACCTGATTTTGTGTTTGACAAAAGATTCTGCAAATACGGAGCAAAAATTATTGATTGTGGCATAAACAAACTTATTGGCATAGACGGCAAATCAATAGTGGTTGGCGATGTAGATTTTGAATCTATCAAAGATGTGGCGTCCATGGTCAGCATTGTTCCCGGAGGGATTGGTAAGATTACCATTTCTATTTTGTTACAAAATGTTGTTGCTGCTGCAAGGAGATTTTATGAACTGGAGTCATCAAAAAATTGTTGATGAATTGCATTTAATCAAATCAGAGATTGGATATTTCCCGTCAAATTTCTTGCTTTTTTCAAAGAAATTTGTGAATACATGATTTATCAATAGAACTATTTGCCATATAATCGTGGAAGCGATGACACAAAGGGATTTAAAATGGAGAGACAAGTGACACTCGAAGAAGCCGAAGCGATGATTAACAAGGCCGTTAGTGACGCCTTGCTTCAGATAGGTCGTGCTCCAAGACCTTTCAAAATTTTTGGGTTAAACGGCTCTAAATCGTATTCTGAGGAGGTTGCTAAACATCTCGGGGTCACAGTGACTCCACATGAAGAAAAGACTTTTGACGATGGCGAACCTTACGCCAAGTCAACAGATGGTCTTCCCGGCAATGTGCGTGGTCACAATGTGTTTGTGATTCAGTCATTATACAGCGACGAAAAGGAATCAGTTTGTGAAAAATTCATGAAACTTTGCATAATGTGCGGAAGTCTCAAAGATGCTTCTGCTCATGAAGTCACAGCAATCATTCCGCATTTGGCATGGGCCAGACAAGACAGAAAGACAGAATCGAGAGCGCCAATTACTACAAAATACATTGCCAAAATGCTCGAAGCCTGTGGAATTAACAGAGCATTATTTGTTGATGTTCATAATCTGGCAGCAGAACAGAATGCTTTCAATGTGCCGATTGATAATCTTGAGGCTAAGAATCTGTTCGCTGAGCACTGTGCTCAAAAATTGTATGCAAATGGAAAAACGAATATTAAAGTTTTGTCGCCAGATAGCGGCGGATTGGGTCGTTGTGAACGATTCAGAAATTCTTTGTTAAGGCATTTGAAAAAGCTTGGTGCGAATCTGGACGATATCGAAATTGTAACGTTTGACAAACGTCGAATTAAGGGCGATATTAAGGGCGGTCGAATTATTGGAAATGTCTTGAATGCAGATGTTGTTGCCTATGATGACATGATCAGCACCGCTGGAACAATGAAAAAAGCGTGTATGACTGTTCTCAATGAGGGTGGAAGAATATTTGCAATCTGTGCAACTCATGGTTTGTTTTGCGGTTCAGCCAATGATACTTTGGATGGTTTCGACACAAATATCATTGTCGCAGACACGGTTGAACCATGGCGTTTGAATGTTGCGAACCGTAAAAAAATTCATATGGTTCAAACAACTCACTTGGTAGCCGATGCCGTTCGTAGAATTCATAGCGGCACCGGTTCCCTGAGTGAATTGCTGCGTTAATCTGATGCAATTTTTGCAATTTGCTCGACAAGCTCTGATCTAAGAATAGTAACACTGTTTCCAGCATTTATCCCCAATCGGACTTTATTATTGTCGATTCTGACTACAGTCAGTTCGATTTGATCCCCTTGTTCTGTTCTTAAAAGGATCTTTTCATCTCGTTTTCTTGAAAGCACTAACATGTTGCCTCCCTTCTGTTTGTGCGATAATATAAGAGTAGGTATCCGATCAAATAAAAAAAATCTGAGAATTAACTGTTGTATTCAGGTTCTGAGATGATATGCTTGTGATGTGGACACCAATTTGCTTGTTTGTTTATGCAACTTAACTTCAAGCTTGATTAAAACAAATGGTTGCAATTTTTTTGGAGAACCCCAATGAGTACGGCTACTGTTAGCCGCACGGATGCCCTTGAAAAAGTTCGAGAATTACAGCAAGAAGCCGCTAATCTCGAAGTCCAGTTCAATCAGGAGATGGATGCGATTTTGAAGCAAATTGCTCAAGAGATGGATACGATTTTGAAGCAAATTGCTCAAGAAGCTTCTTTGAGCCAAACGAATGACGCTCAACCAGCCCGGCGTGGTCGTCCGCCAGCTTCTTTGAGCCAAACGAATAACGCTCAACCAGCCCGGCGTGGTCGTCCGCCAGCTTCAGAGAGATCATTTGATCCAGAAAATTCCTCTCCTGTTGCCAGAAATTCAAAGGTTGCTCCTGATCAAAGGAATTACAGCAATCAAATGAGTCTGAAACGGGCGATTTGGGATGTGCTCGACCGACCTTCGGATTGGGCTCAGTTGCTGTCAGATCTTCCAAATGATGCTTTAGGTCTCCAAATTAGCGAGATCAAAGAAATCATCGAATTTGAGAAGAAATGGGTCAGTTCGTCTGCTGACATTTCGACGCAGCTTTCGTCTCATCTTCATAATTTGAAGAAGACTGGTCTGCTCGGCAGGACCGCTGATACTTTTCGATACTACATTATTGAAGGAGCAGAGCTTATCTCCGGCAAGCGTGGTCGCAAGGCAGCTTAGTCCGTTTCGTTCGAATTCGGCGTCCTTAAAGCTCCGGTCTTTTTGACCGGAGCTTTTTTTCGTCTATAGCACTATCTTAAAAAATGCTGAACATAAATTATTGTCTTCCAAAAATCAGTTGTTTGATGGTAACAACGGATGGTCGTTTGGATTATGCCCGTGAGAGTTTTCGATGTTATGTTAATCAAACGTATCCAAAAAAAGAGCTTGTAATAGTTACTGATTCTGGTCAGGAGTATAAAGACCAACTGAGCGTAATGACTGCCGGGCATGAAGACGTGCGTTTGGTGTTTTTAAAAGGAAAATACACATTAGGAGCCTTAAGAAACGCATCTATTAATTTGTGTGATGGAGAAGTTTTTGTTCAATGGGATGACGACGACTTCAATATGTCTGATAGATTGATGATTCAATATATAGCATTATCAAAAACAGATAAAAGAGTTTCTTATCTTGGAGATCAGCTTCATTATTATTTTCCAACACAGCAATTATTCTGGGAAAATTGGTGGGAATATTTAAGCAATTTTAGTGTTCGTTATGGACTTATACCCGGAACTTTAATGGCTTATAGAGAAGGATTTGCTGCTCGTTATCCTTCTTCTGGAAAACATGCCAAATCTGGAGAGGACAGTGTGTTGTCAGATATTTTGTGGTCCAAGGACCAGATCACACTTTTGAAGAATTATGGACATATGCAGGTATACAGTTATCATGGCAAAAATGTATGGGACATAGAACATCATTTGAATATTTCAAAATTCAGAAGTAATGATATCAATTTCATGAATCAAAATAGAGACAAAATTTGTCGCACATTGAATTATATGAATTTCTCTTCGACTGTAAGAGTCATGGGAAGAGATGGTTTGGCTTTTGTATTTGAGGCAAATGATGATTAGCGATTACGGAATTTCAATAGATGATTTAATATTGGTCAGTTGCACTACGGTGACAAAAGGACGAGTTGATCTAATTCAACATTCAATCAGATCATTTTTGTCACAGACTTACATGTGCAAAGAAATGATCATTGTATCTCAAGGTACGTCTGAACAGAATTCCGTGATCAGAAATATGGTTTTAGAACACATCAATATTCATTTCGTAGAAGCTCCATCGAAGTTGACCCTTGGAGAGATGAGGAATCTTTCGATAGAGTTGTCACATGGAGATGTCATATGCCAGTGGGATGATGATGATTTTTATCATCCTCAAAGAATCATGACCCAACTCAAATCCATGAGGGGCGAATTTGTGGCTTCTTTGTATACACGTTATTTGAAGTATTTTTCTGAAACAAAAAGAATTTACATGATTGATCATCTGGGCGGAACAGATGATTATGTTGATTTATTGTCACGTGAGCCGTATAAAAAATATTTGTGCGGTTCTGTGATGTTCAAAAAAGAATGTTTTTACAAGTGTGAAAATGTGTTGTATCCAGAGCGTGGATATCAAAGCAACAAACAAGAAGATTTGAACGTTCTTCAAAAGCTAATAAAAATTGGAAAAATAGCTTCTGTTGATGCTTGTGAGTATTGCTATGTGTATCATGGTGGAAATGTATATGATAAACAACATCATGAGATGTTGTTTCATAAAAAACTCACTGGCACGCAAAAACAATTAATTGGTTGCATTGACGATATACAAAGAATATTGAAAGTTGCACAAGTTAATGGTCCTGTAGAAGTTTGTACTGTTCCAATGTTGGATTTAACAAATCCATCAAATTTTAATATTGAAAACAATTCACAACCAATTTACACTCTATTATGCAAATAAAAAATTTGATTTATCTTGGTCAAATGGCTGTCTTTTACGTTCCTGTCCAAAAATTAGATTCGCTGGATTATGGGAAGGAAGGCAATACGCCACGACAATTATTTGAGCATTTCCTGATGGAAAACTATAATGCTTATACTCTTGAGATTAGTGACACACAAGGATTTTGGCGTCAACACAAGAAAAGCAAAATCTTTAATGACAGAAACGCTCGTTATGAAGTGAGTTTTGATGGAGAAGACAGAGTAAAAGGATTCGTGTCATTTTTATCTGATATGTGTTTCTTGTTACAAGAACAAGCAATTTATGTAACTATGGGTCAAAAAAGTTGGCTCGTGTTACCAAGAAAGACGCAATGAAATTTGAACAAAAATATCCGATGTCCACAGCGGCAGACAAATTTGATTTTGAATATTCATATATCACAAAGGATGTCAGACTAGGGCAATGCACAGTCTGTGGAGCCTTTACACGATGGATAGATGGACGCTCGCAAAAGCCTGTGTGTAGTGAAGAATGCTGTTCTGAATTTTGGAAGTCAAATCAAGATCATTCTAAGTTTAGACATCAACAGGTTGATATGATTAATAAGTCATCTGAGATGGAACTTGCTTTGGCAACTGTCTCTAAACAAGCGTGGAAAGACATTATAATTGTTGTTAGAGATCAGTTGCCTTACTTAAAGATTTGTATTGAGTCTGTAAGAGAACACACAAAAGACTATACGTTGTATATTTGGGACAATGATTCTGGGAAAGAGACAAAAGATTATTTGGAGGCTATTCAAAGGGAGCATGTGCTTTCTGAAAGCAAAGACTGGGATATAGAAGTTTGGACATCTTCAAGGAATGAAGGGTTTATCAAGCCAAACAACAGATTTGCTGCGGAAGGAAAAGGGGAATACATCATCTTGTTGAACTCTGACACCAAAGTCTTTAAAGACTGGGATGCAGCGATGGTTGGTTGGCTTCAGTATAATTCAGATGTTGCCCAAGTTGGTTATTGGGGAGGACATCTAGGATCTGACGGACGAGGTTTCGGCGGCGATAATGGACATGAAATTGATTATATCCCCGGATGGTGTTTTTGCATCGAAAGAGAGACATACAAGAAGCACGGATTGTTTGATGAACAAAATTTGGATTTTGCTTATTGTGAAGATGCAGACTTCTCTTTGAGATTATTGGAGTCTGGTAAGAAAATTTACGCTTTACACATACCTTTGGTTTATCATTATCAAAACAAGACAATTCAAGCAGTTAGAAAGGAAGGTGAGATTGACGTTCTCGCTACTTTCAACCGCAATCACGAGTATATCGTTAATAGATGGAAAGACTATTTGACTACCAAAAGGGTGCTTTCCAAATTATAATAAACCTGAGAAGTGCGACGATATGTTTTGGGAAATTCGTCGGCGATTATTGAGAATAGTTGATCCAAGAAATTCTGATTAACCTTTACAAATCTATTTGATTGCTCTATAATATCTCTGCAACGAGAATCACAAATTTTTAGAGGCAAAAAGATGGCTAAAAACGTAAAAGGTCCAATTTGTTCCTTTTGTTCACGGGACAGATCTCAAGCTGGCTATTTAGTGGAGGGCGTCGGACATGGCGTGAATTCCATGGTCTATGTTTGCAGTTCTTGTATAGAAGAATGTCGTGAGGCAATTGAAAGTAAAGAGGCTTGTGATCAGCAGCCTCGCTTGAATCAGCAATTAAAGTCTATTCCATTGCCGATCGAAGTTTTCAATCACCTGAATGAATACGTAATCGGGCAGGAAGACGCAAAGAAGAAACTTTCTGTGCAAGTTTGCAGCCATTATCGGAGAGTTATCGATAACGAAATTATTTCTAAAGGGGTTCAAAACGATCTGATTAAAAGAAAAGACCTTGGAACTGTTGAGATCGAAAAGTCAAATGTTTTGTTGATTGGCCCAACTGGGTCCGGAAAAACATTGTTAGCTAAGAGTCTGGCACACAAGCTCAATGTTCCGATCGCCATTGGTGATGCAACTACTTTGACTGAAGCAGGATATGTTGGGGAAGACGTAGAAAATCTGTTATTGAAGTTACTTCATGCTGCTAATTTTGATGTGCAAGCTGCTCAGCGTGGCATAATTTTTATTGACGAAATCGACAAGATTGGTAAAACTGGAGGCAATGTCAGCATTACTCGTGATGTTTCAGGAGAAGGTGTTCAACAGTCTTTACTAAAGATTATCGAAGGCACAGTTGCCAATGTTCCTCCACAAGGTGGTCGTAAGCATCCAGAGCAACAGTATATTCAATTGGACACAACGAATATTTTGTTCATCGTCGGTGGGGCGTTCACTGGATTAGATGAAATCATCAATAGACGGCAGAATAAACGCAATATTGGATTCAATTTAGGGACAGTGGCAGGTGTTAGCGATCAAGAAAAAGCTGACGAGAGGAATGAATTGCTGCGAAAATGCACCGCAGAAGATTTGATTGAATATGGATTGATTCCTGAATTTGTTGGTCGTTTGCCTGTGATCTCAACTCTGTCAGAGCTTTCCTTGGAAGATATGGTAAGAATTTTGACAGAGCCAAAGAACGCTTTGCTTCGTCAGGAGCAGAAGAAATTAGCTTATCTGGGAGTGGACTTGACGTTCACTGATGAAGCAATTCGACAAATTGCAAAGATGGCTAAAGAGCGACCAACCGGTGCTCGTGGTCTGCGATCCGTTGTGGAAAATTTCATGACAGACATCCATTTTTCAATTCCTCACGATACCAAGGAGGTAATTGTTGATGCAGATGTGGTTATGGGAAAGAAAAAGATTTTTCCGCCGATAAGCGAAGCTGCATAATCCAAAAATTGTAAAGACGTAAGTGCGATTTCGCACTTACGTCTTTTTGTTCTCATGGAGATTTATTGTGGTTGTAGAGAATATTGTTTTGGAAACATCATGTGTCAAATGTGGCTGTAATTTCATGCCACCATCAATTGATGGCGATGACAATTGTGCATCAATTGCAGCATTTGTACGTGGTTATGCAGCAATTGTTGAAAACGACGGGCAGACATCGTGCGTTTTAAATAACATCAAGTTTTCAAGAATGATTTGTACAAAATGTTTCTTGACTGACGAAGATCTGTGTCGTTTTTTCAACAAATTGGACTTGCAAGTCAGGTAAAAAATGAATAAAATATTCTTGTATGGAACGCTGAAACGTAATGAGCGTGCCCATTTTTTTCTGTCTAATCACAGATCGAAGTTTATTTGTGAAGCAAAAACGCACTCAAGATATCATTTGTATGATCAAGGGTATTATCCCGGAATGGTCATCAATGAACAAATCAATGGTGGAGTTCATGGCGAATTATTTGAAGTAACAGATGAATGTTTGAAAGATTTGGACATCTATGAAGGAGTAGATTCAGATCTGTTCCGCAAAGAACAGATCCAACTTGAAGACGGATCTAGTGCGATTGCTTACCTGATTGTCGATCCTGTGACCGACAATCGTATTGAAAGTGGCATGTGGACTGATGGCAAAACGTCGTAAAAAATCTGACCAAGATGATTTTCCTGAAGTAGAAGAAAATCAGGAAGATCTTGTTGAAGAAAATTACACTCTACGTGCTTATAAAAAACATGAATGGTCTGATGATGGCTTACGATATAATGTCATGAAAGAGTTGCCAGATTCGACTCCGGGATCACGTCATTATGCAACTTTTTTTGAGACAAAAGACTTAGCAATCGCAAAACATGAATGTATTGCTTATTTTGAAGATAACAATGTCACAACATTAATTTTTGATCGATTAGATCGAAACTCAGAAATTATTCGGCATGAAGCCGATAAAGAGAAAATCAAGGATGACGAAATCTCAGAAATTCAAGCTGAAGATCAGGTCAAGAAGATTAGAAAAACGAAAACAAGAACCGTTAAGCGTAAGTGAATTGGTCACGAGTCACATATTCAGAAATTCAAGTATGACACAAAGACAACCAATCGCAAGCGAGTCACTGCCGGACATTGAAAATTCTCGCTTTATTGATGAAAACAGAAGTATTTCTGTTGCAAGAGAAGATGCTGCTGTTTGCAATGCCATAAAAAAAGATGGGAATCTCAATCCGATCAAGGAAAAGTTAAAAGAATCTCGCAATCCAAGATTAAGGACCGTTGAAAAATATCTCTGTGATAGTTGCGATAAAATAATTTATAATGAAAAAGAAGGATTTGTGGTTCATGGAAATATCTATGTTGCCGATCCTAAATGCAGCGGAGGATTGATAGGCAATAATTTTCCAGAAGAGGGCGGCAATGCAAAAGATGTTAAAAAAAGCGTCTATTGCATACAATGTTTTCTGAGAGCTTTGTGTTTGCAAAAGGCGACATGAGCTAAGATTAAATCTATGAATAACTCCAATCAAACTAAATCTATGAATAACTCCAATCAAACTAAACCTGCTTCTTTGAGATTGATTGGCGACGTTCATAGTAAGAGAGAAAGATATCTATCTTTAATTCAAGGAGCAGAGTGTTCTTTGCAAGTTGGAGATCTGGATATTTATGGGTTTGATTGGATGACTACCAATGGTGTAAATCCAGAGAAGCACAAATTTGTCGGTGGCAACCATGATAATTATGATGTGATTTCAGAATCTCCACATTATCTTGGAGATTATGGAGTTTGGTCTGTTCCAAATTTTGGAGACATATTTTTCGTTCGTGGTGCTTGGTCAATCGACTTTAAACGCAGAACAATTGGAATTGATTGGTGGCACGATGAAGAGTTGAGCTATCAAAAGTGCGAAGAAGCCATAGAACTTTATGCACAAATCAAACCAAAAATTCTGGTCACACATGCTTGTCCAACAAACATAATTAGATTTGTAACTGGACCAGATGGTGCTCGAAGATTTGGATACGATCAAGCGATTGTAAAAACAAAAACTGATGATATGTTGCAAACTATGTTAACGCATCATCTTCCACGGTTGCATGTCTTTGGGCACTATCATCAGCATTTTGACAGATGGATCGATGGACGATGCGGGATAGAACTTCCGGCTGACTCTCCGATAGACAAAGAGACCACGGAAGACTATACTCGCTACGTTTGTCTGCCAGAGTTTGGCGTTTTTGAACTTGAATCATGGAGTTGCAATGTTGACAAGTCGTCAAATTGAGCTTTTAGAAAAATCTATAAAGCCGAAATATCCAGAAAAAGAACTCGCTTTAATTGCCTTTGGTTACAACAAATCAGGTTCAAATATTGTTTGGTGCAATGATGGTTTTGTGCGATCTGAAATGGTTGATGGTGGACTTTGTGCGATTGAGGTGGCTGATTATCTGTGTGGTAAAGATGCTCCAGACAACGGTATTTGGGTTTGGGAAGGTAGAGTCAAATGGGTCTCTGGTGGCAACTGGGAATACGTAGAGCCACCTGAACCTGAATATATAACCATTCAATGGCGTCATCCAGATGACGATGAGTGGGATGCAATCAAGGAACAAAGAAATCCATTCGAACCAAAACCAAGAGTCGATTTTGAATGGTATGAGGGCGGGAATGGTTGGGGACCAAAAACTTCTTTGTAACAGTTAGATAAAATATGTAATTTTATACTTTATTGGTACAACGGACTGTAAACTCGTTGCCAGCTAAATCATATATTCCATTAGGTTTCCAATAGAAACCTAATATGTTATGACCTAACTGACGCATGAAACTAACGTCAGGTAATTCTATTTCATGATTCAAACTTGCGTTCAAATCGCTGTCGCCAATGTAACCACATTGACACTTATAAACTTTACCTTGACGTTGATTTTTGCGTACTAACCCACATACATTACATCGTTGCGAGCGATAAACACAACATTGTTCTTTAACAGAAACCTTCTGTTCTTCACAATATCGCTTTAGTTTATCTACAATCAATGTGTATGTCCAGTGACTTCTAAATCTATCTACTTTTTTAAATCGTCTTACATCATGTAACTTTTCAACATTAACTTGTTTAATGTTTTTCAAGTTTAATTGATTAATCGACCAGTTAATGTAGTTTTTTCTTAATTCTTGAATTCTCCGAAAACCATTACTTCCTTTTTTCTTACTACAAAGTTTAGTTAAAATTTTGCTTAAATTCCATCCATGGTTATCATCTTTACTTATTTGTCCATCACTCAAAGTGATGCAAGTCGTAATGCCTTGATCTAGTCCAACAACTGTTCCGTTATCTTTCAGTTCATTTTTAATTTCAAATCTTAAATTGACATAATTATTTGAAATTAAAAATGAACTGAGGACTTTACCTTCTTTTAGCCATTTCATTGTTTGACGATGAGGTTTAATTGGAATTCTAATTTTGCCAAATTGTTTTCCGATAGATTTTAACTGTAAAAACCAAATTCCTTTTCGTTGCATCAAGTCACAACAAATGCTATTGAGTTCGCACTTGATATTTTCAGGCAATGTTGGCTTAGTTACTTTTGTTTTACTAAGTTTTTCTTCAAGATAAGATACATCATTGTTTTCTTTTTTAAGTTTGTTTATAACCCAAATAAGCTTACGTGTTTTTTCAGTACTTGCCTTTACTATTCCACAAGCTTGAGTTGCTGCACATTTAATTGCACGTTGACTTAATTTTGGATGATCATAATCTTTAGTTGAAATAAATTTAGGACAATTATATTCTTGGTCAAGATTGTCCCACAACATATCGACATAATCTTGCGTAACTTTTTTATAATCGTCAATAAAGCTAGAAAGATTTTTTTTCTTGTTGAAGTTGATGAGTTTATTGGATAAATTAGAGGATCG
>Ga0335396_10003195_pt1 | contig 19196 bp, 21 predicted proteins | sample FRY02_FD_205743 | JGI IMG/M metagenome (GOLD analysis project Ga0335396, IMG submission 205743) | Freshwater microbial communities from Lake Fryxell liftoff mats and glacier meltwater in Antarctica - FRY-02 (spades assembly) (version 2) | ecosystem: Environmental > Aquatic > Freshwater > Ice >... | reverse complement strand
TGGATTGTAGTTTTAGGAATGCTAAATTCGAACCAATCTTGCAACGGATAATCAAAACATATTCCGTGCATATAATTATATAATGACTTTTTTAATCCGAAACTAAATTTATCGTGATTTATGCCTGTTTTATCTTTAAACTGAATGTCGTTATTTGCAAAAGTAATATTATTTGTCTCTGGAATAACTCCAAATTCTTCAGGAAACATTCCAACAGGACTATGAGCTGTCATGGCAAATTGATGCCAAAAGCCCGATTGCAAAATACCTAATTCAAACATTTGACGAACCATTTCTAAACTATCCACCGTTTCTTGAATTGTTTGGGTTGGATATCCATACATTAAATACGAATGCACCATTATACCAGCATCTGTAAAATTGCGAGTTACTTGTGCAACTTGTGCAACTGTAACTCCTTTTTTTATTAGCACTAATAATCTATCCGAAGCTACTTCCAATCCACCAGAAATGGCAATACAACCAGAAGCTTTTAGCAAAACACATAAATCGGTTGTAAAACTTTTTTCGAATCTAATGTTTGTCCACCAAGTAACAGATAAATTTCTTTTAAGAATTTCTAGTGCAACTTCTCGCATTAAAGCTGGCGGAGCTGCTTCGTCTACAAAATGAAAACCATTTTCGCCAGTTTGTGCAATTAATTCTTCTATTCTATCTACTAGAAGTTTTGCGGCAACGGGTTCGTATACTTTTATATAATCTAAAGAAATATCGCAAAAAGTACATTTCCCCCAATAACATCCATGAGCCATTGTTAGTTTGTTCCAACGTCCATCACTCCATAAACTGTGCATTGGATTTGCAATTTCTATTACAGAAATATATTTATTTAAAAACAAATCTGAGTAATCTGGCGTTCCTACTTGGCTTTGGTTATAATTTGGTAAAGTAGAATTGTTTTTATATATTACTTTATCGTTTTCTAATAGAAAAGTTCTTTTAAACTGATTTTCTTTAGTAGGATTTACAATTGAATTATACAATAATTCTACCGGAAGTTCTCCGTCATCTAGAGTTATAAAATCGAAAAACTCAAAAACACGATTATCTTTTAACTCTCTTAATTCGGTATTAGGAAAACCACCACCCATTGCTACTTTAATAGTTGGATGATTTGTTTTTAAAAATTGTGCAACTCTAAAAGCACTATATAAATTGCCTGGAAAAGGCACAGAAACTAAAACTAATTTTGGTTGAATTTCTACTACTCTTTTAGATATAATATCTATGGTGATTTTATCTATAAAAGTCAGTTCTTTTTGAAGCTCAGAATATAATTCGTTAAACGAGTTTGCACTTCTGCCTAAACGCTCTGCATAACGACTAAACCCAAAATTACTATCGGTACATTCTATTATTAAATCTGATAAATCTTCAAGATATAAGGTTGCTAAATGTTTAGCTTTATCTTGCATTCCCATACTGCCAAAAGCCCAATCTAATTCTTCTAAATTATTAAAACGCGATGCTTCTGGTAAATAATTTCCAGAACAAATTTGTCTAGATAAAGTTGGAGTGTTTCCTTGTAAAAATAAAATAACTGCATCTATTGTTTTAATATAGTCGTTCTTTAAACTATAGATTCTTTGCGAATTAGCAGATAAATTAACAGTATTTACATTATCAAAAACTTGAGACAAACCTTCTTTAGAAAAAAGAGATAAAATTACTTCTATACCTAAATCCATCTGGAATGCATCTATTCCTTTTGTATTTAAAAAACCTTTTAAATATGCAGTTGCAGGATATGGCGTATTTAATTGTGTAAAAGGTGGCGTTAATAGAAGAATGTTTTTCAATTTTATTTTATTTTTACAAAAGTAACTTTAAATTTATAAAATATTATTGCCAACCCTTTGTTAAAGCTAATTTAAAGATTATTTTTTTATTACTTTAGCAAAAACAATTATTAATATGCCAACCGACTGTATTAGTTTTCAAAACTCTGGATATTTTACTCCAATAATGATTGATTATTTAAATCAGGATAAAAATTTAAAAACATTTTACAATCGTTTTCCTAATATTGATAATTTTAAGGCTCAAATTGCCGAAAAACAAAAAAATTATCTGCAAAAAAATAGAATAGTTTTAGTTGAGTCTCTTAAAAAACAATACCAAAATTTTAATGTTTCTAATTTAACTTTAAGCAACATTAATCTTCTAAAAAATTCAAACACATATACTGTAACAACTGGTCATCAATTAAATTTATTTACCGGACCATTGTATTTTTTATACAAAATAATTTCTACAATTAATTTGTGTAAAGAATTACAAAATGTTTATCCAGAACATAAATTTGTGCCTATTTATTGGATGGCTACAGAAGACCATGATTTTGAAGAAATTAATCATTTTAATTTTAAAGGTAAAAAAGTTGTTTGGAAAAAAGAAAGTAGTGGTCCTGTTGGAAGACTTTCTACAATAGGTTTGGAAAGCGTTTATACTGAATTTTTTAAACATTTAGGTTTAGGAGAAAACGTAAATACTTTAAAAAAACTTTTTAGCAAAGGATATTTAGAACATTCTAATCTGGCTAATGCTACAAGATATATAGCAAACGAGCTTTTTAAAGACAAAGGACTTGTAATTTTAGATGGCGATGACAAAGACTTAAAGCAATTATTTAGTCCGTTTATTAAAGATGAATTATTTAAAAACACATCGTTTAATAAAGTAACCCAAACTATAAATAATTTTAAATATAATGTTCAAGTAAATCCTAGAAAAATTAACTTGTTTTATATAACCGACTCTAGCAGAGAACGTATTGTTTTTGAGAATAATACTTATGCCGTTTTAAATACAAATGTTTCTTTTACCAAAGAAGAAATAGAGAAAGAGGTAGATAATTTTCCTGAAAAGTTTAGTCCGAATGTAATAACAAGACCTCTTTATCAAGAATTTGTTTTGCCTAACCTTTGTTATATTGGTGGTGGTGGAGAATTGGCTTATTGGTTAGAATTAAAATCTTTTTTTGATGCTGTAAATGTTACTTTTCCGGTTTTATTATTAAGAAACTCGGTTTTATTAGCCACAGAAAAACAAGTTCAAAAAGCTGATTCTTTACAATTATCTTGGCAAGATTTATTTAGTAATAAGCAAGATTTACAAACTGCTAAAACAAATGAGTTTTCTACTATTACTTTTGATTTTAATTCTCAAAAAGAATTATTAAAATCGCAATTTGAAGAACTAACTAAAATAGCATCAAATACAGATAAATCTTTTATTGGTGCTGTAAATGCACAAGAAAAGAAACAATTAAAAGGGTTAGATAATTTAGAAAAGCGTTTGTTAAAAGCAGAAAAAAGAGTTTATAAAGATAAATTAAACCGAATATTTTTGCTGCAAGAAGAGCTTTTTCCGAACCAAAGTTTACAAGAAAGAAAGGTTAATTTTTCTGAATACTACGAAACTTTTGGGGCAGAATTATTAGATAAATTATTTACTGATTTAAAACCTTTGGAGCAAGAGTTTAACATTGTTGTTTTGTAACAATTGTAAACTAGCCCGATTGAGCCGATAGCTCTAGAACGAAGTGAAAGACTAAAGGCAAAAGCGGCATTAAGCTCTAAAAAAACAATAGATTAAATTTGATTTTCTTTTTTGATTAAAATAGCTTAATTTTGCAGCCGAATTTAAATTTTTACATAAAAAAATGGCAACAAATAGAACTTTTACAATGCTTAAGCCAGATGCTGTTGAAAACGGGCATATTGGTGGAATATTAAACATGATTAACGAAGGTGGTTTTAAAATCGTGGCAATGAAATTAACGCAATTAACTATAGCTGATGCTAAAGAATTTTATGCTGTTCATGCTGAAAGACCTTTTTACGGAGAATTAGTTGAGTTTATGACTAGAGGACCAATTGTTGCCGCAATTTTAGAGAAAGATAACGCTGTAGATGATTTTAGAACTTTAATAGGTGCTACAAATCCTGCAAATGCAGAAGAAGGAACTATTCGAGAAAAATATGCAACTTCTATGGGAGAAAATGCTGTTCATGGATCTGATTCTAATGAGAATGCTGCAATTGAAGCTGCTTTTCATTTTTCTGGAAGAGAAATGTTCTAGTAACAAACTTAAGGTGGGTTCTATAAATTAGTTTTTCATCTATATAAATATTTTACTGATGTTCTTTTTGTTTTATTTTGACATCTTTTTCCCATTTTTGTTGTCTTATAGCCCGCTATAAGACAACAAAAATAAAAAAAATCTATTCAAAATAAATTCAAAAATAACTATCAGCTAATTTATAGAACCCACCTTAATATATAGTAAAAAAGTCCGTTTTTAAAAACGGACTTTTTTTATCTTAAAATTAAACTTGTAACTACATCTTTACGTAATTCTTCGTTTAACATTTTTATTATTTTTTCTTTACCATAACTTAGTTCTTCTCTTAAAACTGCCGAAGTTAAAGAAACATACAAAGTGCCTCCTTTTAACATAACTTCTTGGGTGTAATTATTTACACCATTGCCCATTATATCTTTCCAGGCTTGCTCTACGTTAATTTTATCTATGCCTGTTTGCAGTTTGTTTGCTTCTACAAAATGCTTTAACACATCTGATATTGAGCTTTCGTTACTTTGTCTTTTTGCCATTATTTTCTAGAAAAAGGAATGTGTTTTTTATAATAATATTTTATGTTTTGTTTGTTTTTTAAAACCAACAAACTGTCAGATAATTCAACCAACTGTTCTTTCCATGTAATAGTTTTGGTTGTATATACTATATAAATAACAGAGTTACTGTCTAAAATTTTAATGCTTTCTTTTTCGTTATTTACTTTAAACGTTCCGTCAAACTGTGGAGCTACTTTTTTTCTATAACCTATATTGTTTTTTACCTCAATATAATCTATAACTTCGCTAATATTATATTCTTTTGGTTCTTGGCTTGGTAAAACTACTTTACTTATCTCCCAATATCCATTAATTTTATTAATATCTTTAATTGATGCTTTTTCTGTACAAGAAACTAATAAACAAAACGTTATCGCTAATAAAAAAACTTTTTTCATTGTTAAAATTTATTTTTTAAAATTACAATTAAATCATCTTAAATAAAATTTTACATTAAATTCTTTTTTACGTTTATGGTCCTATTATATATACCTAAATTATGATGTATGAAAAATAAAATCTACTTGTATATTACCTCAAACTTAGTTGCAATTTAACGGAAGTATAGTGCTAAATGGACTAAATGATATGTACATTACTTTAGGGAAAAAGGATTAAAAAATAAATACTTTGTACCAATAATTACTTTTTATTATTCTTTTTAGACTTCATTTTTTCTTTCACAAATATCTTTACTCCGTAAAGTATAAAGAAAAAAATTGCAATTCTAACTGTCATAAATAAAGTTGGAAGTGGTTTTTCTATAAAATGCGTTACAACTCCTAAAAAAATAGAAATAACTATAATTTTTAACGGCGAAACTGTTTTAAAAAAGTTTATACCCTTATCTAACGTATCCTTATTTAACATATCCTTATTTATTATTAAATTTAATTTGAAGTAAAATTATCCAATCTGCTTCAAAATATCTTGTTATGCAAATTAATAAAATTCCTAATACAACTACTGCCCAATTATAATTTTTAATTTTAGCGGAATAAAAAGACATCAATCCTAATAGTAAAAAAGGAAATGCTAATATTATGTTTGGAACTACTACATTGTTTTTAAAAACTGCAATAATCTTTAATAAAACATAAAAAAAACTATAAATCGCAATAATTTTAGTTAAAGAAACTAGGTACTTATTAAAAATTACTTCTTTCATCTCTATTTAAAAAAAGAATCTACAAATTCGTATTTATTAAAAACTTGCAAATCTTCTAGACCTTCTCCAACACCAATAAATTTAACTGGAATTTTAAACTGGTCAGAAATTCCAATAACAACTCCTCCTTTTGCAGTTCCGTCTAATTTTGTAACAGCAAGGCAAGTTACCTCTGTAGCTGCAATAAATTCTTTTGCTTGTTCAAATGCGTTTTGCCCTGTAGAACCGTCTAAAACCAACAAAACATCGTTAGGAGTATTCTCTACAACTTTTTGCATTACTCTTTTAACTTTAGTTAACTCGTTCATTAAATTAACTTTGTTATGTAATCTTCCGGCTGTATCTATTATTACAATATCTGCATTTTGGGTTACTGCACTTTGTAAAGTGTCAAAAGCAACAGAAGCTGGATCACTACCCATTTGTTGTTTTACAATTGGAACACCAACTCTATCTGCCCAAATTTGTAGTTGATCTATTGCTGCGGCTCTAAATGTATCTGCGGCTCCAAGAACTACATTATAACCTGCTTTTTTATATTGATATGCTAATTTACCAATTGTTGTAGTTTTGCCAACTCCATTTACGCCAACAACCATAATAACATACGGTTTTATGTTTTTAGGAATAGTAAACTCTGTTTCTTCGCCAGAATTTGTTTCAGATAATAGGCTTGCTATTTCTTCTTTTAAGATAGAATTTAATTCGTTTGTGCCTAAATATTTATCTTTAGAAACTCTCTCTTCTATTCTATCAATAATCTTTAATGTTGTTTTTACACCAACATCTGAAGATATTAATACCTCTTCTAGATTATCAAGTACTTCTTCGTCAACTTTTGTTTTACCAACAACTGCCTTAGATAATTTAGAAAAAAAAGATGTTTTAGTTTGCTCTAAACCTTTGTCTAGAGATTCTTTTTTATCTGACGAAAATATTTTTTTAAAAAAACTCATTACTTAGATTAATATACTGTTTTTGACAGTGTAAACAATATGAAATTTCAATGCAAATATAAACCAAAAAAGCTACTTTCAATGAAAGTAGCTTTTATATATATTTTAATAATAGATTATTTCTTACTAATAAAATTATCTACTAATTCTGGTGACATAACAGACTCAACAAAAGTGTAAGCTCCAGTTTTAGGAGATTTAACCATTTTAATTGCTTTAGTTAATCTTTTTGATGCTGTCTGTAAAGTTGCTACGGTTTTTTTTGCCATGACTTAATTATTTAATTTCTTTATGAACAGTTACTTTTTTTAAAATAGGATTAAACTTTTTAATCTCTAATCTATCTGGAGTGTTTTTTTTGTTTTTAGTAGTGATGTAACGAGAAGTTCCAGCAACGCCAGAAGCTTTATGCTCAGTACACTCTAAAATAACTTGTATTCTATTACCTTTCTTTGCCATTGTATTTTATATTAATAGGTTAGATTAAGAAATAAATCCTTTAGCTTTTGCGTCTTTCAACACAGCTAATAACCCTTTTTTGTTAATAGTTTTAATAGTAGAAGTTGCTACTCTTAAAGAGATCCATCTGTCTTCTTCAGCTAGATAGAAACGTTTTTTAACTAAGTTAACAAAAAACTTTCTCTTAGTTTTATTCATCGCGTGAGAAACTTTATTTCCTACCATCGCTTTTTTTCCTGTAAGGTCACAAACTCTTGACATTATGCTTATCTTTTATCGTTATTCAAAATCAGGGTGCAAAGAAACAAAAAAGTAATCTATTTCGCAAACAATTTTTAGTAGTTTTTTAAAATTTCTTTTTGCAACATTTCTAAAGCTTTATTTACAGTCCTGTCTATTACTTTTTCTCGTGGTTGCCCAAAGTTAAATTCTTCTACTAAAACTCCATTTGGTTTAGCTATTGCTATATAAACTGTTCCAATTTCTGCGCTTGAATCTCCTTTTAAAGGACCCGCATTTCCTGTAGTTGAAATTGCAAAATTACTATTAAATATTTTTTGAGATTGTAATGCCATTTCAATTGCCACCTCTTTACTTACCACAGAAAAACTATCTATTGTATTTTTTGACACTTTTAATACGTTAAGCTTTGCTTCTGTTGCATAACTAACGATTCCTCCTAAATAATAATTTGAAGAGCCTGAAACCGAAGTAATGACTTGAGAAATTTTTCCGCCTGTGCAACTTTCTGCTAAAGAAAGAGTAAACCCTTTTTCTTTTAAAAGTCTTCCTAGGGTTACTTCTATTGTTTCTTGATCATCAAAGCCTACAATAATTTCACCTATAATATTAGTTAGCTTATTTATTTGACTATTTATCTCTGTTTGTAAAACATCTTTATCAGCTCCTCTTGCCGTTAATCTTAATCTAACTTTACCTGGACTTGGCAAATAAGCTAATTTTATAAAATCTGGCAAATTGTCTTCCCAATTCTCTATTCTTGCAGCTAAAACACTTTCGCCTTCGCCATATGTTAATATTGTTTTATGAATTATAAATGGTCTTTTATATTCTTTTACAATTTTAGGAATAACTTGATCAACTATTAATCCTTTCATTTCATATGGTACTCCTGGTAATGATACAAAAACTGTATTTTCTTTTTTTAGCCACATTCCTGGAGCTGTGCCAAAACTATTATGTAAAACCATACAAGTAGAAGGCACTAAAGCTTGGTCTCTATTAACTTGTGTAACTTGGTAATTAATTTTTGCAAACAATTGCTCTATATTTTTTTCTACTTCTTTGTTTAAGACAAGGGTATCATTAAAATAATCGCAAAAAGTTTTTTTGGTAATATCGTCTTTAGTTGGGCCTAAACCTCCTGTTACTATTACAAAATCTACCTTGTTTTGAAGCCTGCACAATGTATCTAATATATGTTCTTTAGAATCGCTAATAGAAATTATTTCATGCACTTGAATACCTATGTCTTCTAAAGATTTTGCAATAAAACCAGAATTTGTATCTACAATTTGTCCAATTAATATTTCATCTCCAATAGTAACTATAGTTGCTTTCATATTCTAATTTGTTTTTAATAAAAAATCTTAGCCATACATTAAAAAAAAACGTATAGTTAAGATTAAATTTTTACGGGGAGTTCTATAAATTAGCTGATTGTTATTTTTGAATTTATTTTAGATAGATTTTTCTTGATTTTTTGTGGAAAGATGCTAAAATAAAACAAAAAGAACATCAGTAAATAACATAGTAATCAAAAAAACTAATTTTTAGAACTGCTCTTAAATAAATTCAACTATAAATTGTAGTCTTTATTTATTTCTTTTATGACATTTTCTACTTGCGTTTCTATGCTTTTAAAAGTATCTTTTATTTCTTTTTTCTTACCTTCTTTTTTTGTCCAATCTTCAACTTGTAGAATTTCTTCATATGCAAGATTCATGCCTAATAAATCAAAAGTAGGTTTAATTTTATGAGCAAAACTATATGCTAATTGATGATTTTTTTCTTCAATACCTTTTTTAATAAAGGCTAGGTCTGCTGGAACTTCGCTTACAAACAAAGACAAAATTTGAAGTACAAACTCAGAATCATTGTCTGAGAGTGCATATATTTTTGATAGGTTATAATGTAATGCCATATTTATTTTACTTGTATTCTAAATAGTTTTTTATCTTCTATAAATCCTTCTAATATATCGTTTGGAGATACTTTTGCTACTCCTTCTGGTGTTCCTGTAAAAATAATATCTCCAATTTTTAATGTAAAAAATTGCGATACATGAGCAATTAACTCGTCAATTTTCCATAACATATGACTCGTGTTTCCTTTTTGAACAGTTATATTATTACTCTTTAATTCAAAATTAATATTTTCTAACGAATTGAAACTTGTTTTAGGTAAAAATTTTCCAATTACTGCAGAGCCATCAAAAGCTTTAGCTTTTTCCCAAGGCAACCCTTTTTCTTTTAACTTAGATTGTAAATCTCTTGCAGTAAAATCTATTCCTAAACCAATTTCGTCGTAATATTTATGAGCAAATTTTGCATCTATATATTTCCCTACTTTATTTATTTTTACCAAAATCTCTACTTCGTGATGAATATCATTACTAAATTCTGGTATAATAAACGGATGCTGTTTTAGCAACACAGAACTATCTGGTTTAATAAAAACAACAGGCTCGTCTGGTCTTTCGTTTTGTAGCTCTTCTATATGTTTTACATAATTTCTACCTATACAAACGATTTTCATTATAATATATTAATTTAATTTATTATTTAACTTTCTTAACTTAATTGCTGTTAACACTTTTTTTGTGTATAATGGAAAATCTGCATTTAAAAGCCAACCAAAATATCCTGGTTCATCTTCTAAAACTTTTTCTACTAATACTCCTTTATGTTTGCCAAAAGAAAAAACTTCTTGACCTTCTTTGTTTAAACCTATAAAACCCGCAAAATCAGCAGACTTTTTTCTTGTTGTAAATTCTGACAAGGACTTAACATCGTTTTCTAAATCTGAATAATGGTCAAGTTGAGCTTTTAATATTTCGTATGTTGCATTTGTATCTGCTGCTGCAGAATGTGCATTTTCTAATGTTTTACTACAATAAAATTTATAAGCTGCACTTAATGTTCTTTCTTCTTTTTTATGAAATACTGTTTGAACATCTACCGAAACTCTATTTTTCATATCAAAATCTACATCTGCTCTTAACATTTCTTCTGCTAATAGCGGAATATCAAATCTGTCAGAATTATATCCTGCTAAATCTGAATCTTTTATCATGTTATGGATTTGATTTGCTAATTCGCTAAACTTAGGTTCATTTGCTACTTTTTCGTCTGTAATTCCATGTATTTGAGACGCTTCTAAAGGAATTGGCATGCCTGGATTTACTAACCAAGTTTTACTTTCTTTATTTCCGTTAGGAAACACTTTTATAATTGAAATTTCAACAATTCTATCTTTCGCAACCTCTATTCCTGTGGTTTCTAGATCAAAAAAACAAATTGGTCTATTTAATTTAAGCTCCATTTTTTATTATTGGTTTTGACAAATATAAACTTTTGAACTTACCATTTGTCGATTAGACTTAGTTTAAATATTAAAGTTATGTTAAAAAATAAAACCAATAATTAATAACTATCGGTTTTTATAATTGATTATAATATTTTTTAATATTCTCTATCTATATTAAAATTCTCTAAATATTCTGCTACTCTTTTTACAAAAGATCCTCCAAGAGCTCCGTCTACAACTCTATGGTCGTAACTATGCGATAAAAACATTTTTTGACGAATGCCAATATAATCTCCAGATGGTGCCTCTATAACTGCAGGTACTTTGCGTATTGCTCCTAATGCTAATATACCAACTTGTGGTTGGTTTATAATTGGCGTTCCAAAAACACTACCAAAAGTACCAACGTTAGTAACAGTATATGTTCCTCCTTGAATATCGTCTGGCTTTAATTGATTATTTCTTGCTCTATCTGCTAAGTCGTTTACTGTTTTAGCTAAACCTACAAGATTTAACATGTCTGCATTTTTAATAACAGGCACTATTAAGTTTCCGTTAGGTAAAGCAGCTGCCATGCCAATATTAATGTTTTTCTTTTTAATGATGTAATCTCCTTCTACAGAAACATTCATTCCCGGAAAATCTTTTATTGCTTTTGCAACAGCTTCCATAAAAATAGGCGTAAACGTTAATTTTGTACCTTCTCTTTTTTCGAAACCGTCTTTAACTTTATTTCTCCAGTTAACAATATTTGTTACATCTACTTCTATAAAAGACTGCACATGTGCAGAAGTTTGTAAAGATTGAGTCATATAACCCGAAATTAACTTTCGCATTCTATCCATCTCAACAACTTCATCTTGTCCGTTTACAGAAACAGGTATTTTCTTTTCTGTTTCTATTTTAACAGGTTGTTGAACAGGTTGAACTACAATTTCTTCTTTTGAAGCAACAGCAATAGGTTGTGCTGTTCTATTTTTTATAAACAGTAAAATATCATCTTTTGTAACTCTACCTTCTTTACCTGAACCGTTTATTTGCTCTAATTCTGCTAGAGAAACTCCTTCTTCTTTAGCTATGTTTTTAACTAATGGAGAAAAGAATTTATTTGATCCAGAAAAATCTACAGCTATTGGTTGTGCAAAACTAACCACTTCTTGAACAACAGACACAGCTTTTTCTATTTCTGCTACTGCTAGAGCAATTTCTACATTTGGAGTTGAAACTGGCTCAACAGAATCGCCATCTATATCAATAATTGCAATAGTTTGCCCAACTTGTACTACATCGTTTATATTAAATAAAATTTCTACAAGTGTTCCAGCAACTTCAGAAGGAACTTCGCTATCTACTTTATCTGTAGCTATTTCTAGTACTGCTTCGTCTGCATCTATTTTTTCACCAACTTTTTTTAACCAATTGGTAATTGTTGCTTCTGCAACACTTTCGCCCATTTTGGGTAATTTCAATTCAAATTTTGCCATATCTATAACCTAAAGGTGATATTTTATTTTATGTTTGCGAAATTAATAAATTTAAATCTACTTTAATAAACATTCAACAATTTTTCGATAAAGTGTAATTAATTTACAGCTAATCTCATTCTGTTTTTAACTTAATTATTTGACCTCGATCTAAACTACTATTGCTACCAATTATAAAATTAGACTCTTTTGGCTTAATTTTAAAACTATAGTTTTTATTTTTATTTAATTCTAAAAACAAAATTATACGTTTAAACGTTAGCATTTTGTTATCTAAAACAACTTCTATGTTAGTAATTGTTTTATTTAGCGAAGGTACTCCTTTTTTAAAATCGTTTAATTGATATTCTGTGTTTTTTTCTAACAATCTTTTGTGGGTGTTTTTTAATAACTCATCATTAGAAAAAACTAAATAGGCTTCTACTTTTCTAGAATTTAAAACTTTATTTGATTTTTTAAAAAAGGTAAATAAATAAGCTCCTAAACTTAATAACATTGTAAATAACATTGATCTTTTAAAATGTTTAGAATAAAAAAAACGCATTGCATCGGCAAATCTTTTTAAATATACTTTGTCTTTTAATGTACTTTCTCCTTTATAATGTATTATACTAGTTTCGTGAAAATAGTAATTTGAATATCCTTTTTTTAAGATGGTATAAGACAAATCAATGTCATCAGAATACATAAAACAATCTTCGTCAAAACCTCCAACCTCAATATATAAATCTCTTTTTAAAAGCATAAAAGCTCCAATTAAAACATCTACTTTACCTGTTTCTGTTTCAAGTAAATGAGAAGCATAATATTTATTAAAATTTTTATTTTTTGGCAAAAACTTATACAACCCACTTATTTTAGTAAACGCAACCCACGGAGTTGGCGTTCCTCTTTTGCTTTCTGGTAAAAAATTACCTGTTCCGTCTATTAATTTGCATCCAACAATTCCTAATTCAGGAATTTTAACAGCAAAATCTAATATTTTTTTAAAAGTATCTTCTGCAACAACAGTATCAGGATTTAATATGCAAATATACTCGCCTTTTGCTATATTAACTCCAATGTTATTGCCTTTTGGAAAACCAAAATTTTCTTTATTTTCTATTAAAGTAACATCTGGAAATCGTTGTTTCATCATTAAACAACTGTCATCTGTAGAATTATTATCTACTACAATTATTTCTCCATCAATACCATTAAGTGCTTCTTGAACGCTTAAAACGCATTGCTCTAAAAAATAGCGCACATTATAATTTAAGATTACTACCGATAATTGCATTTTGCGAATATAACGAATATCAACAAACTTGTGATAATGTTCTTTTAAAAACTAAGCTGGTAATTTTTATTAAAAAAACTTAATATCTTTATATGCAAATAAATTTTGACAACTAACTAAATCATTATAAAAAATGAAAATCCTTTTAAAATTATTAATCTTACTTTTAACTTTTAACTCATTTGCACAAAATGATATAGAATTAAATTACAACAAAAAAGAAGTCTACATTTCTATGAGAGATGGCACAAAATTGTTTACAGCAATTTATACACCAAAAGACGTTTCTAAAGACACAAAATATCCTTTTTTAATGCAAAGAACTTGTTACAGTATTGCTCCTTATGGCGAAGACAAGTTTAAAAGAAATCTAGGTCCTAATACTTTTTTATCTAAAGATAAGTACATCTTTATTTATCAAGATGTTCGTGGAAGATACATGAGCGAAGGTACTTTTACTAACATGACACCACAAGTTGAACGTAAAAACAATAAAAGTGTAGACGAAAGCACAGATACATACGATACTATAGAATGGTTATTAAAAAATGTTAAAAATAACAATGGTAAAGTAGGTCAATACGGCACATCTTATCCTGGGTTTTATGCAGCAGTTGGAGCTTTAGCAAACCATAAAGCATTAGTTGCTTCATCTCCTCAAGCTCCAATATCCGATTTCTTTTTTGATGATTTTCATCATAACGGGGCTTTTCTAATGGGTTACTTTAGAACTTTTCCTGTTTTTGGTGTTCAAAAAACAAAAGCAGAACAAAGTGCTTGGTATTCTAATCAAATGATAAAATCTACCTCTAAAGATGGTTCTGTTTTTTATAACGAAATTGGTACTTTAAAAGAAGGTGTTGATACTTATTATAAGGATAATTTTTTTATGCAAGAAATTATAAATCACCCAAATTATGATGATTATTGGAAAAAAAGAAACCTTTTGCCTCATTTAAAAAACATAAACCATGCGGTTATGACAGTTGGCGGATGGTTTGATGCCGAAGATTTAGCTGGCCCTTTAAACATTTACAAAACAATAGAAAAAACTAGTCCTAATGCTAAAAACACTATAGTTATGGGACCTTTTTCTCATGGAGCTTGGTCTCGTGAAAACGGAAAACATTACCATAATGATATTTATTTTGGAGATAGTATTGCTACTTTTTACCAGAAAAATATAGAATATAAATTCTTTAATCATTATTTAAAAGAAAACTCTAAAAATCCTATTTCACTTCCAGAAGCTTATATGTTTGATACTGGCAAAAAACAATGGGAAGAATTTAAAAATTGGCCTCCAAGCAATAGTATTAAATTAAACTTTTACTTAGCTTCTAATAAAAAATTAGCATCTAATAAAGCACAAGACAACACTTTTTCTGAATATTATAGCGATCCAAACAACCCAGTTCCAAGTAGTATTAATTACAAAGAACTTAATGGGTTTACACCGAGAAACTACATGAGTGAAGACCAGCGTTTTGCTCTAAACAGACCAGATGTATTAACTTTTACAACAGATTATTTAACAGAAGATGTTACCCTTGGCGGAGAAATATTAGCCAAATTAAACATAAGTACAACTGCTACAGATGCAGATTTTGTTATAAAACTGATAGATATTTACCCTTTAGACGAACCAGATAATACAGACAAACCAAATGTGCTTTATGCAAATTACCATCAAATGGTTCGAAGCGAAATTATGCCTGCAAGATTTAGAAACAGTTTTGAAACTCCCGAAGCTTTAATTCCAAATCAAAAAACAACAGTTTCTGTTAAATTACAAGATGTATTACATACTTTTAAAAAGGGACATAAAATACAGATTCAACTTCATAGCACATGGTATCCATTAATGGCTATAAATCCACAAAAATTTATAGAAAACCAATATATGGCAGAAAAAGCAGATTATACTAAAGCATTTATAAAAATATACGATGATAGTTTTATAGAAGTCGACGTGTTAAAATAAACACTGAAAAGCTGCCAAATTAGGCAGCTTTTTTTATAACTATATAAAAGATTGCCTGTAAGGTTTCTATAAACTACTTTTGCAAAAAAATATAATAGTGAATTACTTATCAGTAGAAAATATTTCAAAGAATTATGGCGAACGCGTATTGTTTGACAAAATTTCTTTTGGTATAAATAAAGACCAAAAAATAGCATTCATTGCAAAAAATGGTTCGGGAAAAACAACTATAATGAATATTATTAATGGCTTAGACGAGCCAGATACCGGTCAAGTTGTTATTAGAAAAGAAATAAAAATGTCTTTTTTATCTCAAACAAGTCATTTAAACGAGGATTTAACAATTGAGGAAAGCATTTTTGCATCAGATAACGAAATTCTAAAAGTAATTGAAGCTTACGAGAAAGCCCTTGAAAATCCAGAAGACGAAGAAGTTTACCAACGTGCATTTGACGATATGGATAGACACAATGCTTGGGATTTTGAAACGCAATACAAACAAATTCTTTCTAAATTAAAGCTAGACGATTTAACCCTAAAAGTAAAAAACCTTTCTGGTGGTCAAAAAAAACGTCTTTCGCTTGCTATTATTTTAATTAGCAGACCCGATTTATTAATACTAGATGAGCCAACCAATCATTTAGATTTAGAAATGATAGAATGGCTAGAAAGTTACTTTGCTAAAGAAAACATTACTTTATTTATGGTTACACACGACCGTTTCTTTTTAGAACGTGTTTGCAACGAAATTATAGAACTAGATAATGGTAAACTTTATCAATACAAAGGTAATTACTCTTATTATCTAGAAAAGAAAGAAGAAAGAATTGCATCAGAAAATGCAAGTGTGGATAAGGCTCAAAATCTTTTTGTAAAAGAATTGGCTTGGATGCGTCGCCAACCAAAAGCTAGAACTACAAAATCTAAATCTCGTCAAGACGATTTTTATGTAATAAAAGAAAAAGCAGAAAGTAGAAGAAAAGAAAACGTTGTTGAGCTAGAAATTAACATGGAAAGAATGGGAAGCAAAATTATAGAAATGATAAAAGTTTCTAAAAGTTTTCCTGACAGAAAAATTCTAGACGAGTTTTCGTATTCGTTTCAACGTGGAGAAAGAATTGGCATTATTGGTAAAAATGGCACAGGAAAATCTACTTTTTTAAACTTAATAACTCAAAATGCACAGGTAGATTCGGGTAAAGTTATAATTGGCGATACTATAAAAATAGGTTATTATACCCAAAGCGGAATTAACCCAAAACCTGGTCAAAAAGTTATAGATATTATTAAAGAATACGGAGAATACATTCCGCTTACAAAAGGAAAGATTATCTCTGCATCTCAATTATTAGAACGCTTTTTATTCGATGCAAAAAAACAATACGATTTTGTAGAAAAGCTAAGTGGTGGAGAATTAAAAAGACTCTACTTATGTACTGTTTTAATTCAGAATCCTAACTTTTTAATACTAGATGAACCAACTAACGATTTAGACATTGTTACTTTAAATGTATTAGAAAGCTTTTTATTAGATTATCCCGGATGTTTATTGGTTGTGTCTCACGATAGATATTTTATGGATAAAATTGTAGATCACTTATTCATCTTCCGAGGCGAAGGCGAAGTAGAAGATTTTCCGGGAAATTACTCAGACTTTAGAGCCTATGAAGATTCGGCAGATGTACAACAAAAGGAAGATAATAAAGTCGATAAAAAAGGCTGGAAACAACAAAATATTACTACTGGTTTAACTTTTAACGAACAAAAAGAATATCAAAAAATAGAAAGAGAAATAAAAGATTTAGAATTAGACAAAGCTAAAATAGAACAATTATTCTCCGACGAAAAAGTAGCAAACGATGCTATAGAAAAAAAGGCAAACGAATTACAAAACATCATTAAAAAAATAGAAGTTAAAGAAGAGCGTTGGTTTGAACTTTTGGCTAAAATTGAATAAAACAAACACAAATTTTACAAATTAACACCAATTAATTCGTGAAATTCGTGAAACTCGTGTTCTATGATACACATAATTAAATCGTATCTAAAATTCTTCTGGAACTCTACCAACCAACATGGTATACATTCGCCTTTTGTGTATGATTTAGTTACCAAATGTTTTTATGACACAAAGCTTTATCCCGAATATTCTATTTTAAGAAAGTACAGAAAAACACTTTTAGCAAACAAAAATTCTGTCGAGGTAACAGATTTTAGAGCTGAATCTCGTGTATTTAAATTGGATACAAGAGAAATATTCGAAATTGCAAAAACTACTAAAATCTCTTTTAAAAGGGCAAAACTATTATTTCGAGTTGTTAATTATCTTCAACCAAAGACTATTTTAAAAATTGGCACTTCGTTAGGTTTAGCAACTTCTACTCTATCTTTAGGAAATCCAAAAGCAAAAATTACAACACTTGAAGGTTGTCCTGAAACACTAAATCAATGTCAATGTCAATTGCAAAAATTCAATGGCAATAATATAGAATGCATAAATACTGAACACTACCAACTTATTTATTTAGATGGCAACCATTCCAAGCAAGCAACATTAGACTATTTCGAATTGTTATTACCGACAATTACCAACGAAACCGTTTGGATATTTGATAGTATTTATTGGTCGTCAGAAACGGAAGAAGCTTGGACAATTATTAAAAATCATCCAAAAATTACGGTAACTATTGATACCTTTCAATGGGGAATTGTTTTTTTTAGAAAAGAACAAGAAAAAGAGCATTTTACTATTAGAATATAAATAATGTAACAAATGTTTAATTTGTACTACTAATTAAATGTTCACTAAAGTTATATTTCAGTATTAATTTTCAACTTAAAACAAATCATTACAATGGCAAAACCATTAATCAATATAAGAAACATTAAAAGAGATTTTATTCTAGGTAGCGAAGTTATAAATGTTTTAAAAGACATTAATTTAGATATAGAAAAAGGCGAATATGTAGCACTAATGGGGCCATCTGGTTCTGGCAAATCTACTTTAATGAATATTTTAGGTTGTCTAGATACAGCTACATCTGGTAATTACACATTAAACGGTAAAGATGTTAGCCAAATGCAAGACGATGAGTTAGCCGATATTAGAAATAAAGAAATTGGTTTTGTGTTTCAAACATTTAATTTAATGCCTAGAACAACTGCATTAGACAACGTTGCATTGCCAATGATTTACGCAGGATATCCAAAATCAGAAAGAAACAAAAGAGCTTCAGAAGTACTAACACAAGTAGGACTTTCAGATAGAATGACTCACAAATCAAACGAGCTCTCTGGAGGTCAAAGACAAAGAGTAGCCATTGCTAGAGCATTAGTTAACAAACCATCTATTATACTTGCAGATGAGCCAACTGGTAATCTAGACAGTAAAACCTCTTTAGAAATAATGAATTTATTTAACGAAATTCATGCAAACGGCAATACTATTATACTTGTAACTCACGAAGAAGAAATCGCAGCACATGCACATAGAATCATCAGATTAAGAGATGGCATGATAGAAAACGACGAAAGAAGAAAATAATTTTCTAGAGCTTTTTCCTGCTGTACGTTTCAATCTTTAAACCAAAAAATGTTTAAAGGATTTTCACTTCCATCAGGGCTAAAAAACATTATCTAAATTTTATATATTTGTTTA
>Ga0335396_10003194_pt1 | contig 19202 bp, 14 predicted proteins | sample FRY02_FD_205743 | JGI IMG/M metagenome (GOLD analysis project Ga0335396, IMG submission 205743) | Freshwater microbial communities from Lake Fryxell liftoff mats and glacier meltwater in Antarctica - FRY-02 (spades assembly) (version 2) | ecosystem: Environmental > Aquatic > Freshwater > Ice >... | reverse complement strand
AAATAGCAGAAACAGTACCAAAATCACTATATGGGGACGTAATGATTTCATCTCCCGGCCCAAAATCCATAGCTTCAACTGAAGTTGCCAATGCCTGAGTTCCCGATCCTGTGCCAATACAAAGTTTTGTACCCATCAAACTGGCATATTCCTTCTCAAATGTTGCTACAGTTCCTGTTGGCGATTGAATACGGCTCCATATCCCACTTTTAGTTGTTTTAACAACCGAATCAACTAATTTATCGTCGGCTATCATAGCCGGCCATTTTGGCCAAATCTTCACCCTTACCGGAGTTCCACCATGTATCGCCAATTTTCCGCTACTTCGTGGAGTATTTCCGAATGCTGGAATCACCTTGGAAAACACAGTTGCTACTGTTGTGGTTGTTACGGCAGTAATAAATTTCCTTCTGCTTAAATCCTTGAATTTCATAAGATTATGTTTACCCAGATTTTCTGGTATGAATTTAATTTCAAAACCTTCATTTAATCAAATCAAATTGTTTGGTTAAAATTATATCCTAATACAAAAATAGCGTGTACGTAACCGAAGTTAATTTAAATTAAGAATTTTAAATTAATTAGTCCAGAACTTATTTAGATTTTTCTGACAAGAGTTGATGAATAGCCTTCATTAAAATTGCTTCAGCTTCGGCTGTTACACCTGAGGCCTGACCGGTTTCATAGCCTCCCTGCGAATAAGCTATAGCATTACCAATATAACCAACTCCATAATCACCGTAACCAGCTACAGCCACGAAAAGATCAGGGCGTTCTAATTTAGCGGCAAGCTGATACTCTACGAATGGCTCGCCTGGCAAATGGAGTATACGTGCTTTTCCTATACTTAATAAGGAGATATCTAGCTTTCTTCCTGCTTGCAAACGCTTTAACCAAACCAGTTTGGAGAGATTGTTTGATAAAAAGACTGGAGTCTGGGTTTTCATTGATGCTTCAAGGTTTTCTATGCCATATGCGGGTTTCAAAGCTACCGCCTCGGTGCTCCAATTAACGGAAGCAGCACTGATTGGCTCACGTTGAGTATTATTCCATGCACGTTTCATCCCGTCTGCCAGTCGCTCTGCAAGAATTAGCCTATTTTCCTTGGCCCCATCATTGTATTTTCCTACCGTAAGATTACCTCCAGCCCCATTAAAGTGAATATGTAATGCATCAGGAACAGCTAGCTGGCGCATAAAACGTGCTATACCCGGAAAATCCGGATTGGATATACCTGTTCGGTAATAACTTTGTGGATGAGAAGCATAATAACTAAGAACTGCCAATGGTTTATCCTGATTCCAGAAGCTGATCAGAGAAACCATCGGATCAATGAGTCCTTCAGGTGCTGCGCGAATAACAGAATCCTTTGTTGCAGACGTACGTGTATATTTAACTTTACCATCAGCACTTAGAATCCGGCGGTTTGAAGCTACTTTATAAACCTCGGCTTGTCCGGTTCCAATATGGGTTAAAGGAACAGCAGTAATAATTGATTTACGAATAGCTTGTCCTAAACGCTGGATCAGATCCCTTGCATAGCTTCCTTCAAATGCCAGAGTGCTCAAGCCGGCAGCTTTTAGCATATTTTCAGCACCGAAATCAGATGTTGGCGCATCATGCTGGTGAATTGCATGAACTACAACCCGGGAAGGAACAGTACCTGCTGCTTCAGCCATAATACGTTTAAATTCATCTTGGCTATCATTAGCAATGCCAATCCAATCAACCGAGCACATTACAATTGGTTCACCAGCCCCTAAGATCACAATACCTTTTGCCCTTAAACCCAAATCCCAGCTATTGATCATTGGATCATATGTTAAACTACTGCCTACTAGTGGTGTTGCGTCCACATCAAATGTTGCTAATCTCAATTGCCCCTGAACAACTTGAGGATAGTATTCTGCAGCAAAAGCCGAAATATTAATTTCTAATAAAAAAATACTGAAACAAAAAAGGAGACCGTAAACGAATTTTAAGATAATTCTCATGGTATTATTCTGATGTTGGGAATCTAATTTCTGTAGAATGCGCTGTTCTCTATTGTCAAAATATCAATGGGCATAAAATATATCTTCTCAACCGGAGAAGAAAAAGCGAGATGCTGATAAAGGGAAATTAGCCCTCTATACCCCTGCTGTCTTGGTTTCTGACAAACTAAAAAGTCGATGATCCCCTTATCCATATATTCAATATTCTCTTTTAGAAAATCATACCCAATCAGAATCACGTCCTTTTTTTTGCTTTCAATAAAATGAGCAACTTTGGAAACTCTGGAGTTAGTTACAAAAACAATCTTGATATCATTATGCTCAGAAAAAATTTTGCTCAAATGCTTTTCAATTGATTTAAGATCAGTATCTCTAATATCAATTTTTAAGATCGCATCATTCTTTTTATGATTATCGAAATATGCCCTAAAGCCTTCTTCCTTTTTAAGCAGGTGGTGTTGATTGTCGATCTCTCTAGATATATTTATAACCAGTATTTTTTCTTCATTTTTAATCAAATAGCTTACCAAATGGGCAGCAAGATATCCGCTATGGTACAGATTTGGACCGATATAACTCAAACTACCTTCATTGGGCAGGTCCGAGTCGATTAGCACATAAGGAATATTTAACTTCCTGCAATTATCTGTAAAGCGAACAGACTCTTCTATAAAAGAAGGCGCAAGTAAAATACCATCCGGTTTACTATCAAGTATAGTCTTCGTTTGCTCTACAAAAGATTCAATCTTATTCTGATCGTAAAAATATTTATCAATGATAATTCCGAACTGTTTAATTTCTTTATCTGCCTGCTCAATGCCTTTTAATGGTGCATCCCAAAAACTAGTTTCCTTTGAAATTTCAGGTATCAGTGTAGCTAAACGGAGAATTTTTCGGGAAGCTAGTCTTTGCGCAAGTAGGTTTGGCTCATAATTTAGTTCTTTAATTATACTGAGGATGTTTTCCTTAGTATGTTTAGAAACACCCTTTCTGTTATGAAGTACTCTGTCGACGGTGGCTATTGAAACATTCGCTCTTCTTGCAATTTCTTTTACTCCCGTAAGTTCAGTAACTCGCTTTTTCATAGCAAAATCAAAAATATTTAAAAGTGTATCTATTACACAATTATAACTTTTATACCTGGCTTTTCAAATCAATATATTGTAAACATTTCATTTTCTTTATATATTCGTTAACGTACCCGTAAATCAGATATAAAAATAAGGTTTATTAAATCCTTCATAAAACCAAAGTCCCAAATGAAAAGCCTATTCATTAGTTATCTTACATTAGTTATTCCGTTTATTACTCCTGAAAATCAGATAAGCTCAGGCATTAAAATGAATTCTGGCTTGATATCTGATTCATTGGAAATAAGCAGATCCCGAGCAGATTTCTTGATCTCTAAGCTTCCAAAAGCAGATCCATGGGATGCCAGACCTGATGGCAGTTCTCTAGCATGGGGCGAAGCGGCTACCCTTGAAACACTTGTGGATATGTATGAGGCTACCGATGATCCTAAATATCTAAAGGAAGTTGTACGCCGGGGTGATCGTATGCTGACCCATCGTGACGATATTCGGGGTATAAGCGATGGTTCCGGAAAAAGTCGGCCTGCATGGAGCATGGGTTTAAAATATGTTGTAGCAAAAGAAGATCTGCTTGACGCATCGGGTAAGGTTGCAGTTAATGTCCGCTCAACCACCTATGCAAACAACAACCTGACCCTAGTTGAACTGATCCCGGGTTCAAAACTTGGTCGTTTTAGTCTGAAAATAAGTAATAGTTTTTGGAAGCGAAATGAGACATTTTCAGATTTGAGCACAGATCCGAATGATGAACGTTTCATTGAGAAGCTTGTGAACGATCCAATGTCACCCTATTCAACCCGTGGCGGTGAATTTACTGATGTAAAATCCAATCTCATCAGGGTTAAGATTGCTGGTTCTTCTATTCCTGCAGCACAAAGTATTACATTGAAATCAATACCCTTAGCCTATTCCGGTTATTTGGGCATTGTTTACAATCCTTTGCTCAGACTTGCTGAGCTTGCAAAAAGCAAAGCTGAACTGGCAGATCTCCGTCCGGCAGCTATGCGTTTTATCAAGGCTACCGAAGAATCATATAAAGATGCCAGTGCCCAATTATGGAGAAATGGTCCCAATAAGGGCGAAGGCTATTATTTAACCTGCGAAAGAGGAGAATCCTTCCCTGCTGACAATGTTGGACAGCCTATCAATTTTTTAGGTATGCACACCAGCTCACAACTTGCGTTATACCGCTTAACGGGCAAAAAGGAGTATCTGGAACGTTCTGAAAAGATGGCAAGACTGCTAAAAAATCGGTTAATGTATAATCAGAATTCAGATCTTTATGTGTGGACCTATTGGTATGAACCCATGACCACTATTGGCTGGAAACCTGAGGATATGCTGTCTTCCAATGTTATGATATACAAAGGTTCAGCAAATGTTGAAGATAGTTCACATGGAGTGCTTGACATTGCAATGGTAGCAGCTGCGAACCGGGCTAGAATAGTATTCACAAAAGAAGACCTCCTTAGGTTTTCTAATACCCTGCTTAAAAATGTAATTCTTCCCGACAGAAGCGGGATACGGCGCGCGGTCGATGGCAAAGGCGGAGATCATGCTGCTTATTTCCCTATTCTTCATGGATGGTTGGAACTCGCCGCTTATAATCCTGAGGTGTATCAGGAAATCCGCAAGACTTACCTGAACAGGGCTGAAGAAAATCTTGCATTTACTGCCGAATTGTTACGATGGGAACGTAAAATGAAAGCCAATACATCAGACACGAATTAAGTCCCGCTTGGATTTATACTCTAAAATTTAGTAAATTCAAATAATCATTGAAAATTATGGCTGCTAAAGATAATTCAAGACGCAATTTTATTAAAAGGAGCTCGCTGGGAGGACTAGGTACCGCTTTGGGAATTGGAATTTCAATTCCGGCAATTTCCAAAGAAAATTTGGACAACTCTGAACATTCAATCAGTACTGAAACACTCCATGTTAAACCGAGATTTCACAACTGGACTGTTGGTGAAGGAGAAGATTGGCTGGAACTTAATACCAAGCAGGCCAATCTCGACTGGAATATTCCAGTATCACAATGTGCGCTGGTTTTACTTGATGTATGGCAGCGGCACTATCTGAAGGAACCTGAAGAAAGAGCAGAAAAGATTATTAATGAAAAATATCTTCCACTATTAAAAAAGTGCAGACAATACGAAATGCAGGTAATCCATTGCCCGTCTCCGGAAGTTGCAAAAAAGCATCCGAACTGGGTTAAATTAATGACGGAGGCAGAGCTAAAATCTGCTCCGGACATTTGGCCACCAAAAGAATTCCGTAATTTAAATGGCCCTTACAATTCATACAGGCGACCATTTACCTCAAAAGATACAGAGCGAAATGCCTTAATACCACTGACCTTTCATCCTAAAGTTGTTCCAATGAATTTTGAAGCAGTTGTTGGATATGGAGAGGAACTGCATCGGTATTGCAAGCAAAAAGGTATTCTATTCTTGTTCTTTGCAGGGTTTAATACAAATGCATGTATGATTACTAGAGATTATGGTGCATTACAAATGAATTACCGTGGATACCAAGTGAGTGTCATCCGTGATTGCACCACCGGAATGGAATCCAGAGAAACGCAAGCAGGACTATTACAAACAAACGGAACATTGCTTTTTTTCGAAATGTTTGGGCAGTATACAGTTACTTCAAATGAGATGATCAGTGGCTTTTCACGTAAAGCCTAATGTTATTTATTAGAGTTAAGTTATCTGTTGTCTGTTTTCAGTGATTTATTAGTTCTATGATAATCAGATATTCATAGCCAAACTAATATTAGCTTTAGACTTTTAGCTTTGGGCTTTTAGCTTTTAGCTTTTCTCCTCTCTACCTCCAGTCCTTTGGAAGTTTCAAAGACCATACATCATTAACCAATGGCGGTGTCATACCCCCTGCTACCCAAATTTTGTCCTGAAAGATAAAGGCTGATTGCTCGTGTCGGCCTTTCCAGACATTTGCCGATTTAAACTCTTCCCAAACAATTCCATCTTTGCTAGACCATGTATCTGAATGATTTTTATACGGATTATTGGACCAGCCGGCTATTACCCAAATACGGTCGCGATAGACCACAGATGAAAACCATAAGCGCTCATGCCAAGGGGCAGCATTCGTGAGTTTAGTCCAGCGAATGCCATCCTTAGAGCTCCAAACATCATTTTTGGCATGATACTCAGGTACATAATTTCCACCTCCAAAAACGTAGATTTTACCGTTCAAAACAGCAGCTTGATGATATGCCCGGGGCGACCATCCTGCATCTGCAGTAGCCAATTTCCAGTCTCTGCCATTTGAAGAGCTCCAGACGTCATTTTTTAGACTGCTTTGGTCTCCAAAATAGTAATTTTCAGTCCCGCCTAACAACCAGAGTTTCCCCTTAAATTCAACAACTGCTGCGGCTATTCTTGGTAACCAAGCAGCCTGGTTAGTCACAAGTTTCCAATCTGTTCCATTTTGGGAGGTCCAGACCTTATTACTTGCCGAGTGACCTTTCAGACGACCATTATACCAGCCGCCCATCATAAACATTTTATTTTTGAAGGAAATAGACATTGAAAGATCACTATGTATCCATGGAGCGGAGTTAGTTTGCAATTTCCAGTTTTTACCATCGGGAGTACTCCAAACGTCACGAGGTGGAGCTTCTAGTGAATTAAACCAACCGCCAAAGATCCAGAGCTTGTTTTTATATACCAACTCTCCCTGTGAATCTCTGGCTTGCCATGCTGCATTTGGTGTTACCATAACCCAGTCTCCAATCTTATCCTGAGCATGAATTACTGGGCTAAGAAGAACGACTAGTAAGAATAGAATTATACTGCTAGCTCTCATATTGAATGATTTTAAAAGAGAATTTTGTATAAATTAATATTCCAAGTTAAGATTTTGAAATGGTTAGTTACATGGGGTGAACTAATTTTATATAAATTATTGTATCTAATAAAAAACTGCCCATGATTATAAAATCTAATAAATGTGTACTTAATTGAGGAACTCCAAATATTAATTTCTGTAATTATTTGAATCAGCTCATTTGAATAGGATCAGCAGTTAAAATCATGAATTTTACAATAGAATAAATAAATAAAAATAAATTTGATCAAATTACGTGTATTATTGACATCATAAAACAACAACAAAAACGCAAAATATTATTAGCATTAAGAATATCCAAAAAATCAATATGACAAGAATTACTGAGGAATCATCAAAATACAGGCATTTAGAGAAGATGTCTGTTGAAGAACTTACAGCAAACCTAAATAAAGAAGATAAAACGGTTGCATTGGCTATTGAAAAGGCTTTGCCTGAACTAAATACCCTTATTAATACAATTGTGAGAAAAATAGAGGATGGTGGAAGGTTGTTTTATGTTGGTGCTGGCAGTGGTGGACGTTTATCTGTTCTTGATGTTATCGAACTACCCACCACATTTGGAGTTTCTCCAGATATTTTCAATGTGGTTCTTGCCGGTGGTAAAGAGCATCTGATTGAGGCTTTGGAAGAAAAAGAGGATGACGTCAATGCTGCATGGCTGATGCTTCAGGAAAAGAAAATTTCAGCGAAAGATATTGTTATAGGAATTTCAGCCAGTGGCACCACTCCTTTTGTATTATCCGCATTAAAAGAATGCAGAAAAAATCAAATCACAACTAGCTGTATCGTTAGTAATCCAGACTCCCCCATTGCAGCACAATCTGATATACCCGTGGAAATAATTACCGGACCGGAGTTTATAACCGGCAGTACCCGAATGAAATGCGGAACAGCACAGAAAATGATTTTTGATATGATCAGCACAAGTACTATGATTAAGCTTGGTCGCGTCCTTGATAATCAGATGGTTAATGTTAAGCTGATCAATGATAAGATTATAGACCGGGCAGTTAAAATGTTAATGAATCATGCGGACATAAAAGATTATAATTCGGCAAAAGAGCTTTTATTGAAATATGGTAGTGTACAAAACGCTCTCGATCAATACATTAAATCTTAAAAAAAATACATGTCGAATACTTCTATTAAAGATAGTACAAGGCCAATAATAATCATTGGTGCTTTATTCTTTGTATTTGGTTTTGTAACTTGGTTAGGCTCAGTATTAATTCCTTATCTAAAGATTGCCTGTGAGCTAAACAACTTTGAATCGTATTTGGTAGCTTTTTCGTTTTATATTTCATACTTTTTTATGGCAATACCATCTGCAATGATATTGAAGTTAACGGGGTTTAAAAGAGGCATAAGTTTAGGATTGCTCATCATGGCATTAGGAACGCTTATCTTTATCCCCGCGGCTTTTGCACGTGATTACAGTATTTTCTTAATTGGTTTATTTGTTCAAGGAGCGGGATTAGCCATTTTACAAACAGCATCCAACCCCTATGTTACTATTTTAGGACCTCGAGAAAGTGCTGCGCGTAGAATTAGTGTAATGGGTATCTGTAATGGGATAGCCGGTATTATTGCACCCATCATATTAGGTTCAATAATCTTAGATAATACCGATGAACTGCAAAGGCAATTAATAGGTATGAATCTGACTCAAAAAGTTGCTGAGCTCGATATTCTTGCTCATCGTGTTATTATTCCCTATTTAATTATGGCTATAATACTGATTATCTTATCAGGATTGACTCATTTTTCAGGATTGCCCGAAATTGATACTGACCATGAGGATCAGGAAATTGCAAAGGCGAATGTAAATAAACATAGCATTCTTCAATTTCCACATTTATTACTCGGAGTAATCACCGTTTTTTTATACGTTGGCGTGGAAGTAATTGCGGTTGATACCATAATTAACTATGGTGTTTCTCAAGGTTTAGCTTTATCCACCGCTAAATATTTTTCGAGTGCAACGCTCTCAGCGATGTTGCTGGGCTATTTTATTGGGATTATCTGTATTCCAAAATACTTCTCACAAGAATTAGCCTTAAAAGTCTCTTCCGTTTTGGGTATTTTATTCGTTTTAGGTACCCTCTTTACCCAAGGCTATGTCAGTATTCTATTTATTATCCTACTCGGATTAAGCAATTCATTGATGTGGCCATCAATATGGCCTTTAGCAATTGCAGACCTTGGTCGGTTTACAAAAATCGGATCTTCCTTGTTAATTATGGGCATTGGCGGGGGTGCTATCCTGCCATTGATTTATGGTCATTTTGCAGATACATTTAACCCTAGGCATGCTTATTGGATTGTAGTACCTTGTTATGCAATGATTTGGTATTTTGCTGTTTATGGCAATAAAATACGACGTGTATAATTAACAAGTGAGAAAAACTAACGTGTATATAATGTCGATAAAACTACCATAAGCCTACCATATCCAGTAGTACTTTGCTCTTTTATTATCCATTATTAAATATCCTAATTCTCAATATAATTAACTAGGTAAAAATAATAAAATTTCGTTTCCTTAAACCAGAACTATTAGAATTTGGAATAGCTTTTTAAGCCCGATGTTTTGAAATTTATTTATTGAATGTGTTATTTATTTGAAGGGTAATACCCAAAAATCGGCTTCACAAGGCGAGGCAGAAAGCCGGATACTTTTTATTACTAAACAGGGAATAACGCGGACAAAACACTCATAAAAAATGGATTCTAAGCCGGTTTAGTACGGCTTTAATTTATAAAGTAACTGGTAAACAGTCTTTCAAGAACCGCTATGAAGCGGCATAATATAAGCTTGAATTAGGGTCGTGAAGTTCAATTTTTTAGCGAAATCTGATCCTCTATAAATATAAAAACACCTTCGGGCTTGAAATGTAAAATTCTTATCGGACACTAGCTATTAAAAATCACATCCGTTAGGTTTTTGATAAAAAATTACAATGCTTATAAAGAAGAAGTTTTAAGCTTATTGAGGGTATAGCAAATAACTTTATTGGTGAGTTCTTCTCCACTGGCAGTTTTAATATCCCCAAGATTTAATTCATAAACGTATCCAGGCTTCAGAGAGCTTAACGTCAATGATACTTTCCTTAAATCTTCTGAAATTTGCATATCAGTCACAGCAATATTCTGTACATCAAATTGATCAGAACCATATTTACTATGATATTTGTAAAAGTAATGCCGAAATACGTAATTCTTAAGTTCCAATGCTGTTGTCTTGTTAAGCGGCTGAGTGAACACCAAATCAAAACCTTTTTCAGTAAGATTCATACTCAAAATATCAGCAGGTTGTTTACCGGTATAGATTATACGTTGAATTCCTTGATCTCCAAGCCATCCATGCGAATTCTGTCCTACCCATAAGCTGCCATCGGGGCCGAAAACCAATCTATTATTTCCCTTTCTTAGGCCATTACCATCAAGAAATGGAATACAAGCACCTTGTAACTCTCCTCCTACCCGTTCAAGCATTACTCTAACAATACGCTCTCTATTCATTTCTCCAACAAGTAACTGACCCGAGAAAGGACCGAATTTACCTCCGGTAGCATCAACAATTGGTTGTGTAGGTGAGTTTGCAATAATTCCGTGTGGAAATAAAACCGCTCCCCTAGTTCTCATACTATCGAGTACCGGAATTGGCAAGAAAAATGGATTCCCTTTATTCCAACCTTTTTCCCATACCAAAGTTCCTGGATGACCATAAAACCTTCCTTTAACCACATGATGGAGAGCACTTGTACCAATCCAATCCCCCTGATTATCGTTTGCAAATAGGTTTCCTTCCAAATCAAACCCAATACCATTTGGAGAACGAAAACCGGATGCGATCGGCTCTAAATGACCCGAAGGACTAAGCTTCATCACCCAACCACGGTAGGGAGTATTTGAAAACATCTGTCCTTTACCGCTTTTATCACGGCCAAGAGGATTGATTTCTCCACGTACTTCAGCTCTAATATCGCCCCCACCTGAAGAAGAATTTAAGGCAATAAATAAATTTCCATCTTTATCTTTTACGGGGCCGTAATTGAATTCATGATAATTCCCGGAAAGACCGAAATCATCGGTCACTTTCTCATATAAATCAGCCTGTCCATCACCATCAGTATCTTTAATTCTGGTTAATTCAGGACGTTGCATAACCAGTAATTCTGAATTACTAATGACCAAAATACCTAATGGATCATGAAGACCTTCAGCAAATAGTTTCCATTCTTTTGTTAATGGATTATAAATCATTACTTCACCACGTGTAAAACTTGCCACCAATCGTCCATCAGGTAAAAACTCTACAGCCCCATTCTCACTGGTTAATCCCGCAGGCATAGTAATTGTTTCAACCCGATAGGATTGATTGACTTTCTGAGCCCAAAGATGAGCTGATGCAAAAAGCAAGAAAACAGATATAAAACACTTGTTAATTGAATTACTTTTCATTTTAAATCCCTTTCTTTTTTGCTCATCGTAATTATAAACTCTTTAGCCTGTGAAGCTGAAAGTTTTAAGGTGTTTTCTTGCCATTTTCCTGAGGAGCTTTCATAAATCGCGCCATCAAGAGGTATTGTGTTAAACCAAACTGTGTTTTTGACATTTGGAATCCTAAACTTTCTAATTAAACCACTACCATCCTCTTTGGGCAATATTAACTCAAAAAAATCTATACCGTTAAGGGTATAATGAAACTCCGGATATCTATTAATTAATGAATATCCTTTATAATCATATTCCGGTATTTTACCCCGGTCTTTTAAATAGAATGGAAAATCAGTATGATCCCGAAAGAATACCTCTCCTATAACTTTTGCAGATACGTCTCCCTTACCTTTCCATAATTCAGAGTTATCTAGAAAACCACCTCTCCAGGCAAATCGTAATCTGCATGTTCCGGCATCCCAGCAATAAGATAAATCTTTTGTTAGGCTTACAGCAATTGCCGCCGGACTAGCCCCATCGATAAAAACACGGTATAAATAGGGTGATATAGGAGAATAAGGATGTAATGCTTTTATTTCCTTGGGATGTTCATTGTGTTTCATAGACTGATTGCTCGAAACCGCATGATCAGTTTCACGACGATTCGGGGGTATATTCAAATCATCCTTTATATCCGGCATTTTCCCATCCGAATTAACATACATTGCTCCAAACATAATAAAACCATGGCCCGGAAGTGTACATACATATGGGTATACTCCTTCCTGTTTAGGTACGGTAAAACTCAGTGTTCTGAACTGATTGGGATTGACAACAGGAATTGAATATAAAACAGATGAGGAATTTGGAATATAATCCATGGAAGGCCCCTTTTCACTCAAGCTTAACGCCTGATTTACCACCTCAAGCCTTGCTCCCGGCTTTGTAATGAGAAGATTATGGCTCATGTCATCGCTATTGCTGAAAATTAGTTTCAGCATTTCACCCGGTTTAGCATTAAATCTTACTAGATCAAACTGCAATCCGACAAGCACATCTATTTTTATGGTTCTGACTGTATCTGCATTTGACTGTGCATATACTTGTAAAATTGACAATAAGGCCAGCAGAAAAGAAAATGATATTTTAACAAACCTCATCGAACAAAATATAGCGTGTAAGATCTAAAACATAGACTCATAATGAGCAGATGGCTCGAAAATCCCTCCACTCCTTTCATAAAAATCAGAATTCAGTTCAAAAACTCCATTTTTCGGAATCATCCATGGCGCAGATGCGGCCGGATGATAATTAACCATATTTTTCCAATTAACATATTGCATATCTCCGTTTGTCTCCATCATGCCCATATTAATAACAGGAAAGGGAGCTAGATGGGCTGCAAGATTCTTATTCCAGTCAATTAATATTGGATTCACAGTCAAATCTGCACACATACATGGAACATTTCTTTCGGCAGCAAGTTTTGCAATTTTTATTGATAAACTGAGTGTTTTTGCGATACCTTTCAATACCATCACTTTATAGCCCTGATCAAGGCGTCTTATTGCAGATTGTTCGTCATGAACACTTTCATCAGCTCCAATCAGGATGTCAATATCATCAACTCTTTCTTCATTGTTTTCATTCAATGGCTCTTCAAACAGTAAAATCTGATCATAAGCACCAATCTTTCGGGCATGATCAAGATATTTTAATAGGGTTTCCTTCTTCTCATACCGGGCATTTGCATCCATGGTATAAATCAATTTTCCGTTTTCTGTCTGTTCGGTTCTAAGATCTTTAAGTGTTTCATGAATCAGACTTAATCTGTCAATATCAGCCTGTAGCATCTCTGATTGTGAACCTGGAGCACCGGTTTTAATTTTAAAGACAAAATACCCCTGTTTAACCGCATTTTTCAAATCCTGCATGGGCATGCCGTATGGAATCTGGTACATAATAGCAATTTTCTTGTTCTTGTGAGATAAGGCTTTTTTATATTGCTCAGGGATCATGGCTTCGAAAGTACTGAACTTATTCTCAGCAGCATAAGTAAGCCAGGCAGCATTATCGACACTAATCAGGGCATTGTACACAAAATTGATGTTCAGATCCTGCTTTCCTGTAATTTTCTTTCCTTCCTGAATAACCTTTGGCAGAATTTTATCAATTAATTCTACCGGAGTTCTAAATGGGGTTTGTTTCACAATATTCAAAGATTTGTTGACCAAATCATACATCATTTTATTCCCATCGGATTCTGAATGAAGTGAAAACAATTCAGAATCTCCATAAAGTACGCTTTGTGTAGCCATGCCTATTCTGGATATACCGGACTCAGATTGCATTCTGGAAATGACCTGCCATAACTCAGTTAAATAGCCACCTTTAAATCCAAATGGGCGAATGAGCTTTTCACGTTCAAAATCTGACTGGGTCCTAACAATGCGGATTAGCTTTAAAGCAGCTGGATCAGCCCCTTGAAAATCAGATAGATTCATCGAACTTAAAGCAGCCAAAACGCCGGCACTTTTAACAAATTTTCTTCTGTCCATTTTGAATTTATGAAAATTAATAGTTCTTGAAATATCTATTTATACAGATTGTTCTAATTGAAGAAGTTCTTTAATAAATTGATCATCAATAAGATGTGGATAAGCCTTGCATACACGATCTATCTCTTCCATTTGACCTTCTGATAATTCTTCCTTAGGATTCAAACACCAGCGACCTTCCAATAATCCCTGCCTACGTAAAACTTCATGAATACCCGGAATGCATCCATGGAAATTATTTGCCGGATCAAAGATTGCTGCATTCATATCTGTCACTTCAATCCCTTTGGTTAGTAATTCTGAAATACCCTTATTGCCATTGGCTCTACAGGCTTTGATTTCTTCCAGTAATTTAACTGCTGCTCTTGTCCATACAGCCCAGTGCCCAAGTAATCCACCAACAAATTCCTTCTCTACCTTTTTACCATTGATATCGAAACTGTATTTGGTTAGAAGATCAGCTATAATATTGTCATCATTGCCGGTATAAAGATCAATCTCATTACATCTTGAAGATGCGCATACCGCCCTGACCACATCGAGTGTCTGGTAACGGTTAAAAGCAGCTACTTTAATTGCCTCTATATTTTTGATCTCGGCAAATTCTAGCCAGAAATCATAAGTGAAAATTCGACCACCCACAGAAGGCTGCAGATAAAATCCAATAATAGGCATAATAGCAGCTACATCACGAACACGTTGAAGTATGGCCTTCTCAGTCCATGACTGAAGTCCACCCATACTGAGCAATCCGAGATCAAAACCATATTTCAAAGCAGTTTCAGCTTCGTTTACCGCTTGAGCAGTTGGTCCGCAAATGCCGGCAATTTTCATAAACGGACGTCCCGGATTTGAAGCATCTATCTCTTCTGAAACAACCCTTAAAACAGTTTCAAATAAGTTAATTTCCGGATCCCTGATCTCAAACTGTGTGGAATGAACTGCAACAGCAAGACCACCTGCACCCGTCGCCACATAATATCTTGCAAGCCCTCTCTGACGAGCCTCATCAAACTGGCGTGAAGAATTTAAAGCAAGCGGAATTGCAGGTAAAACTGTTCCGCTTTGTAATAAACTTTTAAGGGCCGGATCTAATGTTTTGGTTGACATAATTTATCATTTTATCTTCAAAAAAAATATATTTAAAATTGACCTTTTCTTTCCTGAAAATGAGTAGGCTTATTGATCATTTTACCACCACCTTGAAGCCATGCAACAGTCATTTCGATCATATTGCGAACGGTTACTCTTGGGTATCCAAATAGCTTGTGAGCCTTTGAAGCATTACTCAATAATGCATTAGGTTGAGAATCATTGACAAACAAAGGTTCTTTGTCCATTAAAATTCCGAACTGCTCTGCTAACCATTTAACTGATAAAGTCTCCGGACCGGTTACGTTAAGAATATTTGCAGGAACCTCACAATGCCGCAAAGAACGAATTGCAATCTCATTGGCATCGCCTTGCCAAATAACATTGACACTACCCGTTGTAAGATCAATGGCTCTTGCTTCGTTCACCGACTTTGCAATTTCCAGCAAAACTCCATAACGGAGGTCAATAGCATAATTCAATCGGTAAATTAAGGTTGGAATCTCGTATCTTTCAGAGAAGTACTGAAAAACTCGTTCCCTGCCTAAACATGATTGACCGTATTCGCCAACCGGAGCTGGAAAATGATCTTCAGAAAGACCACCAGTACCAATTGGAGTGAAGGGGTAGACATTTCCTGTAGAAAATGCAACTATGCGTGACTCTTTATAACGTTCAGCAACACGACCCGGCAGATAGGAATTCATTGCCCAAGTAAAAGGTTCTTTTCCAGTGGTTCCGAACTTAGTACCGGCAAGATAGATAATATTGGGTGCATTAGGTAAAGCGGCAAGATCCTTTTCATTCAGAAGATCTGCTGCTATGGTTTCAATACCATCTGCTTCAAGTTCTTCCCGCGTACCTGCTTCAGTGAAACGTGAAATACCAATAATTTTTTTGTTGATTCCGGCCTGAGTAATTGCTCTACGAGCCAATTTAGCCATACTTGGCCCCATTTTCCCACCTACACCCAACAGAATTATATCTCCATCTATCTTTGCAATATCATTAATCAAAGCATCTGTTGGCTTTAATAATTCTTGTTCTAATACTTCTAAATCAGTCATTTTAAATCTTAATTAAAAAAAATCATTAACACAATCATCTTCCAATACGATGATCTAAAAAAAAGAGTTTAATCTCCCGCCAAAGCAGAAAAATACAAAACTATTTTTGTAAGCAATATTCTATCTCAACAAACCACTGCGGTTCAATTTAACCGTTATAATATTCTAAATTTATTTATTTCTAGCCATTTCTGCGGCTCTTGTGGTTGTGTAATACTTAGCTAGCATATTGGGAATTTCCCAAGCCGGAAGTTCGGTTCCTTTTAAATAAGTCAGGTAATTTTTTACAACTTCAGCAAAATGTTCTTCATGAGGCACTTTATACTTTTCTGGAATGATTAATACCCATTCCTTTCCGGCTTTCTTTACAGCAATACCCGGATATAAGCTTTGTAATCTTCCAATTGCATCCAATAGTTGCTTTTCAGCGATTTGTCCTGAATTCAGTAGCTCAAGATAAACCACAGGCTTATAGTTTTGTTCCTTTCCCTGCCTTACTAATATATTTGCTTTAGTTCCTCTCATTTTTGCAAAATGTGTATCTCCGGATCCTTCTGGTGCTTCATAATCCCATTTTATCCCAACACGTGCATGAACACCTTTTATGGTATAATTCATTTCACCATTTGACATCACATTCAATATTCCATTTTTGATATATTTTTGAAGGTATTGAGGGAACTGATCCTTTTTAGTTGATTTTTTAAATTGTTCCAGATTAAGCTGAGTAGTCCATTCCTTTGCTGAAAGCATATTAATATCCTTCTTATAATCAAGTACAACATCAGGAAAACATTCCCATTGAATTAGGTCGACCATATGTGTGGTAATATCAACTAAACCACGACCCTCCTGTTCTATATCAAAGAACCAGGCCGGTCTTACCAAGGGCTTCCCGGAAACATTTTTATAGAAATGATGAACACTCTCCTGCATCACTGCCGGATTTTCAGCTGTTCCTTTCTCCAAGGCTCCAAAAAATGATGTATCCTGACTTAATGCACGTTGAAGGACATAATAAATATTATACCGCTCAGTCATGATATCATACAGAACAACATTTTTCTCTTTTGCCTTTGCAAATGCATTTTCAAGTGATTTGAACCCATCCTGATCAATTGCAAGCGGCTTATCAGCAAGTACGTTAATCCCTGAATCAATTGCCCGGCTGATATAATTTGTCTTTAATTTATTATTGCCGGAAATGATAACCACATTTCCAGCCTTTTCACTAAACATTTTGTCAAGGTAATCTGGTCCACGATAAATTATATGCTTCCAAGTTGTCGGATTCTCTTCCCTCGAATTATAACTATCAACAAGTTTCATGTGATTATCCAATTCTGAACCATCAGGGGCATAGACATGAACAACTGAATCGATTTCGTCATACATTGATTTTTGAAGTAAGGCTGCATGAAAATGACCGGGGTCAAGCGTGATGATTCGAATTTTTTCCTCTTTCATATCACTTTCAAGCTGCTTATTTCCGCAACTGCTGCCTGCAAGTAAAATAACTGTTCCTAACAACAGGAATGTATTCCCCACAAATGAGTAGATTTGTTTGTTCTTCATAAATCTTTAGTTTAATGTTCAAAGTATTATAATTCCCTTATTTGAATATTCTTAAAGTAAGCCTTATTGCCATGATCCTGCAGACCTATCTTACCTTCAGGAGATATACCATAATCCGGATATTCCTTCCATTTACCTTCGGATCTAAGTTTTTGCCACTCCTTTGTCCATGCTTTAAATTTAATGATTCTGATTCCGTTAAGCCAATGTTCCACACGCCCATTCTTGAAGATGATTGCTGAAGTATTCCATTCACCAACGGGCTTCAGCACTTTATTTTCAGCGGGGGAATACATGGCATAATCAGCACCGGTCTTTTGAGAATCTTCCAACTTTGCAGGAAAATTAACATCATCAATAATCTGATATTCAGGTGAAGTCTCTATAGCTCTTTTATATTTGGGATCTTCCACAACATGATAAAAAACTCCACTATTACTTCCATTGTCAACTTTCCACTCCCATTTAAGCTCAAAATTCCTGAATGAACGATCGGTAATTATATCTCCGGAGCCACTGGGTCCTTTTGCTCCTAGACAAACCAGCGCTCCATTCTCTATCTTCCAGTTTTTTATTTCTTTAGTATTGTTAAAATGGTGCCAGCCATTCAGGCTAACTCCATCGAAAAGACTGATCCAGTCTTTACCAGGATCAGGACTTTTCTCTGCTTTAGAAATATAACTGATAAAAATCAAAGCAAATAATAACAAAGTTCTATTCATTAAATTTTCGTTTGAGTACACGTATTTATTTTACATTTCATTCTGAATCGAAAAAAATATAGTATCAGAGAACCATAAAATATGGATCTAATCAAAAATATGACTTGTTACCTGTTGTGTTTTATCTGTTCCCTATTCCCAATTCCCTATTACTTATTTCCCGTTTCTTATCAGTCCGTTCTTCTCAGATAATTTGATCACCTCATTCAATATCCTTGTCTCGATACCAACCTGCCATTTGGAAGGTAAACCATATACTGTATGTGCTTCGCCTTCATACCCACCTTGCTTTAATACCAATGAAGAAGGAACGTAATTCATCACATCATTAGAATATCCATAAACAAAGGTATTCTCGCCAAGCATTTGCTTTACTTTAATTCCGTATTCCATCAATAACTCTCCACCCAAACTCACTAATGGAAGATTTCCTATTGACCAAACCTGAACCGGATAAGGATATGAATCAATTAATTTCTCTCCAGCCTTCAGTTTATTCAGATAACGTTCTGCCCACCTTGTTTGATAAGGGACGGTTGACTTACTGATAAAACTAGTCAGTTCTTGAATTGTTGGAGCCTTCTCTAATGGTAATATGACTTCAGAATAACTGGTTGCCAAATTGGATGGGATCTTATTCATATCCTCTTCAAGAACGCGGTCAACTGCTGCAGCAAGCTCTCTGCCATATTGCCTAGCAAGAGGAACGGTATTACGAGGAAGTGGATTTTGATCGGCACCAGAGCTCTGGAAAAATAAAGCTACTGTACCGGGATGA